>Ga0247723_1002125_pt1 | contig 10854 bp, 3 predicted proteins | sample MSEWelMarce5H_FC_FD_189079 | JGI IMG/M metagenome (GOLD analysis project Ga0247723, IMG submission 189079) | Subsurface sediment microbial communities from gas well in West Virginia, United States - MSEEL Well Study Marcellus 5H_FC | ecosystem: Environmental > Terrestrial > Deep subsurface > Rock...
TTTTTAGATATAAAAAATTGAGGTATTTCAGAATCTGTATATCCACCATCAATTGCAATATCGGCATCTGTTGCACCTGTATATAAACCAGAAGCATCTGATGAGTCAAAAGTATTTGCTATAGTTTTAAATTTGATATCAGTTCCAGTTGGTCTATATCTGTAGTTTCCAAGTTTTTGAATGTTATCTGGCATATTCATATTCCACTCAGCCAAAACAAGTGATTGCAACTGTATAGTTGAAGAAGACTCTAGGTGTGTTTTTAATTCGCTACTTACAAACACCTTAAACCTCTTCCAGTGTTACCGAAATATTCCAAAGGTCGTGGTTAGTTGCTCCACGCTTTACAACAGTATAGTTAAAGTCAGATATATAAACCTGAATGACTTGGTTGTATTGATGAAGGTGGGCATACGCATCTTCTGTGTTATCAAAATTAGTATATTTATCATATGCTAAAAACATCCAGAATGGTCCTTTATGTGTTTCATACCAATCTAAAAGATCTACACCGCCTGCTCCTCCATCTGCTGTATACTCAGATTGAGATCCTTTTAATGCCGACAAACCAGCACTATCAAATTCTGGATTTTCGCTATATGATCTTGAAGGAAGATTGTCCCAAGACCAAGATATTTCTAATTTATCTGCAATGTGATATGAACGCATTCGCCCATTAATCGTTCTTTGTCTTTGTTCAATTCTCTTAGGAGAAAACCTTAACTCACTACGATTATGGTCAGAAAGTATTAAGAACTGATCTAGAAGGGAAGCATTTGTCTCTGCCCCGATATCTGCCCCAATTTCATACCCTGTAGGCACATAGAGACCGTTTGAGAGGGTTCCTGCGTTATTGGACCAAAGAACCCCTTGTGGTCTCTGATAGCGCTTTCTGCCTGTTATATACCCTGACGTTGCCATCATCTCTGCCCTCTAAGTCTTTGTGAATCAATGTATTTAATTTCAGCCATAACTACCTTGGCAATATCGTCTGCACTTGCACTTGTATTATTTACGCTAATCCCTACGTTATAATTATACACCATGCTGGAGTTGTCACTGAATGATGTTGCTCCCCCTGATCCTATACTAACAGTATCATTATTCATAGAAGGATATTTTGGTGCTTCAAAAGATTTATACTTTCCACTATTTATTGATTCTAGAAGTGGTCCGTACTGATCTGCTACACTCTTTCTGACTACAAACTCTCCAGGAGTTAGCATAGCAGGAACTGTATCTGTTCCTATTGAAAAGCCTCCCATAGCCATATACTGCGGGACAAGACCACCCTTAGCCATTCCAGGAAGTTTGATTTTTGTTCCTGAAAAAATTGTTTTTCCGTTATTATATTTAGGGTTTGTAGTTAGCACAGGATTAGCAGCAAGTAATGCTGCAACAGTTGTTTTATTTGCTTTAGCAATACTAGAAAGTGTATCTCCAGACTTAACCACTACTGGAGCCTTTACTGTTGTTGTGGTTGGTGCTGGTGTTGGTACAACTGCTGGCTCAGGAGTTGGTGTTGGTACATCTGCTGGTGCTGGTGCATCTGCTGGGTCAGGCGTTGGTGTTGGTGTTGGAGTAGGTGTTGGCGTAGGCGTTGGAGTAGGTGTTGGCGTAGGCGTTGGAGTAGGTGTTGGCGTAGGTGTGGGAGTGGTAAGGCTCTTTTGTCCTGGATACTTACCAAGTTCTAACGATGCGCCTGCAATTGCTGTTGTTACAGCAGCCCATGCTCCAGAGACTCCGTTTACTGATGTTGCAATAGCATCAATATCAATTACCTGTGCATCATATGCTTCATTTAGTGTTGTAACGGCACCCTTTATAAGGTCCCATTCTGATGCAGTCATTTTGTTGATTTCTACATATGCAAGAGCCTTTGTATTTGCATCTTCGTGTGCAGATACTAAACGATTTCTTTGTTCAATTTCTTTAGCAAGCACATCAATATTTGTTTTTTGTATTCTTGCTATTTCGTCTTCAAGTTGTTTTCTGGTATAAACTTTTCCATTAACAGTTGTTGTTTGTTTTTCAAGTTCTTTTTGTTTAGCAATTTCCATTGCTGATCTCTGTTGGTCAAATCCTTCTATAGCACTTCTAGAGGCAACCTCTGCTTGCTGAGCAGAATAGTCTGCTGCTGCTTTGGCTGCTGCGGATATATCACCTTGAGTAAGAGCATCTGCTAGGGTTAATTGGTTTTGTTGCTGTGCTGCAATGTCTTCATTGATAGAACGAACCTTTTCTAAAGCACTTACTTGCTCATCAATTAATTTAGCCTTTGCATCATACTTATCATTAACAGACTGCTCAAGTTTGTCAATTGCTGAAAGACCCTCACCGTATGTATCAATTTGATCCTGAAAACTTCTTTGTAAAATTTCTTTTTCTTTTGTTATAACGTTATACTGCTCAACAGACATTAAGTTTGTTTTTCTAAAATCTGCTGCAGCCTTTGCATTTATTCTTGCTGCTTCTGCTGCAAACCTTTGATCTAGTTTTGTTGCACCTGTTTCTTGCAGTTGTTGTAGTTCAAACAAAAGTTTTTTATAGTCTGTTGCAGACTTAAGAAGTTTTGGCCATTCGTCTGCTACTTTACCAGTAGATGCGGCAACTGCTTCAGCCCACTCTGACTTAGATATTATTTGAAGAATTGTTTCATACTCAATACCCTCAGCCTGTAATTTTTTAAATGCATCTATTTGAATTTGAATTTTATTATTATCTTGGAACTGTCCAACTGTTGCTTCTGTTGCCCTTGCTTGTCTTGCCTGCTTATTCATCTCAATTAGACCAGCAAGTTCTTCTTTTGAATACTGAACTCCATTTGCAATATCAGCAACAAAAGATTGATTCTTCATAAGGTCATCTGTATCTGCTACAGCAAAGCCATATTGTTTTGCTAAGTCTGTTAATACATAGTATGCGTTAACTCTATCACGAATCTCATCAACAGCCTTCTTCTCATTTTCAATATACTCTCCAATTGTGGCAGTTTTAAAGGCACTATTGATATCAATAAAGTCTTGAGTAAGGCCAGTTATTCTTCCATCTTTACCAACCTTGAAAAGTGTTTTTGACCATAAAGCAAATTGCTCTGGATCCATATTTATTAGAATGTCACGGAAGTCCTCTGATAGCCCAGCAATGTTTTGGTTTTTAGCGAGTTCATCTATTGCTTGGATAGCACCTAGTTGTTTATCAAGTGATTGATTTGACTTAACACTTCCCCCACCTTGACCAGCAATGTCTCCCCCAAGGAATTTTTTAATAGATTTTAGTGGGTTCAATGCATCAATTGAAGAATCTTTTACAATCTTTAATCTTTGTGTAAGGTCATTTAGCCAAGACAAGTCTTTTGTTGCCTTGGTTCCACCCGCATTTGCTCCACCGCCAGGGGGAACTACTGGTGGAGTTGCAACACCAAATAATTGTGGAGCAACTTCTTCAAAATACTTCTTTGTTGCTGCATCAATGTTTTTAGCATCTTTTTTAAATGCTTCCATTGCTGCTTTTCTTTCAGCCATAAATTCTGCTTTGCGCTCTGGGGTATTAAATAAGAACTGATCTTGACTTGCTCCACCGCCACGATATTTTGGATTTGCCTTTAGGAATGCTGCAGATAATTCTCTATCTAGAATTTTTTCAAAACTATCACTTGCACTAATTGAGCCAATAGTAATCATTGCCTGGAATTGTAGTTCTTTAGGAAGTTTTGATATTGCTGTCCACTGCTGAATTGCAGCATCAAGTGTCAAGTTCTTTCCTGGTCCACCTGCTTCTTCTTGCATTTTAACCAATGCTGCAAGATCTATTTTTCCATCAGGGAACTTTTTCTTAAGTGCATCAATTTCTGCACCAGTTTTCTTAAGATCTACAATATCATTCTTCTGTGTTTCAATGTTTAAGTTAATTCCAATATAATCTGGAATTTTTGCAAGTTCTTCAATTGCTGAATATGTAGCATCTGCCTCTGACTTACTCATTTGCTTAACTGCTAATACTAGATTTTTTTGATTATTTTCATTTGGAATCATCGTTAACAGTGTTGATAGTCTTTGAAGACCTTCTGTGCCTTGAACACTAACAATTGCTCTAAGGTTTGACTGAATGTCTCCACCTGTGTCTGTAAGAGTCTTAAGCATTACGGATGCTTCATTTGGTGTTAAAACATCAGATGTTACTAATGTTGTTATTTTAAGTGTTACCTCATCATTTCCAAGATTATCTAGTTGGCTTTGTAGTCCCTGCGCTTGTGCTTTTAGTGCTGGATTATCTTTAAACTTTTCTTCCATTCCAACTCTAAATGATTCCATATACTTGTCACGAACTTGTCCTCGTCCAGAACCAAGTGGGCTTAATTTTTCAAAGAAACTAGGACCATTTACAGTTTGATAATTAGAAACAACACTACCAAGAATGTCAGACTGAGTTTTTCGTAAGTCTTTAAGACCGCCAGTCTTTTTACCTTGTAGGGTAAGAATTTGTTGATCAACAGCAGTACGCTCTTGCTCTGTTTTTAATGTTTTCTTTTTAAGTTCTAGATTTGCAATTGCTGTATCATACTGTGCAGTGAGTGCATCAATACTTCCTTGTGAGGCTGCAAGATTATCTGACGTTAAGCCTTGGATAACTCCAGCCGCTTTTGCCATAGCAGCCTTCTCTTTACCTTTTTGCCAATTTCTAATTCCTGCTTCAATTCCACCAAGGACTACTGTAGATACTGCTAAGCCAACTATACCAGGGACCGTTCCAACGCCAGTTGCAGATGCACCTAAAGATGCTACAGTTCCAGCCTTTCTTGCTGCGCTTACAGCCTTTACTGCTGTTGCAAGACCGCCTCCTGCATTACGGGCTGCTGACACTTCGGCCATCATATTTGCAACGCCTATTCCTGACTTTGCTGCTATGATTCCTCCACCAACAAATCCTGCTCCAAGTTGAGCAAATTCGCCCTTAGTGTTTACTCCTACCTGTTGGCCTGCAACTTCATTTAACCTCTCAGTAGCAGCAGTCTGTAGTCTTTGTCCACTTGCTATTATCTCAACCTGTACGGATAGTGGATCTGAAACTAAGTTTTCTCCATTTGGACCAAGTAGTTGGATTAGTCTTCCTCTTACACTAAGTTCAAGTTTTGCATCTCTCAAGTTTCTAGTAAGTGCAACTGCTATAGATTCTGCTTGGTCTGCACTTAAAATTCCTTGAGATACAGCAGTTCCAAGTTGATTTGCCAATGAGTCAACTGCAGTGCTCTCTCCAAAATCTGCTATAGTTTGTTCAAAAGTAGTTTTAAGGTTTTTACCAAAATCAGTTTGTGATAGAACGTTGTTTCCAAATTCTATACTAACTGGAGAAATGTCTGTGTTTCTTGCTTTTCTTTTTTCTGCAGCAATTTGCGTTAAAGAAACAGTTCCAGTTATTTTACCAAGTTCTTCAAGTCTGCCAGTTGCCATAGCCATAGACTTGCCTTGTTTTTCACCTTCAATCATGCTCTTTTTAATTGCTGCTGATTGCATTTTATATACAATTGCTAGTCCTGCTACGGTTCCTATTAATAATTTTAGAGGGCTGTTAAGCATTGGCAATAACATTACCAGCATAGATATCATCATGATCATATCCATATTTTTTGCAATACCACTATCAGGGTTCTTTTGTGCATATGCACCTGCAACCATAGGGACCATCATTGCAACCATGCCACGAGCCATACCCTTGTTGGCTGATTGCATTCTTGCATCTTGGCGCATATTTGTACGCTCTGCCTGTGTTGCTCTTCTTGAAGTACCATCCTCATTTTGAACTGTGTCAGATACTCTTCCGTATCCAGTCATCCATCCAGTAAAGCCTCTAGTCCTGTCTTTTTCAAATGCTTTAGTTGTGCCAGAAATTGCGGTTCCTGCTTTTTCAATAGGAGGTCCTGCTTTTGCAAACTTAGCAGCCATCTTGTCCCATTTTTTACCAAACTTTACTACTCCTGGTTTATCAAAGAACCTATCAATAGCACGTTCAACTCTATCTGGACTTCTTGGTGCGGCCCAAGGATCACGAGGTCCTGGTGCTCCTGGTGCTCCTGGGTTTGGGTTTAAAGGTGGACCTATAGGCCTACCATCTGGACCAAGCAATGTTGGTGGAGTCTTTGGCTTATCGTTCCATGGGTCGTTTGGATCATAAAAACCTGGACCAGTACCAAACCCTGGAATACTATCATTAATCATTCCAGAAATAAGTGGTGAATACTTTGCTGTCATCTTTGCTGGAATAACTGCTTCTCCTGGAGAAAGCATTGCAGGCATAATGTCTCCTGCACCCTTTGGTCCTGGTACTGATACTACACCTGTCTTATATTTCTTAGGCTTTACATTTGTATGTATACCGTGAATTTTTTTCCAGTCTGCTGTTTTTCCTGCTTCAAGGCGAGCAATCATATCATCATAAGGCTTAGCCTCACTTCCAACTAACTTAAATGAAGCAACTGTTTTTTTAAGTCTAGGCAAAACAGCATTAATTTCAGCAAGTATTAGTGATTCAAATTCTGTTGCACTCATTTTTTGTGCAAGTGGGGCTGTTGCTTCTGCAAAGAATCTCTTTGCTCCACCCTTAACTCCAAGAAGATTAATAATAGCCTGCTCTTCCATAGAAGGCATAGTCTTTGCAACTTCTCTAAACCCAGACGCTGTACGATATATTCCAGAAGTTCCAACATCAACTACGTTATTTGCAGATATATTAGCCATCTGTAAATCTTTATCTCCACGAAGTGTTGATGCAACAAGTTGGCTAATGTATTGTTTCTTTGTAAATTTTCCTGTTGGTTTTGCAAACTTTTTTACATAAGGAGATTCAACAACAATTATTTTGCGTTTTCCTGTAGGATCTGTTGGATCAATCATTGTTTTGATTGATTGTTTTGGAGCATCCAAACCTTCGTGGGCTTCTCTAACAATTCTTGTTGCTCTTACTTCGGCATTTGCTGTCCCTTCATCTACCATGGGCTTTACTACTACAAGTTTGCCATTAGGCTTTCTGTATACTCCGCCAACACCCTTAAGTGGAAAACTATGTCCAGTAAATGGCTCTACAAGGTGTCCAAAGTTTGTTGGCTTGACACCAGCGTAACTACTTTTTGCAAAGGCTGCTTCTATCTGTGCTTCTGCTGCTCTCATCTGCTGCGTTCTTGCAAATGACATTGGCATACCAAGCATTACTCCCCCAGCATACCCTGGTACTGTACCCTCTGACATTGCTGTAATTAGTGGCTGATACTTATTGACAACATCTTTAGACAGCACCGCTTCACCTGGTGTAAGAACTGCAGGAATATTTCCATAATTTCCTCCAGGGGTAAGCACTCCCTTGTTTGCCATAAGCAGTTCATCTTGGCGAGTTTTAAATTTGTCGTAAAACTTATCTCTAATTCTTCTGTCTAATGCAGCAATTGCATATCTATCAAATGCTGTTTTATTTTTCTTTTCAATAAGTTCATTCATAAATGCTTTTGCTTCTGCTTCACTTTTTACATGCGCTCTATTTTTATTATAAGCGTATGCCAAATTCATCTGGTTTGTTTCTTCATAAAGATTTGATGCTCTATCTTGCTCAGCACTTCTAATCTTGCCCTTTGCGGGTGTTCCATGACTTAGTGCACTAGATAAAGAAAATAAACTCTTATCTCCAGTTCTACGAATTGTATCTTTAAGTCTTTCTCCTTCAAACTTTGCTCTTGGTGCGGTTAGAGCAACAAGATCATCAAGAGAAAGTCTCTGTCTAACATAGGATTCTTCTCCCTTATAATAATTTTGTAGATCAATATATGCTTGCTTATCTTTATAGGCAAGTCGTCTTGCCTTTGCATCTTTACTTAATGCACTTGTTGTAGGGTTAAGAGGAAGAATAGATTTTATACGAGAAGGAGATACTGTTGCACCAAGAAGATTTCTATGTGGAGCAGAAACTCTAGCAATCATAGTTGCAAGAATGTCATCTACTGATGCACCCTTAGAAGTTTGATACTTTTCATTTTGCAAAATTACAGATTCAAGATCCTTAAACTTTGATTTCTTAACAAAGAACTGTGCTCCGCCCATTGTTACAGAAATTAGATCTCCTTTTTCTTCAAGAGCAACTCTTTGCATTACACGAGAACTTACTGCATTTGGTGACAGTGCTACTGTCTGTAACCTTCTTGCTGCAATGGATGAACCTATTGCTCCCGCTGCCCCAAAAGATCCAAGCGATCCAACAACTGGGGCAGAAGTTGGCATAAATCTTCCTGGGCCAAATGCATAGCCTGGAATCTGATCCTTAACCATTGCATTAACAAGTCCACCATATTTAGCAACCATTGGCTTAGGTATGACTGCTTCACCTGGTGTAAGCATTGCTGGAACTGTATCAGTATTACCAGTTCCTGGAACATAAGAAACACCTTTGTTAAATCTAAGTGGAGGTCTTCCTCCTCCCATTGGTGCACGTGGCATAAACATGCCAGGATTATTTTTAGCAAACATAGACATTGCAGCATTTGCTTGCTGATAAACAGCAGTAAGTGCTCTAAGGCTTGATGCTTCAAGTACGTAGGCAGATGACAGATTTTGATGACTTGTGGTTAATGAATTTGTTACTGCAGTATTTTGAAGTTCTTCTTGGGTCATGTATCTGGTATTTAGTGCTGCATCTTTTGAACCGTAGGCTAATCTTTGATATCCTTGTCTAACAAGGTTAAACATTTTCATCATATTCGCAACACCATTAGCAACAAGACCAACGGTCATCAATACAACTGGGCCAATGCCAGCAATACCTGCAACAATTAGGGCTACAGCCTTTTTAACTCCATCTGGGAGTTGATTAAATCCATTAAAAAGTTTAACAAAAAATTCAAGAACTGGGGTTAAAACTTTAGCAAACAGTTCTCCAATTGGTGCTATTGCAGCCTTAAGTTTTTCAATCTGTCCCTGCAGTTTATTCATTGCTGAATTTTCTGACAGTTTCATTTCTCTTTGGCTAAGGATTGCAAGTTCTTCTGCTGATGCTGTGGCAAGTTTTAAAACTCTATTTGCTTGAGTTCCGTCTTTAGTAATGTTATTAAACATTGCAGAAAGTCTAGCAAATTGATACTTACCAAAAATCTTTTCAATTACTTGTCCACGCTGCAAATCATTTAAAGTGCTAATTGACTGAGCAAACTCTAAAACTGTTTGTTTTAAATCTCCAGCATTAGTCTCAACGATTGCCTTTAGATTAATTCCTAAAGCGCTTGTTGCTTTAACCGCAGCAGTAGATGGGTTAATTAAAGATGCAAGACCAGACTTTAGTGCGTTAGCACCCTGCTCTGCACTAACACCACCTTCTTTCATTGCTGTAAGGAAGAAAGACAAATCTTTTACGTCTCCACCAAGTTGTTTAATAACTGGTGCGACTCTTGGTATTGCTTTTGTTAAGTCTTCAATTGTAAGAACTGTTTGGTTTTCAACTGCGTTAAGAAAGTCAATATTTTTTCCAAGTTCTGCTGTGGTAATTCCAAAAGCATTTTTAAGAGCAATAATTGTTTCTAGTGACTGGTCTTGTGCAACCCCACCAAGCACAGCAAGTTTATTTGCTTGTCTAACAATTACATCAAGGTCATTGCCAGCAAAGCCTGCTGCAGCGGCCTCTGCTGCTGTTTTAATAGTTTCTGATACTTTGAGTCCATACTTAGTGTATTCATCTGCAAGTTTTTGCATGTTCTTAAGAGCGGCTTCTGTTTCTTCTTGTGTTGTAAAGAGTTCTCCATAAACTTTCTTAAAACGAAGAGCCTGTGTTTCAATTTCTTTAAAACTTTTAATGGCTGAGGCAGCAAACATAGCCAAAGGAATGGTAAAACCAACCATCAACTGACGACCAGCCCACTGAGTATTCTTACCAAAGTTTAGAAGTTTTACGGATCCATCAGCAAGTAATTTATTTAATATTTGTTGACGCTGAATAACCGACTGCATTCTTGTAAGTTGGTCATTGTAGTTTAACTTTTTAGGGGTCATGCTCATTGCTTTTATAGCACCCTGTGCATCACGACCCAAACCTACATATTGTGTCTGTAGTGTCTTTACTCTTTTTTGTACAAGGTTTCCTACTGTTTCAAATTCCTTGCCAAAAAATCTTCCAAAAGTTTTGGTAGATGCCATACCATATCTATAGTACTCACGAAGAGATAACCTACCACGTTCAAGTCTTTCTGAAAACTGATCCGTTGATGTTGTCATCCTTGTCATAGAGCCAGTGAAGGCTCCAGTGGCATTTACGTTGTGTAAAAGTGATCTTGAAAAATCAGCCTGCGCTGATTGGGCAGCCCTTGATCCAACAACCATGGAACGGTTAAAGGCAGATAATTGCTTATCAAGTCCACGAAGTGCAGACATGGCTTGCGCCGTATCAATATTTATAAAAATATTGCTATTTATATCTGCCATTTAACCAACCATGATCTCCTGTTATTTAATTTTTATTCTTGCGCTGCAAGAGCAAGCAAGGCTGAATCAGTCAAGTTAATACCTGATGCTGCTTCAATGATTTCGTACACCGCTGGTAGATCAAGTAGATCTTCCAACTTTTCAAGGTCGTCAGCCAATTCTGGCTTGTACTGCTTCATTGCGATTTGTACGCAACTAACAAGAACATCCATTGACTTATCATTGTCTGCTTGGACTGCTCCAAGACCTTCAAACGTCTTCATAAAAACACGCAGAAGCGATACCTTCAGTGGTCGTACTTTAACCTTTGTGCCGTCAATTAATGTGACGACTCTTTCTTCATGGACAGTTGTTGCCATTTACCCCTCCTAATTAGGTTAAGTTAATTATAGCATAAGAGAGGGGT
>Ga0247723_1002126_pt1 | contig 10846 bp, 20 predicted proteins | sample MSEWelMarce5H_FC_FD_189079 | JGI IMG/M metagenome (GOLD analysis project Ga0247723, IMG submission 189079) | Subsurface sediment microbial communities from gas well in West Virginia, United States - MSEEL Well Study Marcellus 5H_FC | ecosystem: Environmental > Terrestrial > Deep subsurface >...
TGTTAAACAATTTAAAAACAAATAAGATATGAAAAATTTACACAAAATCAATGAGAATATCTACATCACTTCTGATGAAGAAATTAGAGATTTAAGACCACATAAGGGAAAGTGGCATTTAGAAAAGGAACAAATATTAAACAAATTTCCTGACTATTTAACAGACTTATCTGAATGTAAGTTAATCATTCTAACAACAGACCCAAATTTGATTGCTGACGGAATAGAAGAACTTAAAAAAAAATAAGATATGAAACAAACAGCAGTAGAATTTTTGGAAGAAAAAATTAAAAAATATTCATTGGATTTAATACCATTAATTTATGTTCAAGAAGCCAAAGAAATGGAAAAGCAACAACGAGGTTATAGTGAGGAAGAAATTTTACACTTACTCGAAATGCTAGAAAAATGCCATGAATATTTTCTACTAAAAACAGATGCAAAAAGTGACGAAAGAGCAGATGCGATAGGTCAAGCGATTGAAGATTTTAAAAAGATTAAAAGCAAATAAACCATGCTAGTAGGGATATTCGATTTGATATGGCTGCTCATAGAGTCAATCGCAAAATTAATAATATACATATTTAAAAAGAAAGATCATGGCACAGTCATCACCAGAAGGAATACATTTAGGAAAGGGTTGTAAATTAGTATCTTTTAACCTAAAGGTATCAGAAGCCCCCGAGACGGAAGGAAAATTGGAGAATCCAGAGGACGTTGAAAATTTAGTAAGTGACGAAATATCAGGTACTCCACAAGATTATAGCGAACCTCGAGATACAGACACGCTCAAAAAGATTGCAGAGAAAAGACACAGAGAACTAGTTACCGCACCAGTTGGTATCATACCAAACTTTGTGGACGGATTCTTGGAAGGCTATGAAGAGGCAAAGAAGGATTTACATAATGACGAGGAGGTCTTAGATCTATTATGGAAAATTTATTCTTCACCCAATAGAGAAGTTGATTTCACCACAAAGGATGAGGTTAAGGAATGGTTTAATCGAATTAGAAAGAAATAGGATTATGGAGGAAAGAGCTATCAAATTGGAAATTTTCTACGAAGCAAAATGTAAACACTGTAAGCATTTTAAGCATTACTATAAAGGTAAAAGAAAATTACACAAATGTGGATTAACCGAAGACCCGCTAACACTAAAAAGCAAGGTCTGCGATAAATTTAGTCTATAAAGTATCGGTAATCAAAAAATTTAGAAACAATTATGAAAAAATTAAATTGGGCAGGCTTCGGAATAACATTTATGTTGTGCATGCTAGCAGGATTTGCAAGAGATCAGGAAGGTGAAACACTATTGCAGAGCGCAATCATAGGAGGAAGCTTTGGAATAATATTCGGAGTGATGATCCTGATAATGGGAAGAAAAGATTAGTAACAGAAAAACAAAAATATGCAAGAAGAATTAAAACAAAAATTCGCACAGAAAATGTTGGATGAGAAATTAGATTTCTTACCATTGGAAGAATCATTACAGTTGGTTGAATGTGACATTAATCTAGACACAAGATTCCACTACGTTTGTAGTGTTGAAGAAATTGGGGATGAATACGAAACACCTAGAGAGTTTGCGGAAGCTATACACGAAGTGTATGGTGGTTCTGATGGCATTGAAATTGGTGATGATTATGATCATTTTGAAGAATTCACGCATGGTCTTTGTCCAGCACCAACTTACATTGATTTAATTAAGTAGTCAACGAAAATTAAATTGTTCCCATCTGTAAAGATCCGACGTCTCCTACAAATGGACTGGAAGCTGAGTAAGTTGCTCCTAAGTTTGTAGCGTTGTGTCCATTACCGCTGTTGTCAATCAGCTGATCCGATAAGTTGTCTCCTTGGAAAATCAATAGAACTGTATTTACAGTCGGAATGAAAGCCGACGTAGGAACGCTGAATCCTGATGTCGAGTAAATAGCATTATTCGACCATCTGAAGTTACTCATCAGACCGTTGAATTCAGAGTTAGCTTCGTTACCATATCCAATTGTTAACGGTAGGTTCTGACTAGAGATTGATCCTTCATAAGTGGCTGATGCAACCGGTGCACCATCAACAAAGATATATGCGTTTGAAGAAGATCCCATCACACAAATGTGATACCACTGTCCAATATTCGGGCTAAAAGATCCCGAAATAAATTGTTGGTTGTTAGCCCAGAAGTAGATCGCCCCACCCTCGATGGAGATTGCATTGGCAGCGGGATATGTACCAAAGCTATAAGGTCTAGGATAGAAGCTAAGATCATTCATATTCACAAACATCTCTATAGTAAAGTCCCCGCTGATATTGAAGTCTGAGCTAGCAGCGATGCCAACGTGATCACCTGGTGCGCTATTAACATTCCATGTCCATCCCTTTGAATCAAGCACGTCCAGTGCGGATTCCCCAACCGAACTTGGATACCAGTTGGAACCAGATGCCAGATTAACATTCCCTGCATCAATAGAGTTCTCACTCAGAGCAACAAGAATGTCATCGACAGCAGACTGCGTCAGTGAGCATCCATTGATGTTCACGTCAATCAAAGGTTGTGAGCTTGAGATAATAACCTCCGTTATATCGGGATTTGAGCTCAGATCAAATCCATCCAGAATGGGAAATCCGGTAAGATCAACTGATCCACTGATGCTACATCCATCAAGATCAAAGAATGTTAAATCCACTGAATCGCTGAAATCTGGAATTCCTGATGAGAAGTCACTGTCATCAAGACGAAGCGTATCCAATGCTGTACATCCGGAGAGATTAACCTCGGTTAGACTATTCGTATTGGAATCAGGGAATTCATTGTCGCTGATGTCTACTGTGGTCAGCTGGTCAAGACCAGAGAGATCGACAGAAGCCAGCGAGTTCCAGTCGGCATAAAAAGCCTCAAGATTAGGTAGATTCTGTAGACCTGTGATTGATGTTATTGTTGCTGCCATATTCTATGTTGTTGTGTTATGATATTATTAGTCATTTCCAGGGAAGTCCAGAGTAGTAACCAAACTGGCATCTGCGAAGCAGAGGGTACATATGTACTCGGTATCTGGTTCTGCGTAGTCGTGAGATAAACTTCTATTATAAGAAATCGTGTCCTCAAGGATCTCACCATCTCCCCAATCAAGAGTGAATGAGGTCTCTGCAGAAACTGTAAATTCTATGTATGACGTTAGTCCATTAGTTGTGTCATTAACAAACCTGATACAACCGGAAGGAAGCGGATTTGGATCCGGGTCTGGCTCAATTACTGATCCACCAGCTGCTCCGTAGCTCATTTGCATTGCCTCTCTAGCCATTGCCAATTGAAAAGCTGCCTCGTTAACCTCCCATGGATTTCTGTTCATCGATTCATTCTCCGCTAGGTGTAGTCTATACATCCTATCCATCTCAGGTTTGTCTATTTTTAGGCCTAGCGTTTCGAATCTTTTCTCAAATTTGAGTCTTTCGTGATCTTCTCTTCTCATCTTTTAAGTTACTATATGGATCTATATATCCACAAAAAAAAGCAGACATCGTCTGCTTTTTATACCAATATACGGATCTTTCTATTTCTTATCCTTTTCCTGGAGTTCTTTACTGTACTCAGCAACCGGGATTGGTGTGCCCACAGGATAAGGGAATCCAATTTTAGCTGCAGTTACCGAAGTCTGTCCATTCTTAACCGGAACAGCCACACGTAAAGGAACAGCTGCTTCATTAAGCGGACCATAAACTTTAGCAAGTACTATACCGTTATCTGTTGTGTCAATAATTACACCAGGCATAGCGAACATGTTGCTCTCAGATGTAGCTGGTGAATCCAAATTGATCTCGAATGATCTATTAGTTGGAGGTAACAGCTCCCAGCTCTTAGTTGCAGGATTGAATTGAGGAATAGTTGTTGATGCATCATAGTACCAGAATAGAGACCAAACTGTCTTATCAGTACCATCTGGTGTCTGAAAGTTGTTGTTCACATTGAAGTCTCCGTAAGTTCCACCTGAACCTTCCATTGCTAGGTTGGAAAGAGATGGACCTGATAGCACCGGGCATATTGCACATCCTTCATCATACACCACACCTTGTACCGTGATCTTTCTTCCTGTTGGCACAGCTGCTGATGCACCACAAAAAGCAAAAGCCCCCTGATGGATTTTTACAATCTTACCAGCTTTAAGATCTTCCACTGTCTCTGGCTTTGTGTTTGTGTTGCAGCTGAATAGTAAAGCAGCAACAGCGATTAAAATAAGTTTTTTCATAATTTTGTTTTTAATTATTAATTATTAATTAGTTGGCTTTATATATCCGTACAAAAAAAGCAGGCGATGACCTGCTTTTTAACTTATAGGGATCTGTATATTATTTTGCGTACTTAGCTGCTATATCGAATAAACCTTTGAAGTAAGATTTCCACTGAGGATCCACTGCTACAAGTTCTTGCATTGTGAATTTTTCAGGTGAAGTTTTTACGTCCAGCTCCTTGCCCTCTCTTCTGTGAATATTTAGATATCCGTAATACCCACCATCACCTGGCTTTAAAGCTTTCTTAGCTCCATGTGAACTTGGATTGAAGTCAAAATCTGCCCACTCCTTGTCTTTACTAACGTAACCTGCTATAAATGTGGTTGGATAATAGCTTTTTTCTAATTTTGATTCCTGTACTCTGGTTGAGTCATTCCAAACACCAGCTCCTTTACTTTCGCCCTTTGCACCAAATGAACAATCAGCAAAGTCACCAAACTTAAATGTTGCTTTAGATACCATTCCATAAGCGGGAACTTTGAATACTTTACCTCTTAACGAGTCGGCAAACTTTTTACAGTCCGCAAGATATGCTTTATCGCTGCTTCTATCATCAGAGGATTCACCCTTAGCTGATGTTAGGTACTCCGCGGTATCAACACCATTTGAGATGTCTGATGTTTCTAAAGCTTCTGCATTTGCAGCTTCAAATACATAGCTTTCGAATAGTTTAATGTGTTTCATATTTAATTTCTTATTTAAAGTTTTTTGTCTTAAGAGCAATTGCGTAATTAGCTGCATCTGTCGCTGCTTTATTTACTTCAGCATCAGTTCCTGTTTTCCATCCAAATTCTTTGATCAATTTATTAGGAGCTAAGTACACAACATATTTCCAAGCACCAGATAGTGGCTTGTCCAGATATAGATTAACCCCGGTGTTGTGGTTAGGATAACAGTAGTAACCATCTGCATAACCAGAAGCCTGGCCATATTGTGCTTTCTCACCAACCCATTTAAAACCTGCAGCATCCATAAGAGGCTTAGTTATCTCACCGAAGTGATCAAAATCTCCTCCACCAGTTAGAGAGGTTGTAGATTCATTTACTTCCTCAGATAAGGTGAAGCTGTTAAAGTCTTTGATATTTTCCATATTTAATTTTTTATATTTGTTTTTGCATTTAGAATTTCATTCCAAATTTCTTAATGATACCATTAAGTTTTGCAATCTCTTCCTCGTTCAGATCCTCTTTCAGCCAGTAAGAAAGCTTGGTTGATTTCAATTCAGGATTCTTCTTGTAGAAATCCTCTCTGGCTTTATTCCATGCATCCATGTTCTTAGTCTCTGGCTTATTCCAAAAATCCAAGTTTGATACAGTATCCTTTAGTAAAGCAGGATAACGATTCCATGCGTTAGAAACCTGTTTAGTGAAAGCGTCCTGTTTACCTGAAAGTCCATCCCAGAATCCACCGAGACCTGAACCACCACCCGTGTTGTAATTGAAATCAAACAAATCCCAAAGGGCAATGATCTGAATCAATTCTGCCTTTGTTTTAAGTTTAGAGAAAACAGAGAAGATTGCATCCTCATCTGTTCCCGTGCCTTGCATTGCTTTCCCATATGGCCTTGCAGTTTTCCGCTGCCGCTTTGGCTTTCGGGTTCTCCTTGATGTACTTACCTATAATGGAAGCCTTATTTCTTTCGTAGCTACCCTCTAATAACTGATCAGATGATTCGGTAATGAATCCTTCGAATAGTTTAATGTGTTTCATATTTAATTTCTTATTTAATTTCATTAAGAGGTTTAGCAATAAATTGGCCGTCCTCAGTAATAGTAGCGTAATCAGCAACAATGAAACTTAGATCATTTAAAATCTGTGACAAGTTCTTATCCGCCTGTGAGTATTTGTTATTCGCAAAATCGGTAACTGCAATCTTTTGCTTCACCAATAGATCAAGATCAGCTTTCAGTTTTTCTATTACTATCTTTTCCTCAGAACTTAATTCCTCGTTGATTTGTGATTCTGTTAAGCCAAATGGTTTAAGATGTATCATATCGTTTTATTTTGTTTAGTTCATCTATATATCCATCAAGAACCCGTGCCTTTATGGATCAGCTCTATTGCATCTCGTGGTATGCTGTCAAAGGTGATGATGTGCTTGTCATAATTCTGGATTTCAAAATTAGGATCAATGTACCATCTGTTATCCAATCCGGATGTGGTTATTCTGTAAACGTCATCGTCGTATGTGGAATCAAACCAATCCCTCTTGTCGTTGCTGTTGGTCGCAAATATAACCTTCCCATCAATCTTTGTGTCTGACAACCACGTTTCACTTTTGCCCTTTGGCACCAGACCTTCTCTTTCAATTGCGTCTCTGAAATAAGGATTGGACGAGTGGTACACATAAGCACCAGGAACCACCTCCTTCAGATTGTGGTTGTGTGTCTCGTTTAGAAATTGTGCAAATGTGGGGATCTGTTTCATGTTGTGTGTGTTTGATTGAGTTGGTGTTCTAAGATCTAGTCCCATATACCAGATCCCACTGAGGATAAGGCGGTCATCAGAAGTTTATTCTTGTCTGTGAAGTGTTTGTTGTATTCAGAAACCCATTTTTTAATACCATTATTCTCAGCCTCAATCTTCTTGATGAAAGGTGAATTGCTTAATTTAAGAATCTCGTTACCCAGATCAGCATGGTCCATGAGTGTTTTTACAAGGTTGGTTTGACCATTATTCATCTTCTTATTCTTGTACTTGGTTGCCAGATCTTTCACAAATCCATCCTTTCCACTAAGAAGGTACAAGGCCTTTATCACAGTCTTCTTTCCTTTGGCCTTGTCATTAAAGACTTTTTTCACGTACTCACTTACAAGTTTATTCACGTTGGTTTCCATGTACTTTGCGAAATCAACAGCCTTTACTCCCCTAGATATGTTTGGGTACTGGTCAACAACAGCCTTAGCTGTGAATTTATTTAACTGAGTCATCAGAGGAATCAGATCAAAATCATATTCATCTTTCAGCCATTTGCCACTCTTTAATCCATCATAGTCGGGTGCGAATGAGGATTTCATAATGGTCGGCAATTCGTTTTTAAAAAGACGATTGGGTTTGACATTAGTCTTGGCTGGTGTGGTCTCTCCTTCGAAGAGCTCATAGTTTTGAATATGTTTCATGTTGTGTGTATTTGATTGGATGTGTTATATATCCATCTCAATTTGGGCCTTTTTGGCATTGTTCTCCCAGAGGGCCCGGCCTCCAGATAGATTATACCAATAACAATAACAGAATAGAGGAGTGGGATATATAGCACATGAAACATCTCAAACTATACGAAGATTTCAAACAGACAGGAGAGCTTCCAAAAGGTGTGGAGAAATCCACCATATACAATCACTTTGAATTTACCAATAACCTGACGGGATTCTCAACCGAGGAGATAGACATGCTGGAATCTCTAGCATCCCTTGGTGGTTGGAAATTAAGACGCAAGAGCAACGGTAAACAAATCGGAATCAGCATGGATGTGGATGATGAATTATTATTTGGTAGGGATGTCAATGGTAAATATGAACTAATGTTAGGTAGAACCACAGAGGACAACTTCCCGTGCTACGTTGCCAATTCCTTGGATGAACTCCTACCCTTAGCGATAGATGCACTAAAGCCAGATGGTATTGAATGGGACAAAATCAAGTAAACCTTACTAATGGCAGGTCAACAACATCCATATTACTATGAAAATTTATCAGCAAATACCTTAACTTTTTGTATTTTCGTGATATTTCTTAATGGTTTCTTTTGCTTTATTGGATAGTAGGTTCATTGTTTTGGTTATATTATCCGCGTTTTCCCTCCATTTTATAGATACCGGTTTATCGTTATTATAAATGTCATTCATATAATCTATCCTTTCTTGCCAAGATTCTTTACCGTCAATTATATCGAATGGTGTTCCTTCACCATCCATCTCTGGATATTTAGAACAAGCTATATACCATTTGTTATTACCTTCCTTTTTGGACCAAGTTAATTTTAATTTATCATAAGTTTTATCCTTGGGTATTATCCTGAATAATAAGGATTTTTTATTCCAGTGTGAATAACCATCATATGATCGGGAACACCATTCGGTATTTTTTGCAGTTTCTGCTGCAGCAGTGAAATTAATTGGTATTAAAACATCCACTTTATCATCACTAAAAACCACATCATATTTAGCATCTTCTGTTTGTGTTCTATATTCATCCTGATATTCATAAATATGTCTTTCAAAATCTTTTAATGTTGGGAATTTGAAAATGTCATTTTCTATTGTTTTATTTAGTTCACCGTCCAAATAAAAAGATTCTTTCTTAACTTTACTAGCATACCAACCTGTTGAAAATATAAACAATTTAAAATTCAGATCTGAATCAAATTCACGATCGAAATCAAAATATTCAGACTTTGACTCCTTCCTATACATGTTTATAAGCCATTTAACATATTTACCTGGCTTAGAAAAATCTTTCTTCCTAACAGAAGTGGGATCCAGATTAACTAATTTATAGAATGTCTTCTTATCTAAATCGGGATACCATTTATTTCTAATTTCTTCGCTCCCTATGCTTTTTTCTAGCAGGGGTAAGGAAAATTCCATAAATCTTAATAGTCTCATCTTATATCTTTTAATTTTATATATCGCCGGCTGAAATCAGGTAAACACCTAGAGGGCCGGCCAACCTCGGAGATGCTGCCAATATATATCAATTTTGGAATGGGGTCTTTTGGGCATTGTTCTCCCAGAGGGCCCGGCCTCCAAATAGATTATGTCAATGTCAATGTCAATGTCAATGTCAATAACAATACCTATACTAACATCCATACTAATACTACTAGAGAGATTCATAGAGAGAGAAGAAGTACTAGATAGGCTAGAGAGAAGAACCAATAACGTATTCCGTATCGAAGTAGACAAGTACATAGCCATAGTCATAGACATGGACACAAACTTAGACATATTGTCCAAGCTTATCCTATACTAGATAGAAATAACTAGTAACATAGACACGTATATGCACATGGTAACGGATCTGAACCAAGACCTGAACTAGAGAGGGATAGAGTGGTTCCCAGAGAGAGATGAGAAGAGAGTGAACTAGAGAGAAGACAGAGAGAGGGAAGTCAGCCAAACCCCTAGCCAATAGGGAGCATTAGAGAAGATCCAATAGGCCCAACCGGATAGGCCCATTAACATAGTATGGTAGTAAGATACTATGTGGGATAGGCCCTGGTTATTCTCGTTAAAAGGGCCCTTTTGCAAGCCCCTCTCCAGGGCTGAGCTACCACCCAGGGTGGGTATACGGAGAATTCTCGGATGCCTCGGTTTACCCCACCATACACCCACGGTTTCCATGCATCCAAGCCATCCTGGAAAAATGTGGTAAACAGTGGTAAAAAGTGTGATTTTGGTCCGAGTTCCCCCTGCCCCGGTTGGATCCTAAAAGACCCGCCTCGAAAACCGCCCCGTATGGTCCATTGAGCGGCCTTATTTCCATGCCCCGCCTCGGGATTCGTTTGGTATCCAAGATTACCCGGCATGATTCGGATTCGGATACCGATTCTTAGTATCCGAACACCGTGGTCGCTCCTCTCTATATGTGACTCTTCTCTCTCTAGTATCCTCTCTTCTCTCTATAGGAATAGGAGACGGAACACTCTTAGCTATTTCTATTCGGGGCCGGAATTTTCTGAGGGCTTGGGGTTAAGGATGACCCACAATTCCCGCGGTGTAATCTCCTTAGATTCGTGGAGAATCATTCCGGATATATAGAGCATGAAACACATCCAAATATTCGAAGAGCATATCCCAGGTGGCAGAGCCTCCGGGATGACTATAGATCAACTTGCAGCCTCCCACGGTGTAGAGGTTGATGACATCCACAAACAACTTTTCATAGGCATAGAAGTTGAACTTGAACACACCTCCGATAGAGACCAAGCACAGGAGATTGCCATGGATCACATCGCGGAAGATCCACACTACTACAGCAAACTAATCCAAAAGGGGTTAGCAGACGAACCTGCAGCGTTGAAGAAGTATAAAGAGGTGTACGAAGGGGATTGGTGGGATTCACATCCAGACCATCCAGCTAACCAAGAGGAGGCTAGGGATAAGATGGAGATTGACTATCCTGAATCAAAGACCAAGTTCAAAGGGTTAGCCGACCTACACATATCAGACCAGCTAGGCCTACTAATAGGTAAGCCCGAGGTAGGTGGAGGTGTATGGGTTGTCTATACGGATGAGCTTCCTGAAGACTACCAATACTGTGTGGAGATAGGTGACGATGAATGGGAATGTAACATCACCACTGAATCATTGGTCAACTACGCAACCGACCTTTACCTAGAAGGGGAGAAGGGTGAAGGGTTAGCAGATTGGGAAGACGGGGTAATGCTGGTTAAGGTTGATGAGGAGTTAAGAGAGTATCTGATAGATGCTTTCGAAAGATCTCTTAGACCTTCACACCGTTGGCAGGCCAGAACTAATAGCAATGCAGTGACCTCAGCTCTTAAGCAAGCGATATGGGAATTACCTAGACTACAATTATAACAGCTGGTTGTTAATAACCACAT
>Ga0247723_1002127_pt1 | contig 10840 bp, 21 predicted proteins | sample MSEWelMarce5H_FC_FD_189079 | JGI IMG/M metagenome (GOLD analysis project Ga0247723, IMG submission 189079) | Subsurface sediment microbial communities from gas well in West Virginia, United States - MSEEL Well Study Marcellus 5H_FC | ecosystem: Environmental > Terrestrial > Deep subsurface >...
TACGATCTAGAACGCAAAAGGCCACTTACTACTGCGCTCCAGTGATTGCCCCACTGTCCCTTACGGGTAAACGCATGAGTAAATGGCCTCATGTTTCGTCTATGCGGGGCAATCGCTTTGACGAACGGAATGTACACCATAAAAAAACAGGTTGTCAAGTAGGGGTTTTCCTGGGTACAAAATTATCTCCAAACCTGCTAGGAAGTTGTAAGAAGTCGTAACAACCTCTGCGAAACACATTTCTACGCAGTTCCTTGCCATCATAGATTTCTTTGACAGACCCATTCTCAATCCGCATGGCAGCACCTGACACAGCCCGATTCATCTCCATGCGCCCATATTGGGTCAGATGCCACTTGTCATCATGGAAGATCACATAACCAAAACGCTCCAGTTCTGGTAGGTACTTGGCATAGTGGAAGGACACAGCGTTGTCATTGGTGTTGCTGTGGGTGAGTTCAAACATTGCCCTGGGGCCATCTGTGAGCCGTTTTAACAGGGTTTTGTGAGTGAGGTTAAGTCGCATTGCTGTCCTTTAAAAACATCAGTATGATGGGTTTTACAAGTTTTTGCACTAGGGAAAACACCTATTCCCTGCATCTTTTTTCTGTGCGACAGTCCTATCATTGCAATACCGCAGTGGTCAACAGGAGTTACAAATGCCAACTGATGAGGAACAATTTAAATACGAGTGCTGGGCGATTGTCCAGGAGTTAGACCCAGAAGACATTGCTGATGCCATTGGCGACAGTGTGGCTCTGGTGGAGGCCATCAAAGCAAACCATGTTGAAGATGTTGCATCAATCGTGATGAACAGAGTAGAACTCAAGGTGCGCCGCAGGGCTGAGTTACGAGTGTTTGATGTTGTCAAGACTCAATGGATTGATGACATTGAAGAGTTGCAGCACTATCGCAATCTCCGCATTGAGCGAGTCCAAAAAGCCCTTGATGAGCGAAAGATCATGGAAGCTAAAATGGATGGCCCTTTTCAACAAATGTTTGACGAGTGAGGACAACATGAAAATGAAATCCAGACTGCAAGACATTATCAAGGAATACACCGATGAGTTATCACATGAGTCCGATTGTTCTGCTGAAGACGGCATTCAAGGCGATAGCATCCTATTTCGAGATTTGGACACCACTTCCCAACTCAGATATATCGCAGAAAAAGAGAAAGAAAATTCCAGCAAGGATGACTTACCCATCAGTCTCAATCACAGACCCTAGATTTGTATATACGAATCACGCAAACACAGACATTTCACAAACATTTCAAAAGGCCAAAGATGAGCGACTTCAACGATTACGCAACAATGCTGATAGCAATCGAGCAAAAGACCAAAGCACTGGAGAGCAAGTGTCTAAACAAAAACTACGGCGGGTTCACGGGTGACATCACTTCAATCCAGCATGAACTCACTATGCTGACAATGTGGATCACACAAGCCCAATGTGAACAAGTTAGGGAAAACACCTATAGAATTCTCAACAAAGTCTGACACAATTAAATCTCACTTTTCAACAGGAGTTACAAATGACCTCAACAATAGTCGGCACAATGTTTGACAGGAAAGAAGCAATCAAAGAACTTCTTGCCACTAATGTCAACAATCACACAGAGAAGAAAAACAATCTCACATACCTATCATGGGCGTGGGCATGGGCAGAGGCTTTGAAGGCTGATGCAAACGCAACCTACAAGGTGGAGATGTTTGGCGACAAGTGTTTCATGGACATTAACGGCACTGCAATGGTGTTTGTAACTGTCACCATGTTTGCCAAACCAATGACCTGTCAACTGCCTGTGATGGACTATCGCAACAAGGCAATACCAAACCCAGACGCATTTGCTGTCAACACTGCCATCATGCGTTGCATGACTAAGGCATTGTCACTGCATGGCCTTGGCTTGTACATCTATGCTGGAGAGGATATTCCAGAAGGTGGCGCAACAATTAAGCCTACAGATGGAGTCATTGTTGACAAGAACAGGGAAAACATCATTGCGGATGTTGCGATTGCTGTTCAAGATAGATTCGAGGCAAGCGATTTGATCGGGGCTTATGAAGAATACCTGGGAATCCATGACCAGGAGGAAAAGGTGGCTCTATGGGCATTGCTTCCAAGCAATGTGCGTAGTGCTTTGAAGAAACATGGCGAATCATTGAAAGGCTAATATGGATGCTAATCGTAAAGACAATTCTGGGGTACTTTTTTCTAACGATAAAAGAGAAAAAGAAACTTCTCCGCATTACAAAGGCAACATCACTGTTGATGGCGTAGATTATTGGTTGAGTGCATGGGTCAAAGAAGGGAAAAATGGCAAGTTTATGGGCTTGGCAGTCAATCCAAAGGATGCACAGCCTCCAGCGTCTAATCCACGCAAAGCAGTCATTGATGAGTCTGATCTGCCTTTCTGATAAACCTCACGGGGCTACGGCCCCAATTTAATAGGAGTTAATGATGACAAAATTAGATCAATCTTGGTTTGGTGGTGCAGTCGAGAAGTTCTTTGGAACTGCGCCGTTTAAACTGTCTCGCAAAGATGACCCTGCCACTTCCCACATGGCAGCACAGGCAATCGACACCACAAAGATGGAGTCCTTAGTCTATGAAACCATTGCAGCCTATGGCCCAGATGGTTGTATCTCAGATGATGTACTTGCCAAACTACCATTCCTGCCCTATTCAAGCGTCACAGCCCGATACAAGGCGCTGATTGACAAGGGCTTCATTGAGGTCATTGGAACCCGCAAAGGCGTTTCTGGGCGGCTCCAAAGGGTTATGCGTAAGCTAGGGTAAATCCCTATTCCAATCTCTGTCACACAAGGCAGAATTGACGCATGAACCAACAACAAACAACCCGTTTAAATGCTTTCTGGCAGGATGTAGAGGCTCACAAGGCTCTCAATCCATCCTCGCCAGAGACTGCCCTTGTAATCCTCAAATCTGTGGCCCTGGATGCCCTCCTTGCCGCACAAGACATTGAACAGATAGGAGTGAATGATGCAAACAATTGAATTTGTGCCTTTTGAGTGGGTAGACGATGACTTCAATCCAGAGATTGACCGCATTGAGGTTGATTACCAATGGCATGAAGCAGATGATTCTGTTGGCTTAATCGCATACTGTGAGAAAACAGTTAAGTGGATGCGCTTTAACTTGGAAATCAAGGACATAACAGATGAGTTGTCCTATGCTGATTTGGCATATCTGAAGCATGAAATCAAGCGTAACGATCAGGAGATTGCAGATGAAAGAGCTGATTGACAGGAATGACACCATCAAGAACTATGTGCCCATTGGTAGTCTTGAATTGAAGCTGGCAGTGGCAAGGGCAGAAGGTTATGCCATTCGGGTTGAAGAAACAAGGTATCACACTGCTGATGGCACTTTTGTTGATGAGAGCAAGCCAAAATACTATTACTACAACGATCACCCTTTACCCCTGCTCGACCCATATCGCATTGCAATGGAGTTTTATCTAAAGGAGAAAGCATGAAAGAACCTGAAGATGAGGCTTTTGAAGAATTGGCAAAGCGCCAAGGTGATTGGGGTCTGCAAGGCTCACGCAAGCACCAGATCATTAGATTTGCTGAGAACAATGCCAGGAATGAAGTGATTGAAGAAGTTGCCAAGGAACTAGACAAGTTTGCTGGTGCGTTTGGCAGGGACACAGTTCAATCGTTTGCGGCTTATGTAAGAGGAATGAAGAAATGACACAAGATGAAATCGACATTATGTGGCAACAGGCTATGCAAGAGTCAATCAAAGATGGTGAGATGTTTACCCGCTATCACTTTGCCGAGATGATAGCAGAGAGAGCATTGGCAGACCCCATGCGTGAGGTTCAGAGGTTGGGGCAAGAGATTGAGCAATGCAATTATCCAGATTGCAAGTGCCCAACAGAAGACCCGTGCTTAAAAGGGTTGGCACAGCCAGAGCAAGAGCCTGTGCCGACATTAGAAGACCTTGAGCAAGAAATCTATCAAAACACACGGAATTTTATATCTCGTGATGTTATGGAGTGGATGCTCAGGCGTTACTACACCACCCCACCACAGCGCACAGAGCAAGAGCCTGTGGCGGTAGTAGATGTGCATGAGTTTTATGACAACTGCGCCAATTTTTCTTTGTTGCAAAAGTTACCTAAGGGCAAGCATACTCTCTACACCCACCCACCACAGCGCAAGCCGCTGACGGATGAGGAGGCATTCAAGTTGGTTGAGCAAGACAATCGCATGGAAGAATATGTAGAAGCCGCTGTTCGGTTAATCCGCAGAACCGAAGCCGCACACGGCATAAAGGAGAACCAATGAAAGCACGAAAAGTATTTCACGCACTAATGTCCTCAAAGGGCTATACAGATGCCGATCTAGCCATGACAGGCGACAAGTACACCAATCCAGCTATGCAAGGCAGATGGAACTACTTTATTGCGGGGTGGGAGATGAGGGGGGTCATGTGATTGAGACTGTAATCACTATCTTTGCCATAGGATTTTTAGGAATTGCATTAGCCATTGGAGGCGTTTGCATCATGGTTTGGATGGCGCTCAATGAAGACTAAGGGTGGCGCAAGACCTGGAAGTGGCAGGAAACCCACTCAAATCAGCGAATCCAGAGCATTGACGCTATGGAAAGATGGTGTTAGCAAGAAAGAGATTGCCAAAAGGTTTGGTGTTGCCTACCAAGCTATCTTGTACTTCTTCAAGAAACACAAGATATTCAATCGTGGAAAACTCAAGAGCCAAGCACCGCAAAAGCCTCGTTAGTGTGCTTGATTCGGTCATCTAGGCCAATAGTCCCACCATTGATCTTCTTGGTCAATCCCGTCCAATCAGCAGCTTCAGCAAGATTGTTGCAGTTGTGGGTTGACCAGAACCAACCAGCAGTCAATGCCGCATACTTGGGCGTTGCCACAAGGTCAGGCTCCATCACAAAGTCAACTCCCAGTGCTTGTCCAGCATGGAAGTAGTTTGCATGGCCCGTCAACTGGATGCACCCACGGCCTCTGAACCGATACCCGTCACCAGATGCTTCATCCCTGTTTCCCATACGACTGCTGTACACCTTGTTTGCAATCTTCTTAGGATTTTTGGAATACTGATTGGCAATCTCCATCGTTGGAAACCTTGCCTTCCACAACTTCATCAGGGTTTCAGCACGATAGTTAAGGTTCTCTTCCAGGGTCTTAAAGTTCCCACATTCATGTCCACACTGCCCGATAAAGGCAGCTTGCTGGCGCTGTGTGTTAATGCCAAAAGTGTTGAAGGTTTCATTGAGGGCATCAACCCACTCAGCCCCAATGTGGAGCTTTTTCAGTTGTTCAGCGTTGACCATTCATCACCCCCATTACTTTGTTATAACTGTCGATACACGCATTTAATTGGGCCGTGTTTCTGTCGCCTTGGGCGATGATTTCGGCAATGGCTGCGAGGGTTGCTCTGTCGGAGTCAGAAGTTTCATAAACCTGTCTGACAGGTTCACTTCTTTCTTTTTGGCTATCTCCGGTGGGAGTGGGGGCATTTGCGGGGGCTTGTACACAACTTGTGGACGGGAGCCGCAACCTACCAGCACGAATAGCAGAATCAAGACTAGACTGTTTTTGATTGATGACATTGTTGGCCTCCGAAAGTTTGGTTGATTGTTCATTCAGTTGTTGGGCAAGTTCACGCTCTTTCTCTCTTGCTTCATCATTCTTTTTGGCAATCTCTACTTGCATCTCAGCATCCCTGTCACCCCATCCAACATGATGCCCATAGCCGTAAGCACCGCCCACAGCAATCATGGCCCCAATGATGAAGTATGGGTTAACCATTCTTCACCTCTTGCCGAGCAAGGGCGATTTCTTCCCGCACAGAATCAGCTTCCAAATGCTGGGGCGGGGTAGTGGGGGGTGGTGGGGGTGTCCAAGTTTCATCTAAAGGTGGATTAACCCAAGCAGGTAAAGCGCCAGAGGGAGAAGTCCAGGTGGAAGTGGCAGGAGGGCTAGGAGGAACAGGAACAGGCGTAGGAGGCGCTGAAGTTGCAGGTGTAGGCGTTGGGCTATTCACAGTCCCTACAGCCCGTTTGCCAACAATGCCACCAATGCCACCAACAATCAACAACACAATGTCGTTGAGCATCTTGGTATAGGCTTGATCGATGGGAGCCATGCTCTTGATGGGCTGAGTTACAAAAGTAACTGAGTAGAGAAGGGCAATCACGATGCCAAACAAAATGATGGTAATCATCACCACCACAAAGCCCCAAATGCGAACTTCTAGGTCTTCAGGAGAGTATTTACTTTTTGTCATCATCGGCCTTCTTTTCTTCAACCTTTGGTGGGTCAATTTTGGTGGTCAAGATAGGTGCTACAAGGTATTCAGGACAGGTTTGGGTGAACAAACATCTGGGCTTTTGGCACTCAGGAAGGTCAAATTTATCAGGATTCTGGCAAACATAGCGGTATCTGTCTTCACACCCACTCATAAGCAGAACCACCGCAATGGATACAACAATCACGCCCCATAGAAACCTATTTTGATTCATTGCGTTGCCTATCTAGTTGTTGACGCTCGTACTCCAATTGCTGGCGCAGTCTCTCCATGCGCTCAATCTGCATTTTGCTTTCTTTTTGTGCAGCCAATGTGTCATAGTAAATGCTCCCCAACAGCGGAAGCAGTAGGACAAAGACCAGCACCATAGCAACTAATGCGACTAGAAACCCCATCTTACCTTTCGATCCATTATTAGAAGGCTGAAGAACAGGACTAGGTAAAGGACGAACACTAAACAGGCTACCCCGTAGATTGCCTTGTCTTGGATTGCGCTGATTACCTTTCTGCGTTGCCATTCAACCTCTCGCTGTTTCTTTTCCTGGGCCAACCTTGCTTCTTCTTGTTCAGCAATGATGATGACCCTCATTTGGTTCACCCTGGTGTACAAGTTCCCCAACTCTGGGGGTGACTGATACACCATAATCTCTCGAATCTCTTTGGCTAATTTTTCAAACTGCGTCTTGGCAAGTTCCCTGTTTAGCGCAGACTCCATAATGTTCTGATTTGGGTCATAGACGCTTTTAGACTTCTCTTCTTCTTCTCGAATGTGGTCTGCAAGCTGTTGCTGAACTTTGAAGAACTGAGACAGATTCGCCGCCAGATCAGCCACAACTCTACCTTCATCCCAAATTTCGGCCTCAGCCTTTTTTGCTTTGGGCGCAATTGGAGTTGCTGTGGGTTGAGGCTTTTTCTTCTTGAAGAACCCAAAGAAGCCACCCACCTCTTCAGCAATAGCCGTGACCTCTTTAACAGTCTTTTGGGCTGCGGCAACAGTTCCCTTGACCTCTTTATAGAGTTCACAGCCTTTGCGGATAGCTGCGACACAGCCATTTGCCATTGCCAGAAGGGTGAGAGGATCAATCTTGCGCTCCTTACATTAACCCACGGGCTTTCATTTCAGCCTCGTATTCCATGAGAGATGGGATAGGCGCTGTTTCTTGTTCCGCAGAAGGCATTTTTGGGCCAACAGTTTCCAGCATTGGGCCAGCACGAACGCCACCAATAGCCAAGGCTTTTGCAAGAGTTTGAGTTGCCCCAATAGCCTTATCCAAAGTTGTTTTTGGCTTTGACAAATCAAGCATTGCTTTTCTGTAATCTGGGCTATAGATAACATCAGCAAATGCCTTTGGGCTTGCAATGATGTCCCTAATTAACGGGATGATTTCTCTTGCCTGAAGTCTTGTTCTTGCACTTCCACCCAAAGCGCCAGTAATGCCATAAGCATCGCCAGCAGCAATCCCAGGTGCTCCAGCCGCAGATTCAGATTGAAGTGTTCTACGCATCCAATTCATTGCAAGTCTTGCATCAGTAGCGTCTTTTGCATTTGGAAATAGATTGGCAAAATCACTGCTTTTTTTGTCAAGTTCTTTGAGTGCAATGTTTATATTAAATGTTGGATCATTTATCGCCCCACCTTTGGCTTGTGCAACAGATAAAACATCATCAAAATTCATCCTGCGAATTGTGTTTAAAACTTCATTCACCTGAGAATTAGGACTGTTTTGCATCACTTCAACAAGAAACTGTTGCTGAGATGGAGGCATCTTTTTTAGCTTGGCAAGTTCAACTTCTGGAACCAAGTCAGTAACATTTTGAACATCAAATGCTTTTGTCAATGGTCTGTCAGAAAACTGCTCAATTTTTTGGATGTTTTGTCTAAACTTATCACGGGCATCAACAAGTTTATCTGCGCCAGGAACTCCAGCATCAATTGCTTCATCAAGGGAGTTTTTAAACCCGTTTAACACCGATATTGCAATTCCTTTTGCTTGACCAGGGGCAACGCCCTCAAAGATGTTTCCTTTGCCAAAATCTGCTTTTCCAGAATATGCCGCTTCACCCCATGCAGACAAGTTTTTCTGCAATCGATCAATGTTTATTTTTAAATTTGACGCAGGAATAGCGGGAGTAACTGTTACATATGCTGGAGCGCCAGTTGGCCCAAGAATTGTTGATGGGGTTGTAACTGACGGAGTTGCTGGAATTGCATACTCATCAATAATTTTTTGTAAAGCATTTCTAACTGGGTCGAGTGCTTTTACTTCTACTGGTATTTCTCCCAACTTAGATTGAATAACTGAAACAACTGGCGTTGTATCAATCAATCCACCAGCACTTTTTGCGGCACTAAAGTCTTTTGCAGCATCACTTCTCAATCTTGAAGAAAGCGATTTCCCATAGTTGTTAAAGGAAGAAACAACTGCTTGAACAGCATCTGGTGGGCTAAGTGTTTTGTCGCTTGCTTTGTTAAACAAGTTTGTTAAAAAAGACTCAACATCATAAGCCTGTGCTTTCTTGAACTCAGATGGCAATGCTCCTGTTGATGGTTCAGCAGAAATTCTTGCTTCTGTTGCTAATTGCTCTCTGCTTAAACCAAGTTCACCAGGAGTAAGTCTTCCAACTCTTGTTAATTCACTTGTTTCTGCTGTTTGCGGAAAAAGACCTGCTGGCTTTGTCATTTGCTGACCAGCAACAGTAAGCCCACCTTTTGCTGCATAAGGAGACATTTGCAAAGCTAATTGAGCAACTGGGCTATCTGGTGCAACCTGTTGTGCAAGAACTCCAGTTGTTCCAGCAGTTCCAAATTCTCCAAGAGTTCCCTTGACTCCTCTGCCAAACAATCCTGGCACACCAACGGCAGTTAATGCCGCAGCAGGAGCGCCACCCTCTCCAAATTCATAAGCGCCACGATAACCTTGAATTGATTGAATGTTAACGCCAGTAAGATTTTTTACAGCATTTGCAATTCCTGCGCTAGAAAAAGCATTTGGGTCTTTGCTTCCTTTTAGGTAGTCATACAAGTTTCCCCATCCACCAACAAGACTGACAATTCCTTTAGCTGAACCTTTAAGCAAAGATTCACCAAACTTTTTAAACTCAGAAACTCCACCTTCTTCTGGATCAAAAACAGATTGACTAGAGGTTGTCAATCCTCTGCGTTGCATTTCTGCTTCAACATCTTGTAGACTGCTCATGGTTTTGTGGCTTTCAATTTGTTAAATTGATTCATCAACTCTTCATTGCTTAATTCTGACAAAGGCTTTGGAGCATTTGCGCCTAAATTAACAATTGGAATTGTTGGAACATATCCTTTAAGAGTTTTCTTGTCTCTTGCATAGTTTTCCAATCTGGTTGTTTCATCAACAATTCCTTGATTCTTTTTAACCATAAACTCAATAAGTTGTTTACGGGCTTGTGGGCTGTTCTCCAGTTGAGGAACAAGACTTTGGATAAATTCACGATCTGCATTCGAGAATCCTGATCCAAGTCTTCCACCAAGAGTAGCAAGAATTACATCACCAGCAGTCTTTTGATAATTTTCAGATTTTGCAAGTACATCTTGATCTTTAGCACTTGTAAGACCAAGTGTATTAAGCAAGTTTGTTGCTCCAACCCTGCCACTTGCAAAAGAGCCGCTAATTAACGCACTTTGGTCAAGTTGATTTAATCTGTTTAATGAATTTAATGAGGCTATTGCATTTTCTTGTAATGTCATTGCATTACCTACTCTGTCGGCATCTTTTTTGTCTAACAGCTTTTCAAATTCTGTTTGTTTTCTTTCTGCTTCAACTTTTGTAGTTGATGTTGCCGTTGCTCTGTCCACGCCACCAAAATAAGGAACACGCATCTGCTTACCATCTGCGCCTTTTTGGTAGATAAATTGAAGGTCTTGATTTACATCAAGGTAAACAGGTTCTCTACTACCCATTGCAACACCAACTTCTTTTACATTGCCAGCCTTTGGTTCTTTTGCTGTCAATCGTGCTAATTCTGATCTATATCTTTCAGTATATTGAGGTGATCCAACAGGAAACTCAGCGCCAGCAATTGCAGCAGCATTTCTCATTTCTGTAGATGTTGCTTCTGGTTTTGTTGTCAACTCAGTAAACTTGTCTTGATATGCTCTATTGAATTCAGGAGAACCAGGGCGACCAACAGATGCCGCAAAAGCCAAAGCATTGCGCTGTTCAGTAGTCATCTTCTCAGCAGTACGCTGTTGCGCTAATGCAACCTCACTAGTTGCTTTACGAGCAAGATTTGAAGCCTCTAGTGCGCCTTGGGTATCTCCACCCCTTTGCAATGCATTTGCATACTGAGATAAACCTTCTGGAGTGCTTACATCAAATTGCTTTGCCAAGGCATTACGTTGGCTAATTAAGCGCATTTGAGGGTCTTCTACACCCATCAATCCACCCAAGGCTTGACCTGCCTGTTGACCAGCACGATACAACCCATAGGTGGCTTGTGCCCGTGGGTCTTGTTGAGCAAATGCCATTGCTTGCTTTTGACGCATCA
>Ga0247723_1002128_pt1 | contig 10837 bp, 11 predicted proteins | sample MSEWelMarce5H_FC_FD_189079 | JGI IMG/M metagenome (GOLD analysis project Ga0247723, IMG submission 189079) | Subsurface sediment microbial communities from gas well in West Virginia, United States - MSEEL Well Study Marcellus 5H_FC | ecosystem: Environmental > Terrestrial > Deep subsurface >...
AGTCCGAAGCAAGTTGGCTCTTTGACTACGTGGTCGGCGGTAAGTGCTGGTGCGAGCTTTTCAGCCGTGATTAAAACAAACGGCACTCTTTGGACGTGGGGTCGTAACAACCAAGGACAATTAGGTCTAGGCAACACCACATACTACTCCAGCCCTAAGCAAGTAGGAGCACTGACTACGTGGCTGGCTATAGCGTGTGGCTCAATCCACACAATAGCCACTAGGACAGACGGAACTCTTTGGACTTGGGGGCATAACAGTTTAGGTCAACTAGGCTTAGGCAACACAACTTACTACTCTAGTCCTAAACAAGTAGGCTCCCTTACTACTTGGTCAAGGATTGCTGGTGGGTCGCGCCACACAATAGCCACTAGGACAGACGGAACTCTCTGGACTTGGGGGCAAGGTTCTCATGGGGCACTAGGCTTAGGCAACACCACAGACTACTCAAGCCCTAAACAAGTTGGGGCGCTAACTACGTGGCTGGCTATAGCGAGTGGATATCGCAGTAATACAACCCTCAAGACAGACGGAACACTATGGACATGGGGACGAAATAACTTTGGGCAACTCGGTTTAGGCAACATCACAAATTATTCATCCCCTAAGCAAGTAGGAGCACTAACTACGTGGTTAGCAATGGCTGGTGGCCGATACCACGTTAGTACTGCCAAAACTGATGGGACTCTCTGGACTTGGGGGCTTAACTCATCCGGTCAACTCGGCTTAGGAAACATTACAGACTACTCAAGTCCTAAGCAAGTAGGTGCTACGACCACATGGAACACCATCTTCGCAGGCAGTATGTCCAACTCCACACTAGCCCTAGGATAAACAATGGCAACAACAATAACATCAGGCGTCCAGTACTCCGGCATATGGACAATGCCACAGGTGAATGCCGCTGTAGCTGCGGGGACTTGGACGGGGTTGTTAGGCCCACCATCTTTATTTAGTTGGGGTGTTAGCACTTACGGACAACTTGGTCTTGGCAATACAACTAGCTACTCTTCACCAAAACAAGTTGGTGCAGCTAATACATGGGCGGCTATGGCTACCGCAGAAAATTTCACCATAGCTGTGAAATCAGGTGGCACACTTTGGGCATGGGGGTTTAATGGCAATAGTGTTCTCGGCCTGAATAATACTACCTATTACTCATCTCCAAAACAAGTCGGTGCGCTAACCAACTGGGCAAGTATTTCTTGTAATGCTGTTAATACTTTAGCCATTAAAACAGATGGAACGCTGTGGGGTTGGGGAAATAACAATCGTGGTGAACTTGGTCTAGGTGATACAAACGTAAAAAGGTCGTCGCCTGTACAAGTAGGAGCGTTAACCAATTGGGCACAAGTAGTTGTAGGCGCTGATGCTTCTGCGGCGGTAAAGACAGATGGTACGTTATGGACTTGGGGCTACAACTTTAATACAGGTCAGCTTGGGTTAGGTGACATTACGACTAACACATCATCACCTCAACAAGTCGGTGCGCTAACCAACTGGGCAAAAGTTGTCTTTGGTAAAGGTCATGCTATCGCAGTTAAAACAAACGGAACTCTTTGGGCGTGGGGAGTTGGTTCAGCAGGGCAAACTGGATTAAATACAACAGATGTTCAATCCAGCCCTGTTCAAGTTGGAGCTTTGACCAATTGGTCGTCACTCGGTGGTGGTTATAACAGTGCTTCGGCTGTTAAGACGGATGGTACTTTATGGGTTTGGGGAAATAATACGTCAGGTCAGCTAGGTCTTGGGAATACCACTAACTACTCCAGCCCTAAACAAGTCGGTTCTTTAACTACTTGGTCGCGGGTATGGAGCAGTGGATCATTTTCTGGTTATGGGTATGCCCTACAAACCAACAAAACGCTATGGTCATGGGGAAATAATGATAGTGGTCAGCTTGGGCTAGGTAACACAACCAATTATTCATCACCTAAGCAAGTTGGTGCGTTAACAAGCTGGGTTACATTACCTAGTAATGGCTGTGGCGAACCGAGTCATGGCATGGCAATAACAAGAACTCTTTCTTAACAATGAACAAAACACTCCACTTCCTCTCTGGCATTCCCCGTAGCGGTTCAACCGTACTTGCTGCCATCCTCAACCAGAACCCAATGACCCACGTTTCAACAACGTCTGGTCTGGTTCATGCGCTGGATGGATTGGCGAACACTTGGCACTCTGCCGGGTTGCTGAACGAGAACGACCCTGAGCGCACAAAGCTGGCTCAGACGATGCGTGGTGCAATTGATGCGTTCTATGAGGACACCACTGCCCCTGTCATCATCGACAAGTCCCGTGGTTGGCCTATCGCACAAATCATGGCGGCTATGTCTCAGGTGTTGGGCAAGCAGCCTAAAATCATTGCTACGGTCAGGTCAGTGCCAGACTGTGCTGCCTCATTCATCCGTGTGGCAAAGCCTGAGAATCTTGACGAGTTCATGTACTCCGGGCAGTTGATGGATCACCTGAAGGCTGCTTACATCTCATTGCAGAACGGCTACAACTTCGCTCCTGAGAACTTCCTGTTCGTGGAGTACGAAGACCTGCTGGCTGACCCCAAAGCGCAGTTGGCCCGTATTCACGAGTTCTTGGAACTGCCTGATTTCAGCTACGACTTCGACAACATCGACGGTTCTACAGTGGCTGAAGATGACGAGAACTTGCACGGTCATGCGGGTATGCACGATGTTAAGCCTAAGCTGGAAGCACAGCACAAGCAAGACCCCAAAGACCTGCTCAAGTCGCATTACAGCAGCTTCTGCCAGCCTGAGTTCTGGCTTAATACACCTCGCACAACACCAGAGCTTCATGCACTGGATATGCAGCTTGCAGCTTCCACAACGGGTGACTTCGCTGAAGGCTGGCGCTTGGCTCAACAACTTGAAGCTGACGAACCTACGAACCACCGCGCAGCTTACAACCGTGGCTGGTATCTGCTGCGTCAAGGCCAGATTCAAAAGGGATATCAGTTGATGGACAGAGGCCGCACAGCAGGCGTGTTTGGCAACAAGAAACCTGATGTGCCCACACCGCAGTGGGATGGTAAGACCAAAGGCATTGTTCTCTTGAACCTAGAAGGCGGCTTGGGCGACCAGATTCACCAAGTGCGTTACGCCAAGTACATCGCTGCTCGGGGCTGTAAAGTCATCGTAGCTTGCACTGGCTCACTTGCTTCGCTCTTTGTTGACGTTGAAGGCGTGTCCTCAGTGATTCAGCACGAAGCTGTATTTGGTATCTATCACGACTTCTGGGTGGCTGGTATGTCGGCTGTAGTGCCACTAGGCTTTGATTTGGCAGACATCTCTGGTGCGCCCTACCTGACTAAGCCTACCACCATCAAAGGCCGTAAGAAGCGCATTGGCTTGCGCTGGCAAGGGTCTACTCAGTTCGAGCATGAGCACAAAAAACGGTTCCCTTATGAATTGATGTTCAATGCCGTAAAAGATGCTGATGTTGAATTTATCTCACTTCAAAAAGATGAGGGTGAAGAATCTAGACCGGGTTGGGTTAAACAAGTAAAATTGGATTCATGGGAAGATACCCGCCAAGCGACAGCTAGTTGTGATTTAGTTATCTCTTCCTGCACTAGCGTATCTCACTTGTCATCAGCAATGGGTATTCCAACATGGGTGATTTCTCCTGTAATGGCATACTTTTTGTACTCTCTAGATACCCAAGACGCAAATGGTCTGGATACAACACCGTACTACGACTGTATGCGATTGTTTAGGCAAGAGGTTTTTGGTGATTGGGAAGCGCCATTTGAAGCTATTAAAGCTCAACTGGATAAGGAGTACGGTCAAGCAAAGTTAAGAAGCGTAGCATGATGCAAGACGTTTGTTCTGTGTATGAAATTGTGAATAAGCTAGATGGTATGCGTTATATTGGTATAACTAAAGATACACACAAACGTTTTATACAGCATTGTTCAAAGAAAAGAACTCAATCTTACATAGCTAGTGCTATAACAAAGCACGGTAAAGATTCATTTGAACTTAATGTGTTGCTTGTATCTACTCGTAGATACTGCTTGGACATGGAAGCTAAAATTATTAAGGCGTACAACACAGTAGTTCCAAATGGGTATAACTTTTGTGGTGGTGGAGAAGGCCCAACTGCTTCTATGTCAGGGGATCGTAATCCCATGTTTGGCAAACAACGCAGTAAAGAATCCGTTGCTAAAAGCAGAGAAGGAATCTTGGGTAAAAACCATTACTTGGCTAAAGAGTTTATAGCCGTATCTCCTACAGGAGAAACCTACACTGGAAAGGGATTAGCTTTGTTTTGCTTAGAAAATGGATTGCACAATTCCAATATGGCCCAAGTTGCTAGGGGTTTACGTCCTCATAGCAAGGGTTGGACAGTGAGTTACGTAGACCACATCAAAGACCGCTTGGGTGAGAAGCCCATGCTAAGGAGTGTTGCATGAGTTTTAGATATCCTGCGGGAGTAGTTGGAAAAACGGTAACGCCCTCTGGCCCATACCAGAACAGCACTGCACCGGGTGTGTGGAGTTTGGCAGGTCAGGCTAACTTTAAAGCCCAGAGCTTGTGGCCTACTCAGGGGAGTTTAGCTCCACCGTATTTATATATGTGGGGTTCCAATGCAAATGGACAATTGGGTCTTGGAAATAGCACTACCTACTCCAGTCCCAAGCAGGTTGGTACAAATAGTTATTCATTAATATCTGGGGGTAGCACTACTTCTTCTAATGCAATTAGAACAGACGGAACACTTTGGTCTTGGGGTTTAAATAACGCAGGACAACTTGGCTTAGGTAATATAACTCAATATCTTGTACCTAAACAAGTAGGAACCTTAACTAATTGGTTAAAAATATCAAGTGGTCGTTTAAGTGCATTAGCTATTAAAACTGACGGTACTTTGTGGTCATGGGGTTTAAATACGGAGGGACAACTTGGTTTAGGAAATATAAATAGTTATTCTTCCCCTAAACAAGTTGGAACATTAAGTGGATGGTTAAATGTATCTGCTGGATATAGTCATTCTGTTGCGACCAAAACAGATGGAACTTTATGGGCTTGGGGCAATGGCTATCGCGGTGGGCTAGGTTTAAATAACCAAACTAATTATTCAAGCCCTAAACAAGTTGGAACCTTAACTAATTGGTTAAAAGTTTCTGCTAATCTTTACTACACCGTAGCTATTAAAACTGATGGAACAATGTGGTCATGGGGATTCAATAATAAAAATCAATTAGGACTAGGCAATATTGGAGGATACTTTCTTTCTCCAAATCAAATTGGTTCATTAACTACATGGTTAACTCATTCGGCAGGTAGGTATCATGGAGTAGCTACCAAAACAGATGGAACACTTTGGACTTGGGGAAATAATACTGATGGTGCGTTGGGAAATGGAAATATTACTAATACTGGTTCACCCGGACAAATTGGTTCATTAACTAATTGGTTACAACCGTGTGCAGGTAATTATTTTTCAGGCGCTATAAAAACAGATGGAACGCTATGGATGTGGGGGAGAAATAGTAATGGTCAGCTTGGACTAAATAATCTCACCAATTACTCTAGCCCTAAACAGGTGGGTTCGTTAGCATCATGGTCAAATGTAGGTTGTGGTTACAATTTTACGTTTGCTAATTTAACCCTGTAAACTTTACTATTTTTTAAAAGGAAATCATCATGTCATTATTCGTTCGCATCCAAAACAACCTCGTCACCGATTGCTGGGACACTCCACCACCAGCAGGTCAAGACGGTTGGAAATCAGCCGTTGAAGTTCGTCCTTCAATCACAGCACATCGTCAAGGCTACACAGCCCACACGTTTAATCTGTCCACTGACCCAGTGCAGATTGTGTACAACACCTACGACATTCCAGTTGCAGACCGCAAAGCTGGCATGAAAGCCAATGCCTCGTTCAGCTTCCAGCAAGTTGTCCAAGAGCAGATGCGTGACCCATCGAAGTACGACCCCGCTGCCGTTGCTGCTGCACAAGCTGCCATTGCGCCCAAAGTTGCTGCCATCGAAGCCGCTACAACGCACGACGAACTTGATATACTTATGGAATGAATATATTAATCTGCGGCTTACCCGGTACTGGCAAAACCACATTGGCAGAAGCTCTCGCAAGGGAGCTTCAGTGCGTTCACTTCAACGCTGACGACATACGCAAGCACATCAACAAGGACTTAGGCTTCTCTGAAGCTGACCGAATTGAACAAGCTACGCGCATGGGTCATCTTTGTAAGATTGTAAGCAAGTGGGGTGCTAATGTCATTGCTGACTTCGTATGCCCTACTGAGGAAACTCGTAAGGCTTTCGACGCAGACTTTGTTATATGGGTAGACCGCATTAAAGAAGGACGCTTTGCTGACACGAACAAGATGTTTGTACCACCATCAAAGTTTAATTCTAGAGTGACAGGTAGGTTTGATAACTGCTTCCCAACGTATCAAGCTGAGCAGTTGGCTGGAATGATTCGCAGCTTTAAGAAGACGTTATGAGTGATAGACCAGTTAGAAGCTTAGCTAAAGCTGTCACATGGAGAGTCACTGGAACCATTGACACTTTCATCATAGCTTGGGTCATCACAGGTCAGCCATTGCTGGCAAGTGGTATTGCTCTAACTGAAATAATGACTAAGGTGTTGCTGTACTGGCTGCACGAAAGAGTATGGACAAGAGTTAGTTGGGGACAGTACAACAATAGTTTGGAAACATATCATGACACCTCAAGAACGCGCTGACTTTATTGCTGATATAGCTCTTGCCCTATCTACTAAACAAGAACCAACTGAGGTGTTGTCTGATGATGAGGTGCGTGCTCTTAAATTGTTTATTAAGAAACAAGAACAAAGCATAGCCTTACGACAAAGCATCATTGAGAAGAGCCTCACTGCCCTGCTCATTGCTGCTGCACTAGGTTTGTTTGGAATGGCTACAGGCTGGTTCACCACTCATTTATATAGACCATAGTGATTGCTAAACTATTAGTAGCTGTAGCATTATTAATATCTATAGCTAGTAGTAGTACAGAAAAGATTAATAAATACATATGCATTAGGTGGTCACATATCGGTGATGTGTATGAGCGAAAAACATATTGCCTTGAATGGAGACTTAAAGAATAATGTTAGACCCCTTCACAGCATTTGCCATTGCTCAAGCAGCCGTTAAAGGCATCAAGCAAGTAATAGCTTTAGGTAAAGATGTTCAATCAGCAAGCAATGACATTCTCAAGTTCTTTGATGCTAAGGATGCGGTTGTTGCTGCTTCTAACAATCCAAAGAAAGCTGGTGTAAAGAAGTCAGATACTAGTAGAGCTATGGAACTTGTTATGCAAGCTCATGCTTTACGACAAGCTGAGAAAGAGTTACATCAATATTTGATATACAGTGGTAATGCTCAGCTTTGGGACGAGATGTTATTAGAACGTAATCGCATTGTTGCTGAGCGTAAAGCTGAAGAGCTTAAAGTGTTGAATGCTAAAGCTAAGAAAATGAAAGAACTGCATGACTTGTTTTCTCTCATTGCTGGTGCATTAATACTTTCACTACTAATATATCTCACTGTAAACATCACTCTTGATGTAATAAAGGAATAACTATGTTACTCGACAATCTTCTCAGCATTGGTGGCAAGCTCATAGATAAGCTCATTCCTGACCCATCAGCTAAAGCACAAGCACAACTAGAGCTTGCTAAGATGGCACAGGATGGTGAGCTTGCTAGGATGGCTAATGACACAGAAGTTTATAAGACTGAGCAGAACAATGTTACAGAGCGTTGGACTGCTGATATGTCTAGTGACAGTTGGTTGTCAAAGAACATTAGACCAATGGCACTTGCTGCAATATTCTTAGCCTACTTCTTATTTACAACAATGTCTGCCTTTGGATATAACGCACAAGAGAGTTATGTACAGTTGTTAGGTCAATGGGGACAGATTGTTTTCCTTGCATACTTTGGTGGTCGCACAGTTGAGAAGCTGGCTGAAATGAAAATGAATAAGAAATGACTCCACACTTCACCTTAAAAGAACTAACAGCAACATCGCGTAAGTTTGATAACACTCCCAATGAAGCTGAACTATCAAACCTACAGCGCCTTGCTTTATTCCTTGAAGATGTTAGAACTCTGTTAAATGCTTCCATCATTATTAATAGTGCTTTCAGAAGCAAAGAAGTTAATGATGCTGTGGGTAGTAAAGATAGTAGTCAGCACAGACATGGATGTGCTGCTGATATTAAAGTTGTTGGCATCACACCAGATGAAGTTGTCAGAAAGATTGTAGCTAGTGGTTTAATGTTTGACCAAGTCATTAGAGAGTTTGATAGTTGGACACACATATCAATACCAAATAAAGCTGATGGCATCCCTAGAAAACAAGCTCTTATAATTGACAAAACAGGCACTAGACTTTTTGTCTAACATAACAAGGAACACATGAGTACAAACTTCACAGAGAAGCAACGAGAAGTAGTTGCACGCAAGATGGGCTATGACGGCCCTATGCAAATGTTTGATGAATATTTAGCTTCATCTCCTTCAGACGCTACTCGCTTTGCTGGCATTACTTCCAAGGTTGCAGCTAAGATGGCTAAGGGTGGATTGGTTAGAAAGATGGAAGCGGGTGGTGTTGTAACTTCCGATGTGTTTGCAAACACTGCTGGCTTAGGTTCAACTGGTATAGGCACAGCAAATACATCTATAGCTGGTGCTGACCAAACAGCAGTGAAACAAGCTGTTACTTTAATGAATGCTGACACTGCTAAAAATACTCCATTAACTGCTGAGCAAAGAGCTACAGTTGTTTCTATGGCTAATCAACAAGCAGCAGCACAGGGCATATCACCTGAACAAGCTCTGTACAATTATGCACAAACTCAAGGCTTGTCTAATCAAAACATAGATGCCATGATGGGATTGCCTACGAATGCTACACAGAATTGGCTAGGTGCTAAGGCAACGACAGCACCAACAAAAGCACCAACAGCAGCGCCAACAGCAGCACCTGTATTGTTCGACCCTACAGCGCGTGCCAGCTTACCATTAACAACTGTTGAAAAAGACGCAGTTGTTAAAGAAGCTCAGAAGATAGCAGCAGCACAAGGCATATCACCAGAACAGGCTTTGTACAACTACGCTAAGACACAAGGATTGTCTGATGGTACGGTTGACGAGCTTATGGGATTCCCTGCTGGTTCAACAGCAAGCTGGAAATCTCAGCAAACAACTGCTAGTAAAACTGCTACCTCCACACCATTTGGTGCAATGACAGAAACAGGTGCAGCACTTCCTTCCTTGACAACAGCTACAGCACAGCAAGCGGGTGCTCCTGCTCCCATTGTAGCTACAGAACAAGCAGCTACCACCACAGCGGCTACAACAGCGGCTGCTACTGCTGCTCCCATTGCTGCTCCAACAGCCATTGCTGCAACAACAATTACACCTGATGCTGCACAAACAAAAATGAAGGAACAACTTGATAAGCTTGAAGCAGGCTTTGGTACAGTTTCTGAAGCAGCTAAGGCTAAGGCAGCAGAGCAAGTACCTACAACTACAGCACTCGCTGGTATGAAAGCAGCACAAGGTGTTGCTGGTGAAGTAGCTGCTCCTGTAACACGTCAGGTAGGCGCTGGTGAGCTTGTCTCTGGTACAGGTGTTGACCAAGCTAAGGTTGAAGCAACGCTGGCACAGACGCAAGCAGCACAGGGTATTGTCACAGAAGACATGACCACACAAGGTCAGCTTAATAAGATGCTTGCCAATTTCGATGCAGGTAATCCACCACCTTGGGCAGCAGGAACGATGAGAACGGCTATGGCTACGCTATCAGCACGTGGTCTAGGGGCTAGTAGCATGGCAGGTCAAGCCATCGTCCAAGCGGCTCTAGAGGCTGCTGCTCCCATTGCACAGGCTGATGCTAAAGTGTTTGAGACAATGGGTCTTACCAATCTTTCTAATAGACAGCAGACAGCAATCTTGTTAGGGCAACAACGTGCTGCCTTTCTAGGTCAAGAGTTTGACCAGACGTTTCAGACGAAGGTGTTGAATGCTGCAAAGATTTCAGACATTGCTAATAGAAACTTTGATGCTTCTGTAACCATTGCTTTAGAGAATGCTCGTATCACTAGCAGCATGGACATTGCCAATTTGTCTGCAAGCAATGCTATGGTGCTTGCCACTGCTGCACAAACAGCTAACTTAGAAACAGCAAACCTTAACAACAGACAACAAGTGGCTGTACAGAATGCTCAAGCTTTCTTGACAATGGATGTTAAGAACTTGGATAACAAGCAACAGACAGCTTTGTTTAAATCACAACAACTTGCTACAACCATTCTTAGTGATACAGCAGCAGCTAATGCAGCTAAAGCTACCAATGCTACTAATCAAATTGAAGTTGATAGAATTAATGAAACACTAGCTCTCACTGCTTCTCAGTTTAATGCTGCTGAAACTAATAAAGTTAATATTGTTAATGCCAATGCTGCTAATGAGCTTGCTAAGTTTAATGCAACTGAAGCTAATAACAGAGCAGAGTTTAATGCTAATAATGCAACAACTATTAATGTTGCTAATGCTAAGATATTGGCTGACATCTCAACATCAAATACAATATCAGCTAACAGTCTAGCTGCTGTGAATGCTAAGAACGCTACAGACTTGTCTGCCACTGTGTATGCTCAGCAGAGCACAACATATAGAGACTTGTTGCAGATGTCTGTTACTGCTGGTGAGAATGAAAAGAATAGACTTACCAATTTAGCCATTGCTACTATTACTTCCAGTGCTACTACAGCTAATGCAAATATTGCTGCTGATGCTACAAGCAGTGGTCAGATTGGTG
>Ga0247723_1002129_pt1 | contig 10829 bp, 2 predicted proteins | sample MSEWelMarce5H_FC_FD_189079 | JGI IMG/M metagenome (GOLD analysis project Ga0247723, IMG submission 189079) | Subsurface sediment microbial communities from gas well in West Virginia, United States - MSEEL Well Study Marcellus 5H_FC | ecosystem: Environmental > Terrestrial > Deep subsurface > Rock...
GACTGAACCTGCGCGGATGTCAGAGCTCGGTCGAATATGCGCAGGTCGTCGAGTTCGCCATTGAAAGGCTGATTTGTTGAATTTCCTTCTGTATATCCTGATATGCACGTGGCTATATCCGTTCCACACGTGGCGTAAGTGCTCGTCGTTGTGACGGTACTCGATTGAATTCCTGAATACACAGGACTCCAGAAAAACAGTGTGGCTGATTGTGGAAGGACCGAGATGCACATGAAAAACCATTTTCCAGTTCCACCCGTCGAATATTGTGTAAAATTTGATCCGCTGTTATTCACATCTAATACGGACGCACCCACGCTTGAATCTCCTACGCTATAAGATGGTAATTTAATAACAAAACTATTAACGGGTGATGATATATTTCGAAGAAGAAGTGTCTGGAACGAGCCGTTTCCGGGTACCCATATGGTATTCTGTTTAGCCCAGAATGACAACGAATAAGGAGGACCTATCACTGATGGAAGTCTATATTGTAGAGTGTTTGTATAAAAAGCATTAGATGTGTTATATACATTTATCGACTGGCCGTATTTTCCAGTTGCGTAAATTGCAGCATTTGTATATGTTATAGCATTTGCAGATGCTCCAGCGTAATTTGCTGGTGTCAGACCACTCACATAATCCGTCGTGGTCCCGTTGAAATCCCACGCGTACCGTGGCAGAGGCATCGCGCGACTCGGCGCCGGAGCCCCTTGACTCGAGTAAACCGATTGAACTTGGGCTGCCGTAAGAGCCGTGTTGTAGATGCGGAGGTCGTCGTATTCGCCAGTTGAAGGAGTAAATAAAGAACCACCATATGCACCCAATGTAAAACTACTGACCGTGGAGCCAGACGGCGTATAAGTGGTCGCACCTTGTGAGACGCCGTTTAAATATGCCATGACGTTTCCAGATCCAACCGATATACAAAGATGATTCCATGTGTTTACTGACAATGCAGATGAAGTAATTGTGTGATACGTAGCGTCTCTGAACCACATCGCAACTGTCCCATTGTTATTCATATTAAAAATAATAGTACTACCACCAGCTGTTCCGCTATATTGCAACAACGTTTGTGTATTTGCACCGATTTGTTGTACTTTCACCCAGAATGAAACTGTTATTCCAGAATCTATATTGAACGCGGCATTCCATAATATGCCGTTATTACCACTGGCTTTGGATACGTCATTTTGAATGACGACACTTTTTCCATACTTTCCTGAAGGATTGTAAGTCACAAACTGCCCCAAGAGCGTGAACACGACGGACCCGGACCCGGTCACGTAGCTGGGCAGAGTGTACGAAAAGGGCGCCGACCCGGGTGTGAAGCTCGTCGTAGGCACCACACCGCCCTGGACCACGCGCAGGTCGCGGATGTAGCCGTTCAAAAAAGGCGCGAAATTCCTACCAATAAAAGTACTATTTATTGAATCATACCCTATTATATAGTTTGCTAAAGGAGTTCCTATCGAAGGAACCCCGTTAAGGTATACAATAGGCGTTCCGGTGGTTGTATATGCCCATGCTACATGTGTCCATGTAGTGAGAGACGCTGAGCTGGATCCACTAAAGTTCAACGCAGTAAGAACTCCACTAACAGTTCCCCATGAAGAAAAAAATGGAGTACCAGAATTCAATTGAAAACTCCAGTTAAGTCCTCCAGTGCCTTCGTGAAATATAATTCGGCTTGAAGGAGCATCAAACGAATTCAAATAAACCCATGCTTCACAAAATATATTGGAACTGTTTAAATTGAAATTAATCGGAGTTGAGGTTCCCAAGTTCATATACGGACTCCCGGACGATGGAAAATAAACCGCCGTGTTGCTCACACCCGCGACCGTAGTGACTAGGGATGCACTTCCGACGAGCTGCGCCGGTCCCGGTGAGACTTGGGAGCTCGGTGCCAACCCAGTCACGATGTCGACGTTCGAACTTTCAAAAGTCCACGCCAGACTCGGCTGGGGCTCCACCCCCGAGTACGTGAGACTCATCTCTAATAAACTCTGGCACTTTATTAGAGATGGGCTACAGCAACGTCCAGGGTGACCTGAACGTGCTGTCGAGCACGTCAACCCAGACCCTCTTGGTCCGGGGCGACACGATCCATTACGGAAATATCACATCGACCCGAGGGTTCGCCACCTTTGGCAACGTCTCGGTGGCAAATTTGGTCGTCACCGGCAACTTTACAATCACGGCCACTAACACACAGACCACGAACGCCCTGAGCATCAACAACGCTGGTACGGCAACGGCGCTCAAGGTGACTCAGTACGAGGGTGGAGGACCTGGCCATGTTCACAACGTCGCCGAGTTCTGGGACTTTACGACACTGGCCATGGTCATTGATCCCGAGGGCAACGTGGGGATTCACACGGGGTCGAGCCCGGGCTACTCGCTTAGCGTGGTAGGAGGCGTGTCCACCGATTCGGTGACTGCTCAACTCTACTCGGGCAACGGATCGGGCCTGAGTAACCTGCAGACGACCAGCCTCGTGGGAGCCCTCGCCGCCTCGCAGCTCCAGGCCCTTCAGACAAACGTCACACAGGTGGGGACCCTCACGGGCCTCTACTCGTCGGGGAACATCACGGCCACGTTCTTCAGCGGGGGGGGGAACGCCCTGAGCAACGTGCAGAGCGCGAGCCTCGTGGGGAACGTCGCGAACGCCAACGTGGCTCTGGTCGTGTCCCAAGCGGCGCAGCCCAACATCACGAGCGTAGGGCTTTTGAGCAATTTGGCAGTGAGTAATTCGGTGACAACAACCAACATCTTTGCGATCACCGCAACCGTCCCTGGGTTCACATCGCAATTTACAGTGAACGGTGGTGGAACTGTGACGTTTTCAGCGGCTGGTTACCTGTTGTGGAGCGCACGTGTTCTGGTTATACCGGCTTGGCGAAACGCGGCATATGCAACTGGTGGGTATTGGGATATTTATTGCCCAACGTCGGGAACTATTATAACTAACGGAGGGACGATGACATGCACGGCGGCTGGTATTCCGTTGATATTTGGTTGGTTCGCTCTCTACTACCGGGTTGTTCCTGGTACCGGTGCCACATCCGTCCAATCCAACTTCTTGATAAAAGATTACACAGACACAACATATTCACCGGACTCCAACTGGATCCTTTTGGCGGTCCGCAATGGTGACTCGGGAGAAATCAAGTGGATGCCTGGCAACACGACCATACCACTCGGTGGAACCTTTTACACGCCCTCGGCATCTTACGACAAGGTTCAGGTTGCTGGAACTGTGGTTGTTGATTCGGCGCGAACAGGAATATTCGCCAACTTGTACTCTGCCAACGCCCTTTCAACCACGAACCTCTTTGCGAGCAACGGGCTCGATGTGGGACCAGGGACCCTGGGCACGAATGTGGTCATTTTCTCCAACTCGAGTGGGGGTTCGAACGTCTTGGTGATGGCATCGAACGGGTACGTGGGTATAGGAACGACGGTGCCTGGTTATGCATTGGATATAGGGAATCCCAGTGGATTATCTAACAAGTCGACATTTCTAAGATTAGGAAATCAATACGGGGGAGCCGCTGCAACTGCCGGAATAATTATATCTCCATGGAATGGTCGAACAGGAGGTCCTTCGTGTCAAATAATAGGCGTCGATGATGCGAGTTCGTCGGCCCATCTCACTTTTTGGACCGCACCCCCGGGCTCTGGAAGCACGTCTTTAGAAAGGGTCCGTATTATAAACAATGGTTTCGTGGGTATTAATACCACGGCCCCCACCGCCAACCTTCACGTAGCCGGCAACATTTACGCCTCGAACGCTCTTCAGACCACGAACATCTTTGTGAGCAATGGCCTTGGCGTGGGTCCAGGGACCCTGGGAACAAATGTCGCCATATTCTCCAACTCGAGCGGTGGTTCCAATGTTTTTGGTATGGATTCGAACGCCACGGTCGTTATAGGTGTGCCTCCTTCATCAAATGTGAATTACGGAGCGGGATACCCCAATACGAGTAAAGCAGTTCTCGTACTCAACGGGGCTGGTTCAGCCACTTACCCGATAACTCTCTCGTTGCTTGGGCGTGATAGTGGTATAGATTTTGGGGGAGGTGGGCAGTCCGCTGCACAAATTCGAAACGCATATGCCGGTGGGGGTGCAGGATCCCTTTCTTTTTGGTTAAATAATTCAAATGGAGCAGATGGAAACATATCTGAAAAAGCACGTTTCACTAACACGGGTCTTTTCGGCGTCGGAACCTCGACGCCAGGTGCGACCATCCACGCAGTCGGTAACATCTATGCCTCGAACGCCCTCCAGACCACGAACCTCCTGGCGACCACGGCCAATGTGGCAACCCTCAATGTCGTCACAATTTCAAACTTAAATTCGTTGGTCCTCCTGAACAACCTGTACGCCGCGAACTCGGTGACGACCACCAACCTCTTTGCAAACACCTTGGCCGCTTCTTCAATCACAGTGACCGGGAACATTTACGCCTCGAATGCCGTCGTGACGACCAACCTGGTCTGCGCCGGATTCACATCGAATGCGTCCAATACCGTGTTCAACTTTTCGACCCTAACTATTCCGTTCGTACAGTGTACGACACTCAATACAGCATCGACCGCCAACCTCATGACGATCAACACGACCCAGATCCTCGCCACGACCGCCAACCTCACGACGGCCAACACGACCACGATCCTCGCCACGACCGCCAACCTCACGACGGCCAACACGACCCCGATCCTCGCCACGACCGCCAACCTGACGACGGCAAATGTGACCACGATGCTCGCCACCACCGCCAACCTCACGACGGCCAATGCGACCACGATATTCGCCACGACCGCCAACCTCACGACGGCCAATGCGACCACGATATTCGCCACGACCGCCAACCTCACGACGGCCAACGCAACAACTATCTACGCAGCTAATTCAGTCACGACCGCCAATTTAGTAACGGCCGGAATCACATCAAACGCGACCAACACGATATTCAATTTCGACACATTGACAATCCCCTTCATTTACTCGACGACTCTGAACATAGCCAGCACGTCCAACATCGGCGCCACCGTCTCAACCTCACTCAACGTCTCGGGTGCATCGAACCTGTCGAGTCTCGCGGTCAATGGTCTCCTGAGCTCTACGAACGGCTCTGGGATTGCGAACCTCACGGCCGCCGCCATCACGGGCAACGTGGCGAACGCCAATGTAGCCCTCGTGGTGTCCCAGCCCGCTCAGCCCAACATCACGTCCCTGGGCCCTCTCACGGGTCTTACGGTCAATGGCCTCCTCATCTCGACGAACGGCTCTGGGATTGCGAACCTCACGGCCGCCGCCATCACGGGCAATGTGGCGAACGCCAATGTAGCCCTCGTGGTGTCCCAGCCGGCTCAGCCCAACATCACGTCCCTGGGCCCTCTCACGGGTCTGACGGTCAATGGCCTCCTGAGCTCTACGAACGGCTCGGGGATTGCGAACCTCACGGCCGCCGCCATAACCGGAAACGTGGCGAACGCCAACGTGGCCCTCGTGGTGTCCCAGCCTGCCCAGCCCAACATCACGTCCCTGGGCCCTCTCACGGGTCTTACGGTCAATGGCCTCCTGAGCTCTACGAACGGATCGGGGATTGCGAACCTCACGGCCGCCGCCATCACGGGCAATGTGGCGAACGCCAATGTAGCCCTCGTGGTGTCCCAGCCTGCCCAGCCCAACATCACGTCCCTGGGCCCTCTCACGGGTCTTACGGTCAATGGCCTCCTCATCTCGACGAACGGCTCTGGGATTGCGAACCTGACGGCCGCCGCCATCACGGGCAACGTGGCGAACTCCAATGTGGCACTGGTTGTGAGCCAGCCCGCCCAGCCCAACATCACGAGCGTAGGAACCCTGGGATCGCTCGTGGTTTCGGGCACGGCGAACGTGTCGACCCTAAATGTGGCGAGCATCAGCACGCCCGATCCGGTCCCAGCGTCATCCGGCCTATTCATGAATCTCAACGCCACTTACACACTTAATAGCACGGCAAACTGGACGGGCAACATAGCGGGTGAGATCACATCCAATTTGTATACCCTTTTCGCCTCAAATCCGACCGCCTCGTGGACAACCTACGGCGTGAACCCCACAATAACTGGCCCCACGACGAACGGTGGATTCAAGTTTTCCCGCCTCGGCCCCTACGTGTTCACGGTCGTGCTTTGTGCCGACAACAACATCAAGACGATCGCCCTATCAAGCAACACAGCCGACGTCCATTCGAACCTCGCTAATCCGGGTGTGTGGCTGTACTGCTACAGAATCTCGGTCGGTCAGGATCCGTCAGTGCCAGTGACCATACCCTTTTACGTGGCTGATACGAGCCGCTACTATTATATAGATTTCGAATCAACAAATAAAACTGACAATATTCACAAGACGGCCTATACCAACGTGACAGCCGAAGGCTACACGGGGTCTTACGTGATGCTGAGACCCGTTTGAAAAAATACACTCTACTAGTAGATCATGCCAACGATCACCTACTTTGGCGAGTTGGTCACAACAGGAAACGCAACGATCAATCAAAATTTCACAACCCAGGGGGCGTTTATGCTTTTTAGTTCAAATTTAGTCCCCTCGGTTTCAGGGACGGGTGACATTGGCGCGGGTACGCCCATCGCCAACGCGTGGTTCACCACCGCAAACGTGACCGTGACCTCAGTCCCTTCTATTAGAGCCAATATCGCCAACTCCTTTCCAAACCTCGTAGTTTCCAATTCAATTACCACAACTAACATAGTGGCTACGACGCTCAACACTTACCAGAGCGTGTCCACGTCCATGATTGCACGGACCGGCGTTGGAGTTGGTGCCGACCCCGGTCCGTGGGCTCTCTATGTGAATGGGAACGTCTATGTGTCCAATGCCCTGCAGTCTCCCAATGTGAACGCGTTCACGATGAATGTCACCACGAGCAACATCGGCTCCTTGAATGTCATATCGAACGTCTCGTCTCTGGTCACCGGGAACATCGCGGTGGCGAACGCTGTCTCGGTCACCAATGTCATCGTGACGGCAGCCACCACCTCCGCCCTCAACGCCGCCACTATCAATACCGTATCACTCATCTATGACACATTGTCGACCGGCAATATCACCCTGACTGGTAATATATTCTGGGGCGAGGATGCGACCAAGAGATATATTCACCTCGTGCCTTCGGCCTCGAACGCGTCGGCGATCAAGATGGCGCTGGCCGTCCAATCGAATGCTATGACACAGCCTGGCAAGACGTGGTGGTCGGTGAGCAGCGTCCCATCCTTCGGGAACGCCTCTATGGTCACCTCGTCCAACGCTCTCTACTCTGGGTCGGTGCTCATTCCCGGTGACGAGGTCCTGTTCGTGCCCGGGTCCGAGGGTTATGTGGGAATGTACAATCCCAAGACGGAAGAATTTTCTGAAATTTCTGGTCTCGGTACGCCCCTCTCCGGCTTCAGCAGCGGCGTCCTTTTGCCAACTGGAAACGTCTTTTTCGTTCCCAAGACGTCGAATGCGGGCCTTTACAATCCAGTTGCCCAAACGTATTCTAACGTAAACATAAAGGGGCCTTTCACGTCGGGCATACTCACGTCAAACGGCGTCCATCTCGTGCCGAGCGGAGTCCCATCAAATGTTTTAAATTATAATTTTTCAACTGGAGCCGTGACGAATGCTCTCACCCTACGGAGCGTATCGTTCACTCCAGCAATTACGAACGTGGCCATGTCCGCAAGTCAGAATTGGTCGTCAGCTGTATGGTCCCCTGAACTTGGAATATTCGTTGCAGTAGCTGGAAATTATAACCTTACATCAACCGTGGCCGCCACTAGTCCAGATGGCGTCACGTGGACGGCGCGCACCATGCCTGGTACTGCCACATATTGGTCATCAGTGACGTGGTCTCCAGAACTAGGCATATTCTGCGCTGTTGCGGGCGCGATCCAGACCACTAGCAACGGTCAACGCACCACGACTAGGGCGGCCACGAGCCCAGATGGAATAAACTGGACATCAGTGACGTTGCCCACCTCCGCGGCGTGGACCTGCATCACGTGGTCGCCTGACCTTGGAATTTTTCTAGTAATCTCGGGCTTGTCAAACGGAACGTCCCTCATAAGCTCCGACGGCGTGTCATGGACGTCTGGAGGCGGGATGAGCCTAGGCGGCGGCAGCACCAACAAATTCACGTCAGTTTGTTGGTCGTCACAACTTGGACTTTTCGTTGCATCGTTTGGCTGTCAGGCTGGTCGCGACTCGGGGAACAACTCGAATGATATGTCGAATGTCATCCTCACGAGCCCAAATGGAATAAATTGGACTCAGAGATCTATAGCACCCGATACATGGCCATGCGTCACGTGGTCACCTGAACTTGGCGTCTTTTGCGCGGTTGGCGGGGGTTCATCCGTCAGGGGTGTGGGTTCGTTTTTTGGTGCCGTCTTCCGAAGTGTTAATGTAGCCACGAGTGTTGACGGCGTCACCTGGACCACGAGCCCCGTCTTACCGGCGGCCGATTACTGGAGCCACGTGTCTTGGTCGAGTCAGCTAGGGATGTTTTTGGCTGTTGCTGGAGGTGGGGATCAAAGATCGTCCAATGCAGCAGTGAGCAAAAACGGGAGTGTTTGGACGTCCGTGACCCCCTCCAACACGTGGTACTGGTCCCACACCACGTGGTCACCAAATACAGGAAGGTTTTTGGTCTTGGGTGGAAACAAAAATAGCGAACTTCTGTCCACTCCGACCGCCAATACACTCACGTTGACGCGCGTCGCCAAAACGAGCTCGGGTGCGACCCTTTTGCCAACGGGCAACGTCATATTCAAAATGCCGGGCGAGTCGAATATCATCCAGTTCAACTACACGTCTCTGGCCGCCTCAAATATCACGGTCGGCACCGATGGCTATTCAGGCCTCAGCCTCACGCCATCTGGAAACGTCGTGGGCGTACCTGCAACGGGCAACGTCCTCTCACTGAACCCCGAGACGGGCACCGCCTCGAACGTCAGGGTGACTGGTGGCAACGTGACGAGTCTTTTCAGCTCGGGTGTCACCTTGCCCTATGGAAATGTCGTATTCGTTCCAGGAATTTCTGCAAACGTTGGAATGTTCGATTCGGCCACTCTAACGTATTCGAACAGCACACCAGTGGGAGCAGCGGCCCTCAATTTTAGCAGTGGGACGCTCGTGCCGTCTGGACAGGTGGTCTTTGCGCCGTGGGACTCTCAGAACGTCGCGGTCCTCAACACGTTGACCCCTTCGACGCGTGAGATTTGCTTGAGCCCTTATTTTAATAAGTTCTAGTAGTAGACATGCCTGTCATCACGGACTTTGGCGACGCGTCCGTCCAAGGCAACGTCACGGTCGCTGGGAACCTCGTGTCCCTCGGGACATTCATGGCCGTGACGGGCAACATCTGGACGAGCTCGGCCTCGCGTACCGTCGGCAACGTAAATAGAATTTGGGGGAACCTTTTCGCCCTCAATATGAACGTCACGACCCTGAACACGGCCACGCTCATAGTGTCGAGCGGAGTCCAGTTGAACAATCTGGTCGTGGCCAACTCCGTGTCAACCACGAATGTCGTGGCCAATGTAGTTAATTCCACGTCCATGAACACATTCACGCACTGGGGACTCTCGAACCTAGGCGTGGGTACGACGCCCGTGGTTCGGGGCGCGACCGTTTTCGTCCAGGGCAACGTATACGTGTCGAACGGTCTATCTACGTCGAACATAATAGCGACCAACGTGAATGCCGCGACCCTCAACACGACGACCGTCTCGACGGCTCTCCTGACGAGTCTGAATTTCTCAACTGGAAATATTTTGATTTCAAATACTTTGACTTGCACGAACGTCCTGGCAACGAACGTCCTGGCGACTACGATTTACACCGCGTCCCAGGTGGGAGCCTTGTCTTATATCAATCTGAATCCTATGAATGTTATTGCGACGGGCAATATATTCTATGCCGACAATGCGTCTTTGCGAGCGCCGTATCTTCGGGCGAGTCCATCGAATGCAGCCGTCATTCAGGCGTGGATCGCAGGGACGTGCGCGGCGGCGAGCACGCCGACCGACTCGTGGTGGGCGACGAGCCCCAGCCCTGTTTACGGAAATGTCGTGGCTGGAAGTGGTTTCGGCTTCTCAATAGGAGACGGCGCTCTTCTACTTCCAGATGGACGGGTTTTGTTCGCCCCGACCAATACGAGTAATGTTTCATTATTCAATCCCTCTACTGGTACATTTTCATCAATTTCATTTTCTACTATAATTCCAGGATCGAGTACTAATTATGGTTCGGCTGTTCTCGCCCCTAATGGAAACGTGGTATGCATCCCGTTCAATGCCGCAAATGTGTTAATATTTAATCCAATTAATTATGCCATCGCCAATGTGACGGGTCCGCGTGTGTCGCGGGGATTGTTTCAAACCGCCGTGCTCGGGCCCAATGGAAACGTCGTATGCGTTCCATCATACTCGGATAATGTATCTGAAATAGACGCGCTTTCGAATCCACCGGTCTATAGCAATATGTGCAAAATCGGTGGATCCGATGCGAACAAGTGGCAAGGAGGAGTTCTTCTCCCAAATGGCAACGTTGTTTTCGTTCCTCTCACCGTATCCAATGTAGGAATGTATAACCCTCTTACAAATCCACCGACATTTACCAACATAGGACCGGCCGCTCCCGGATTCTTTGGCGGAGTGCTCGCGCCGAACGGCAATGTCCTGATGATGGGAACTGGAAATATAGGCATGTTTAGTCCGGCCCTCTCAACTTTTTCGAATATCAGAACGGGCAGTGAGGCGTATAAAGG
>Ga0247723_1002130_pt1 | contig 10827 bp, 20 predicted proteins | sample MSEWelMarce5H_FC_FD_189079 | JGI IMG/M metagenome (GOLD analysis project Ga0247723, IMG submission 189079) | Subsurface sediment microbial communities from gas well in West Virginia, United States - MSEEL Well Study Marcellus 5H_FC | ecosystem: Environmental > Terrestrial > Deep subsurface >...
GATATATAGCTCATAATATAGCCCTAGTAATATAAAATTCCAACAAGGGATCTCTCCATCCACGGCCCCCAAGCAAAATTCCCGAACCTTTCCCTTGTTGGAATAAACCCAAAAACAAGATTGCCCCGTCCCTCATATTTTATTTTCCGCTCAAAAAAACGTCATGCCAGGGCTTGACGCCCCGCTAACGGTGCTTATATTCCTCTGTCCGCGCACCGGACACCCCCACTAACCTCGCAGGATAAACAAAAATGGCTTCTAATGATTTGATTCCGCTCGAAGGTGTTGTTACGGAGATTTCTCGCGACTCTTTTGTCGTAAAGACCGATAACCTGGATGTTAGAGCTAAGCTCTCAGGAAAGATTCGAACCAACAAGATTCGCATCGTTATTGGTGACAGGGTTATTGTTGAGGTAAGTCCGTTCGACCTCTCGAACGGAAGAATCGTTAGAAGAATGTGAAAGGAGAAAAAATGAACACATTTAGTGATGATTCCATTCTTTTCCCAGTTATAGAAGAAACTCAAAATAATCAGTATGATGATCGAGATGAATCGCTATTTAGCGAAGAAACTCCCGATTATCTAGATTACTAAACTATATTGGATTGCACGAGCAACCCTCGTGCAATCCATTGTTTTTTGAGGTTTTCGATGAAGAAGTTGATTTGTTCTATCTGCGAATATGAATTTGATCTTCACTCCCCCGAAAAACATAAAGCTGGCGGAAAGATTAATCAGTGTGCAGACTGTGTTGTTGAACATGGTCTTGAAACGGCAGTAAGATATGCCGGTGTTCAGGCTGGTGACGGCAAAGGTGTAGGATGCACCATTGTTGCTTTTGAGTCAGAAGAAGATAGAGCGAAGTACGTTAGAGCCTGGCGTTCTGCTTCTGGACAAAATGTAGGCAAGTCCTGCCAAATCGGCAGAGGAACGTCGTCTATGTCTGGTTTGAGATTTAAAAAAATTGGCGAATCAGGCTCGATCGGCACAAATCACAAAGGAAGACTTTAGTGTGCTGCGCCGGGCATATCAGCCTGATTATTCAATACCTGCATGATCCATCAAAATATATTTTTATTTATCTGTTTTTTTATAACATATCCGTCTTAATGGTTTATATTATCTCTAAAGAGAAAGGAGGCCGTATGCCCAAGGTGTCTGTAGAACAAGCTAAGAAAGAGAGCCCTCGATAATCAGCAAGGGTTTCATCTTGTTGCTTGGATTGAGAGAGGTAAGACGCCGATAGTTGGCGTAAACGGCTTTCAAACAAAGCCGGAGTTTAGAAGAGATTTCGGTGATGGCGAAAGAACATTTTTTGCCCACGCAGAAATGAGCGCAGTTTCAAAGTTAAAGTCTGTGAGATCAACCGATATTCTTTATGTTATGAGGTTTTTGAAGTCAGGCAAACCAACGATGGCTAAGCCGTGCAAGTTTTGCCAGATTTACCTAAGAAAAAAAGGTATTAGGAAGGTCTGTTACACAGATTGGAATGGAGAGTGGTCGAAGATGTCTCTTGATGTAGATTACTAGCTTTATGGAGTTAAAATGACTAATACAAATGATTTTTCCAAAAAAGATATGGAAGATATTATAACTGATATAGACTCTAAAAAGGAAGGTTTTTCTATATCTGGAGCAAGAGAAGAGGTTATGCTGGATAGGTTCGCCCTTCCTTTTTATAAATTTATTGACAATGCAGTTTTTGAGAATACCAAGAAGAAATCAAATGCTAACTATGGCTACGGCTATGGCTCAAATAACTATAATTATTCGGCCTACCTTAACTTTATTTTGAAAAATAAAGATATTTTTGACTTTACCTGGAGTACGTTCAATATGGGAAATAAAATTTCCCTTATTGAAAGATTTATATTTGTTTACAAAAACTACTTTAATGTGGCGATCAAAGGATCGTTATACGTTGGCTCTACTCCGAAGGACGAGCCTTCTTCAATAGCTTTGTCTTATATAATTAAGAACTGCCAAACAGAGGTTGGTGAAACCCCACTTCAGATTAAGCAGTTTTTTGAAGCAGTTGAGAAAAAGTTTCCTGGGAAAGATTTAGTAAAATCAAACTGTATTTCGCTTGAATTGGATAAAATCATAGCATACGTTGTAAATGGAACTTTCCACGAAAATATAAATATAGTAGAATTGTATGATCTTTCGATAAAAAAACTAGAAGACGCAAAGTTGAAAAATGACAAGGATAACTTCTACAGGGCTTCTATAGATATAGAATTCTTGAAGGATATAAATTCGGTAGTTTTCAGAAATCACTATGTTATTGATTCCGAATGGAAGCGCCTTGATAAAGGCGAAGGTTTTCTTGAAAGAAGAAGAAAATATGTTCATTTCATCATGAGAAACGGGATTCCAACCCCGCTAATGGTAAATGATATATCGTCACAAGGTTTTGACTCCCTTAAGATAGCTTATCTTGAAGAAGTTAAACACGGCGCCGTAAATACTGAGGATGAAGATCTCATGCTCAGTGATATAATTAAGGTGGCTTCCTCGGCAAAGAGCCTGGATAATATAGGTCAGGATGGGGCTACTTCGCTTAAGTTCCTTCTTAATAAGAAATCATCGATAGCAATACCGCTGCTTTCTTCTGCCCAGGGCAACAAGATATGCAAAGATCTGCTAAAGCAGCATTTTGAAAAACTTAAGTAAAAAAATAAAATCTTTTGCATGATTTATTAATATTATATTATATGTTATGCACAAGATTGGATATATCAAAAAAATAAAAGATTCAAGGTATAGGGTTTTTTCCGAAAAAGGAAAAAACATGGGTACTTATAAAACTATGGATGATGCAAAAGAAAGGTTGCGTCAGATAGAGTTCTTCAAAAGAAAAAGCCCTCTCTCCAAGAAACTTTCGTTTTTGGAAGCAGTGTTTAAAGAAAAAGGCCTTGCTAAAGAAGCATCTTCTCTAAGAGACCTGAGGAATAAGTTTATAATTAGCTTTTTAGCTACATCGTTTGCTTACGTTCTTCTTGATCAAAAAATTGATCAAGCAAAAATATCTGAAATTATTTCAGAAGAAGAAAAAGATCGTATCTTAGAAGAAGAGCCTAGTCTTTACGCAGATTTTATCGCCTCAGAAGATATGACAACAAAGCATATCGTAGATATGAGTTATAACTTTTTGGACGAAGATTCGAAAAATATGCTATACGAGCATGTTTCAGAATTAAATAAAATTCCAGACCCTAACCAACCGTTAAAAGAAGGCGAGGTCGTAAGAATACCGTCATCAAAAGCAATAGAGTCTGTTGGTTTAAAAATAAAAAAAAAGATAGATGAAAATTTAGAAGTAGAAGTTGTTAAGAAAAAACTAAAACCATTTTCAGTTCAAAATGTTCCTCTGGAATACATTGCTAATGTTGCTGAAATAGAAACTTATAGTAAGTTAGCATACGACGACAAAGATCCTTCTAAGATTTTTTCTGAAAAAAACAAAGCCTCTGGAAATTGGACCATAGGCTTTGGTCACATGCTAACAAAGAAAGAGCTTCTTTCTAAAAAAATAACAATAGACGGGAGAGACTTTAATTGGGCAAATGGCCTGGATAAATTAACGGCCCAAAAGCTGCTAAGACAAGATGTAAGTAAAAATATACCAAAAGTAGATTACGAAAAGTTCAAAGTAAATGAAGATGAGATAAAAGCAATAATATCGCTATCTTTTCTATATGGTCCGCAGAGAGTTTCAGAGGCTTTCAACGATTCCATAGTGAATGGAGAGTTTGATGCGTATGCTTTTCAGAAGAATATAAAAAATTTGAAAGTCGGAAGTTTAGGAGGGCTTCCGGCCAGAAGAATATCAGAGATATTAACTCTTTATGGCATAAAACTTCCGCCAACTAAAAAAAGTTTCACAGAATCTATAAAAGATTATAACGATTTTGTCGAAGGCAGGTATAAAGGTGAGCTGGTTTCGCCAACGAGCACATCCGTCGATATACTGTCAAACGTAATCTCTAAATTTGATTCGGTTAGCGATAACACTACCGCTGGTAGGTCTGCCAAGCCGTTGAAAATGAGAAAACTTTTATCTTTAATTGAAGGCAGGAAGATAGATGACCATGAAGAATTAATAAAAATAATAAGAAATTTAAGGTGAAAAATGTCTCAGTTAGAATTTGACTTCCTACAAAAACAAAAGGACGCCGAGCAAGATAAAAATACAGAGCACAAAGAAGAGTTAATAAATCACCCAAAGCATTATAATCACGGCAAAATTGAAGTGATTGATGCAATAGAGGATTGGGGCCTTGATTTCTTGCTCGGAAATGTCGTAAAATACATTGGTAGGTCTGGGAAAAAAACAAAGTCCTCTGAATTAGAGGACCTGTCAAAAGCAAGGTGGTATTTGGATAGAAAAATTTCATCGCTATCCAAGAAGTCTACTTAGTAGTATTTTCCTTCAATACATCGGAAAGAAGTTCTACGAATTCAAGAAGAATTTCTTCTCCCTCTGCCTTTGTAAAACCATTCCTTGCCTTCATGATTAGGCTTGAAACAAACTTTGCAACTTTGCCTATTGGTATATTAACCCTTCTTTCTCCAAGTTCCATTTCTAGTACCTCCTGAAAATTTTTAGTACCGAACTAACACGTTATATTAGTAGAGAATCCGGGCGCGGTACAATATGCCGTCCGCTAAAAAAAAAATAAAATTTATGGAGACCATTAAAGATGGATGTTACGTACTATATTGCAACTTCTGCTTTTGAAAAAATTATAAAAGCTTCAGAAGAAAAATCTTTTCTTAGCAATAAAGATAAGTTGCATCTTATAAAATATCAGATTATTAATTCTGAAAAGTATATTGATAAGATTGCAGAATCAAATTTGCAGTTTGGCTTATTTGAAAAAATTGTTAAGAGGACAGACTACTGTGACCTACTATCGTTTGATAGTATTTGGGCCGAATATCTTTCGGGCTATTCTGCCATGCAGAAGGTTTCGCTTGAAAAGCCTATCAATTTTAATTACAGAACAATAGAGCCTCCTCTATCAGATGAAGAATTCGATAAATCGATATTTATCGATCATGCAGTTAAGGATATTGAAGAATACTTTCATAATACTTCATTATTTGCAATATCAATCCTTGTAGCAGACATTAGTGTGAAGAAACAATGTGTTTCTCTTATAAGACTAAAAGAACTTAACACAAAAGTTTTGGATTTTATCGAAGAAAATATTGAACAACTTGCGGAAAAACCTTTTGATGTTGCATTATCAGCAATACATGCTTTTTCAGAATCTTCAAAGGAAGAGCTGGAAATTCCAAAAAAGCAATATCTTAATTATCAAACAAAAGTGACTTTAGAAGAGTACTTCCTAAAAAGGTTTCTTATTACTGCCGATAACCTAAAGTCATCATATATTATCGAAAATAATTTTACTACAAATAGTATTGAGTATTTCTTAAGATATAAGCCTATGCAAAGAATAGAGGCGATTAGAGACAAAAGTCTTTTGAAGAAATTTTTCTCTAATTACAAAAAAACAAAATATAATAATGACCCTAGGTATTGGGCTGCCGGACTGAAGAGAGATATAATTAGCGATATCTTTGATTTTCATGGAGTTGATCTTCTAAGAGAAGAAAATCTTAATGAGATGGGTATAGATAGCGAATGGCTTTCTCAAAAATATCAAGATGCTTATTATAAGAAAAAAGGTCTCTTCAACTGCATTGATGAGATGATAACTTCAAAGAATTGTAATATAAGATATCTTGCGGCAACGGCAATGCCTTATGGTGACCCAAGATTCAAATCATTAATACAAGATAGATCTAAGAAGGTTTTTTTGGTTGCTCTAGAAAAATGCAGCACAGAGCACCTTACCTTTATGCTTACATCTAAGAAGATTTCTGGAAATTCAGCGAAATTAATCGTGCAAAGAAGGCTTAATGCCTAAAGGACGGTATGGTGTGGATTCTTTAATTAAAAAGTTAGCAAAAAATCTTTTCATCTCAGGCAATCACCTTGATGAAATTGGTTTAGTTTCAGAAGCAAACAAAGTGTCGGACGTTTTATCAAACTTGCTTAAAAAAGCACAAGAGGATGGCGAATATGAAGGACTGAGTGCAGAAGAAATTGATTCTGGTTTTTCGAAAAAAACAGTCGATGAAATAATGGAGGACTTTAGGTTGTTATCGGAAGAAGAGAAAGACCGTCTTCTTGCTGAGATAATCCAAGAACTTGATTATTCTGATTCAAACGAAGAATAAACGGAGAATAACATGACACTATCATCCGAACTAGAAAGCAGCTTCCTGTCAAGAGCTGATTACAACCAACTTGATAAATCACTAACAGTATCATTTAAGAATGGAAGTAAATTTTCTTATCAAGATGTTCCACAGAGTGTTTACGAAGAACTTTCAGTAGCAGAAAAGCCAAGCGGTTATTTTAATTCTAAAATTAAAGATGGTTTTAATTTTAGAAAAATTGGGTAATATTTAGATAAAGATAATCTGCGCAATTTAGCGCAATTAAAATAAGGAGAAAAACTATGAGAAAACTATTTATTTCGGCAATTGTTGTTGCTTTGTCAGCTTGTACATCAGAAGTTCCAGCAACCGACGTTCCTGCTGTTGAGCAGACACCAGCCACAACAACCTCACAGGTGCCAACTGTTGGCACAGTAACTCCAGCTGAGACTGCACCAACAGTAACTACCGAAACCGTAACAACAACCACCACTCCTGTCGCAGTAGAACAGTCTTCAGCGTCAGAAGTATCAGCAAAGTAATTTAGGAGAAAATCATGCTTAGTAAAATTAATATTTTTTGGACAGTTCCAGTAGTTCTATTTTTGGCAGCTTGCGGCGAAAAAGATACTGGTGATGAATCAGAGCTTGCCGTTCAGGATACTGCTGAGCTAGAAGCAGAAGATACCGCTACATTGTAGCATCCTGGCAACCAAAAGTTATTTTGGTTGCCTTACTGGGGTGTCGTCCAAAGACAGGACGGCGGACTTTGACTCCGCTAATGTTGGTTTGAATCCAGCCGCCCCAACCATTCTTGCTACTCTAAGGATGATTAAATCATGCTCAAAGAAACTTCTAAAATTTATATTCTCAAAGAGTATAGATGGATAAGGGGAGAGCTTATTTCAACAGGAAAGAAAAATCATAAAGTAAAGTTTAGAACCCCTGGATGTCTCGAACAAACAGCTTATATAAGTAAAGAAAAATGTGCTTTTCCAGATGAACTTGTTGCAGTCGTATGGATGACTAAAAAAGGCAGGAACGGTAGAGGCGGATATAGGGTTGAGAGAGAGCTATATCCAGATCTTAGAGTGCCAGCAAACACTTTTTCTGGAAGTTGGTGCTCTGGTTGTGCTGGATTTATTAAAGAATAGCTAAGGATACTTCTATGGCGCATGAATTTATAGAGAATGTGGCAGAAAGAGATATAAGAGCAATGTCATCTCTTAGTAAATCAAGATCTATTACACATTTGTGTTTTCATATGAATGATTATGATAGTATCGAAACAATGAATTATTGTTCTGAAGTTCGAGGCATTGTTGCCGTAGTAGATAAGGAATTCTTTATAAAGAATCATCATCTTGATGATAAGCATATTGGGTTCAACCTGCCCTCTGATATACTGGGATTGTTGGGCGGAGAATTAATGGAGAGTCATTTTGCAGTCCATGAACCAATGAAAAATTTCTTTGCGAAACTTACCGAAACAAACATGTTATACATGGGTACGCACCACAGATTGTGGTACTTTCAAAGAAAAAAATTACAGAAATAAGGGTAGGTAACAATGACAAAAATACAAGACAACAAACATCTTCTTGGTGTTATTTCGGAAATAAAGTCATCATTTAATCGTATAAACACATTTTTTGTGCTTCCGGGAAAAGGCCCGTGCGTTCTTGTGGCAAACACTTCTTCGCAAGGCGACAATGTTGCTATTTTCGAAACAGATGACGGAAGTGAGGTGTTCCATTATAATTTCCAAGATGCCATTCTTGAAAATCAAGATGTATATCCCGTGGGAGAAACTTTCTACACACCATATGGTGATAGATTTATTGTAATTGCGGCGTTTTGCCAGAAAGATAAAAAAAATAAAAGTGAAGCGTCATTCTATTCGTGCAAACAAATAGAACCATATCACGATGAGAGCAGCAAAGGATCTGGTATCTTTAGTTGTTTTGACAAACAAACAATAGAAAAGTATATTCTTATTGAGCAGCCTTCGAGTTATGATGCGAATATCCTTGAGTGGATCAGGTCACACGATCCCGAATACGATTGGGATTTTTCAAACCCGGATGGCACCATGAAGTATCTTGTTCGAGTAATAGCAGAATCGGGCGGTTTAGACCTAAAATCTCTTATTAAATTGATTGACGAAAACAAATGTTTTGATCAGATACCGACTCTTACTTACGATAAGTGGATTGATTGGTCTAAGGATTGATAGTTAATTTTATCTGCAAATAAAAGCTAGTTAAAATTTGATACTATCAACGGATAAAGCAATGCCATCTTTTACAAAAGAATTCATGACTTCTATATCAGACCTTGCTGAAAGCAGGGCACACAGGCCGCTATCTGAGTCGTTAGGCAGTAATCCAACTGAAGACAAAATTAAAAAGCTTAGATGAGCTAATCAGGAAGGGATAAAAATGAAAATTCTATTAGCAATAGACGATGATCCTTGCAGGTATGACCATCTAGCCAGATTGCTTAGAAAGCACGACATTTTAACAGTTACCGTTCAGAATCCTGATGGAGCAGAACAGGTAATAGAGTCTGGATTAGTTTTCGCAGTAATGCTTGATCATGATATGCCGACTTGGAACGGTACACATTATGCAAATGATGTTTTGCCTGGTAAAAACCTACCAGTATGCATATCATCTGCAAATAGGGATGGTGCAGCAAACATAGCGGAAATATTGAGAGAAAAAAATGTTAATTATGTAATATTTTCTGCTGTTGAAACTCAGCCAGACTATATCTGGCTTGGCTGGGTTCTTAATTTAGCTTACTCTAAAATTTAATAAGGAGATATCAAATGTCTAATGTTAACAACAATAACTCGGTAAGAACGGGGTCTGGAATAACTCTAACTGGTTTGGTTGGAATGGGCCTCGCAGCATACCTTTCATTTACATTAAAAAACCCTATAGTTTGGGTGGCAGTACATGCCATTTTTGGCTGGCTATACGTCCTTTATCTATGCCTTGGCTTTGGTGGCGGTTTCCCAGAAGGAACTTTTTAAAATAAAATAAGGAGAATTTCCAGATGCTAAATATAAAGTCAAAAAAATATTATGATTTCAATGATTTCATGGGAGAGCTTGAGGCTCTTTGTGAAAAAGGAATTCCAGGATGGGATGAATCATGGTCAAGAGTTTTTGAGAAGCTTTGTTCTTCTGTTTCAGTAGAACGCAATAATGGAAGCTTGATTTATTTTGAACCAAGTTCTTATTTGGATTACTTGGAGTATCACTTCGATGGCGGCGAAGAAGAGGTTATTCGTGCAAAAACTATGCTGGAATACATCGAAACAGTGGTTGATAAGATAAAAGGGCCTGGGGAATATAGCGTATCGCTTCATTTTTGGTGGTGATATGGCTTCAGATGAAGACATTATAAAGAATCATTTTCTTGTTTGCAAGTGTCAGTCAAGCAAGCATATAACTAGATTTATGTCATGCGATCTTGACGACGAGATAATATACATCGAGACAAGCCTTATTTCTCATAAATCATTTTTTAAGAGGCTTGTGGCTTCAATGAAATATTTGTTTAATTTTAATAGCGATCTTCCTCATTGGGAAGAATCAATAATGGATATTTCTGAAGCAAAAAAATTATACGCTTACTTAAGCGATAAGATAAAATAAATACCAACCAAGGAATAAAAATGCGTTCGATTTGGAATAAAATTTCCGAAAATAAAGGAAAGATAGTGGAGTCTTTCGACAACTATTGCATTAATGGAAGCCATAACATAGGGCCATTTAAAGTAATTGATACACTTATCAGTGAAATTTCCGCCCCAAGAATGGATACCAGTCCATTTATCTTTTATTCCAAAGCGGCATTTAGATGTGCAGTTGAATACAGAAAATGGTCAATAAGTAAAGATCAGCTTAACAATGGAGTATGCGTAGAAGACCCAATTACCATTTTTCTTACAAAAAATGGGTTCGTAAGAATGGGGCAAAACTCAGATGCGGTATCTGAGCTTTTTTCGTCTTTGATGGTCAATAATCCAAATATAATCGTTAAGAAGTTTAAGGAGCCTGGATCATCGGATGCATCAGATTCATCTGATAAATTGTATATTCTGGAGAACGGAGAATTCTCCGTTGCGATGCAAGCATCATCATTTTCTTTAAAAAATTATTCATACAAGCCAATCTACGTCAAAGGCTCTCTTGATGATGTATTTTGCTGGGTAAAAGAACAGTTCTGGAAGAATGCTGAAAATGGCGCGGTTATTACAAAAACAAAGAAAAATACAGATAGAGATTCTATCTTCCTAGAACCAAAAGATCTTTCTCCTAAGTTTTTAAGTACATCTGATCATGATGAAAGCAACATATATGATTCCTTAAGAAAAAGAATGATTTCTTTTTATAACTCAGGAATAAGAAGATCGGTTCTTTTGCATGGTTCGCCGGGAACCGGAAAGAGTACCTTTGCAAGATCTGTTTTTGCCGGAAGGAACTTAAAAGTTCTTTCTCTAGATGTAGAGTCCGCCGCTTACGACACAACGCTTACAATAATCAAGATCATAAGCCCTGATGTTATAATATTTGAT
>Ga0247723_1002132_pt1 | contig 10824 bp, 11 predicted proteins | sample MSEWelMarce5H_FC_FD_189079 | JGI IMG/M metagenome (GOLD analysis project Ga0247723, IMG submission 189079) | Subsurface sediment microbial communities from gas well in West Virginia, United States - MSEEL Well Study Marcellus 5H_FC | ecosystem: Environmental > Terrestrial > Deep subsurface >...
TGACGACCATATGATTCAATCATCGCTTTTGTTTTTGTATTCACTTATTTCTCCTTTAGTGCCAACTTTTTTACGATGTCGAAGATATCATCGAGTCTGTCGGCTATACCCGATTGCCTTTCTTCTAACCGTATAACCCTATCAGCCAAATGAGTCCCACCGTTAGGACGCAACTGAGCCGTGGCGAGTTCGATTGGCTTTAGACGGTCATCGAGCATCATCTCGATCTCACTTTTAATGTTGTTTTTCATGGGTCTCCATATGAGTCGGCTAAAAACAGTAACTATGCCCAAAACCGCTCCTGTGCAAGCAACGATGATTTGAGAGTATTCAACAAGGGTCATGGATTAAAGTTTAAGGGGAGGGGGGTTGAAACGCATTTCGACTCGCTACAAGGCTAAATCGCCTAAAATAACAACATCGCCCTTATTAACTAAACATATAACTACATCATTTACTTGCGGGGAGTAAGAATGTATGTATTTCACATCTGTTACTGCGGTGGTAGATCCTGACAGTTTTACGCTAACTCGTGGGGGCGAGTTGAAGGTAGCGGTTACTACACCGAAACACATACTAAATCTTACATTTTGGTCAATTATGTTTTTTATGATATCTACGAAGTCCATTATCCACCAACCACAATCTGTTCTCCAGTAGATACTAATCGAACCGTTCTTGCTTTTGCGGTCATAGTTGCTTGAGGTTCGAGAGGAATATCTAATGAGTCTAAAATAACCAAGCGATCAACTTTTGCTCCGTTGGATTTTACATAAACTACATCGTAAACATCTAAACTAGGATCTACAATTCCCTGCCACCCGATTACTTCTTGCGCTCCAACATAGGTATTAAGTAATGAAGATGCTGCTTTGATCGCTTCTGCCTCCGTGGACAAAACACTTGTAGTAATAAAAATAGGTACTTCTCCAAAGATTCCATATCTATAAGTTGGAGATGCTTCATCTTCGTCCCATATTTCTATTCTTATCGGTGTTGCTACATCTGTTCCTTCTATTATGTAAATAACACCATTGTAAGTTTCTGTTGTGCTAATAGTTCGGTCAAGACTTGTAACTGTTGTCCCTGCGCCTTCTTGGAACCTAGCCACTACAACAGAACCATCAAGAGATGGGAATGGAGTGAGTTGAATAATTCCATTAGCGTCAAAATAAAGATCGTATCCGACCAATTCGGCTATTTCTATAGCGTCGCGCCACGGATCATTATCGTTTTCTAAACCTAATACAACTTGATTTACTGAAACATTCGTTGTAGGGAATATGTACTCAACATCATCATATCGGTTTTTGATTAAATCTTCTAAAGAGGCTTCGAGGGTTCCAGTGACCATTTGATATGGTTCTGTCCATTTATTTCTTGATATTTTGATTGAACGATCCATACCTTCTAAAGAGATTTTTACGCCATCATTCGTGTCTTTGATTTCCACGCTTGTAATTACAAAAACTCCTAGAGGTACATATTCTCGAGTCCCATTGTAGTATTCAACACCACGGTACAAACGCAACTCGTTACCAAAGGGAGTTAATAAATCGAATTGATTATCAGGAACTAAACTTGTACTTGTTCTATCGGTAGTAAGTTCTAAACTACATGTACGGCGAACTGCTCCTGTACTAGATATATTTACACTGCCTGAACTAACATTGATTTCTTGAAGTTTTTGATCGGTAGCCCATACTTCTGCTTTGGATACAACAACATGATCGCCCGCAACGGCACTTTTGAACGCTGAACTTGAAGGATACATTTTTATCCTTGAACTTCTACATACGCAAGATCAAGATTGCGATGAATAACTCCATCTGCCTTGCTGTCGGCTGACCATGTTCTAGCGGTAACACGGATGTATTTTTGGTTTTCTTGCGGATCTTGTACCAAAATAGTTCCTTGATATTCAATAAGAGGATACAAATTATCCCATTCCGTTTCAGTCACGGTTTTTATAGAATAAATACCATCTTCTCCTTGTAATGGACCTGCGACAACAATTGGTCTTGTTGAACCAAGTGGGCGGAAAACTGTATTCGGTTCATCTCGGTTGGTATCTAATTGCGCAAGAACACGGATATTACCTAAGTTAATATCGGGATCGTCAATAGCCTTGAACCACCATGTTTCGTCGTTTGTAATGAGTACTTGTGATACTGAACTCCAATTAGACGGAAACTCGTTGCCACTTGAATCGACCCCCACTGCGCGAGCGCGATAGTAAGCAACGATTCCTCGGGGTGCTTCGTAATCTACGGCAACACCTACATAACTTGCGTTAGGAGTTATATTTTCACCATCCCTAACACCGTCATAAACAAGTCCACTGTCGTCTGATCTATGTACATCAAAGTATTGACTAACATAAGTTGCTGATAAGACTGATCCTGTCACCGTTAGAGTTGCTTTACCTAAACCACTATTCCAAGAAGCAGCAAGAGTCGGAACTGTTGGAGGAGTTACTGAGATAGTGAATTGACTAAAAGCAAACGCTGACCAAAATGGAGATCCGTTCACCGCTTTAGCAACACGAACATAAGCGCGATAAGTACCTGACAACAATAGTTCGCCGATTACGGCAGTGCTATCAGATGAAGCAATTTCTCCCGACTCCCAAGTTGAAGTAGAGGTTAATGCGCTAAATCCTCCTGCTCCATATTGAGCAGCCGAAAAAACTTTGATTTCATAATAAGCCTGAGTTTTGTTATCGGTGTCCGCATAAGCCCAAGTAACATCGGGAGCAGTACTGTTAGTAATAGTTCCTGTAGGAGCGGAAACTGTAACTGTTGGCTGTGCTGCTACATCAACATCTATGTAGAGTTCGAAAATACTCGCTACATTAGTGGAATCATTGTACTCGGTTACTTTAGCGCGTAAACCATTGATTGTATCTTGTGACCAATCTTCACCATTTGGGGCTGATGTTAAGTACGGACCAGTGATTACACCAGTAGTATTAGTTCCACGCACCGCTATTGCCGAATGAAAATAATTTTGATTATCTGCGCGAGATCCCAAATACAAGTTTAATCGACCATCATCGTTCGGTGTCGAAACACGGGCGCGGAGTCGCACACGCTCAACTCGTTGAGAAGCGGAGATTGTTGTAGTTCCAAAGTCCAACAAACAACTTGCTTGTCCGCTTACACCTGTGGACTTCTTAAAGAATGTTGAATCTGAATCATCATTAGTCGCCGCATGGAGACTTCCTGATCCTCCAGTGATTGTAAATAAAGTTGAACCTGAGGCGGTTGCGTTAGGGCGAACTGTTGTAACTGCCATTATTTACCTCTTTTAGCGGTACTTGAAGCGGTGGAGACTGCCTTAGCAATTGTAGTCGCTGTAACTGTAGGAGTGACCTTTTGAGTTGAAATGTTTACTGTTACTGGACGATTAACTTGACCAGTTGACATAGCGAAGTTTCCAACGGGACCTGTTTTCGGTGCTTGATTAGCAGCAGGTAGATAACGCGAAACTGGAACTGGTGCTGGAGCGGTATTCACTTTATTCGTTGACATCGCATAGTTTCCAATAGGACCTGTTGTTGGTTTTGATCCTCCTGTGAATATGTTTGCTACACCTGATGCTAAAGATTTGACGCCTGAAGCAATTGATGAACCGATTGCACTAACACCCTTACTTAATAAACTCATAGGATTAAAAGCAGCCACTAGAGCGGTTGAAGCAGTTGAGGTTGTTGGTTTCTTGGTCGGCGCAGGAGTTGGAGTAGTTCTACTTGGCGGAACTGGAGTCGTTGGTTTAGTTGGAGTCGTTGGTTTAGTTGGAGTCGTTGGCTTTGTAGGTGTAGGTGTAGGAGTTGGTTCAGGAGTTGGTTCAGGGGTTGGTTCGGGTACATAAGTACCGCCGTCACTACTACCTTGACCTGGATAACTATCAACTGTTACACCGATTGAAGCAGCCGCAGCAGCCATAGCAGAAGCAATATCAGCAGCAATACTTTGTGCTAACGCAACAAGTCTAGCCTTTTCTGCGGTAAGTTTGTCGAACATGCCTTGAGCGAGATCGGTAGCGAGTGAAGTTCCTAGCGTTCTTAAAGATTCGAGTGCTTTATTGATTGATTCTGTAACACCAGTAGCAGCAGTTCCAACTAATAATCTGTTTGCTTCGCCAAATCCTGCGATCAAAGCGTTAATCAACGCTTGAGAAGAAGTAAGTCCAACATTTCCTAGAACACCCATAATGATTTTAATTCCATTAACAATGGCAGTCATTTGGTTATTGATGTTAGTTACTTCTGCTTGCGCACCCTTTACGAACGCTTGAGCCATCGCAACTGAATTACCATAGAATACTTCACTCATATCTTTACCAAACTTATCTGCTTGCGTATTGATTTGAGTGTAAAGAGAATTGATTTGAGCAATTTGATCGGCACTAGCAGTAGTTAGGAGAGCAGCAGTTTCGCTTGCTGCGTCGGGACCTGCTTCAAGTAGTTGCTGGATATACTCGCGACTTAATCCTGACGCTAATAGTTTTTCGATGTTTTTACCAAACTCAACTACTTGTGTGAGGCGTTGTTTTAACTGGTTTGTAATTGTGTCAACGCCTTTAGTTGCGCTTCTCACTTGAGAAATAACTAATCCACTAGCGGTCTTAGTTACAGAGATAACCGCTTTACTATCTGTATTGGAGAGATCGATTAAGGCTTTAGCGAAATCTTTGATTCCACTACTTAACTTAGTTTGAAAGGCTGCTTGAGTTTCAAGAACTTCTTTCAAATCATCTTCGGCTTCTTTGAGTGCTTCAACCGCCGCATTTCTTCTTTTAACAAGTTTTACAAGTGCGTCAGTTTGGTCATTTAAGTAATCAACAATCAAACTCTTAGCACCTTGCGACATGCCAGTAAATCTTTGGTTAACGGTTTCAACTAACTCGTCGTACATACTGATAATTGAATCAACTGTTGCCTCAGCATCACGCATCGCCTTATCAATTGCGCTTGGTTCGCCGAATGGAGTACGCAACAATTCCCCAAACTTCTTTTGTGCTGCTGCGCGTTCTTCGAGTGCTTTGTTTAAGTCGTCGGTTGCCTTGTCCAACTTGGCACTAACATCTTCAATTTGTTGCGCAACCTGAGCGTATTGTTCTGCCATTTGTCTAACTTTGGCGTTTACCGCGTCAAATCCTTTGCGAAGATTTTCCAACGCTGCGCCTTTAAGCATTTTGCCCTTAGATTCGAACACCTTTTCCAATTTGTCAAGTGCGCCGTAAACCGCATTTCGAGCAGACTCCGCACCATCCATAAATGAGTTAGCAAAATCTTTTTTCAAATAATCGTTGTAATCTCGAACTGCTACTTGTAGATCGCGTTTCATTTCAACAAGTTGCGCTGCTGCGTTTTCTGCCGCTTTTTGTGCTTTAGGATCGACGATTGCCCCACCAGTTGCTTTACCTAGTCCGCTTAGATCAACAGCGTCTTTTGATACATCATCTTTTGTTTTTTTAGTAATTTTTGAGTACTTGTCTAAAGTTTTTCCATAATCTTCAATCTTTTTTGCGGAATCATCAAAAAACTTACCAACACTGTTGGTCATGTTTTTTAAGCCTTCATATGCTTTTTTAGCATCAGGATTGATAAATCCGAGAACTTTTAAGAATAACTTTGCGGGACCTGTAACTATATTCAAAAATGCTTCTGCTAAAAATCCGATAACACGAACCATAAATCCAACGGCTTTTAGAACACCTTGAGCAACGCTAATAACAACTTTTCTAAAGGTTTCGGATCGATCCCATGCCATCTTGAAACCAACGCCAACAGCGATTAAAGCGGTAACAATGATTCCGATTGGGTTGGTCATAAATGCTGTTTTAAGCAAGTTCATAGCACCAGCAAAACCAACGGTCGCACCTGTCGTTGTATATGTCCAAAATGCGTAGGCTTGCTGGATTTTTTTGATAGATCCCATCACTTTACCGAATAACATGGTTGAGATTCTTGCTGCTTTTGTCAAAGTTATGTAGGTAATGATTGCGGTTGCTAACATTGTGAAAGCAATTTCGTATTTCTTTACGAAACTAGCAACAGCCCCAAGTATTGTAATAAAACGCCTAAAACCTTCTAAAACTTTTTCTAATATCGGTATAAAGGTTTCTGCCATAAATGTTTGAACACCTTGAACTGCTGGCAATAACGCTTTACCGAAAGAAACCTTGAGTTTTTCTATTTGTTTCGCAAGAGCAACTTGCGCCGATACCGCTCCATCCGAACCTTTAGCAAAATCTTTGTAGGTAGAGTTAAGAACTTCGGTGATTGCGATCGCTCGTTCGCTTTCCGTTCCTGATTTGATCTTTGCCTTAGTTTCTGCGTCCAACACGAAACCGACAGCAGTAAGAGAAGCAAACTGTCCGTTTAAGGCTTGTGCTAAACCGTTAGTCATTTGACGGAACTCGTCGGCTGACGCACCCGCACCTTTTTCTGCCACAACATAGTCCAAGATCGCAGGAGTTAATTGAGCAATTGTGCTTCCGTGTAAATCAAATGTCGCTAACTGAGATTGAACTGTAGTGATATTGGATTCAGTTACAACCGTTGACGCTGCTAATGCTGCCGCATGAGCGTTCAAGATTTTAATTTGTGCTTCGGTTGCTCCACCAGTGGTTAAGAGGATTCTTGCTAGTCGATCTTGGGCGACGCTTGCTGCTTGAGCAGCACGAACGGAATCCATACCTAGTTTAGCAACATATAAAGCGACCGCTCCAGTTGCTACTTTTTTGAATACACCAGCCATGTTATTTAGGCTTGATGATGTTTCGCCCGCAGATTTTTGAACTTTTTCTGTTGCTTTCGCTGCGCGTTCCATTTCGGCAGTGAATTGAGAGGAGTCGGCTCGCAACTTTGCTAAGAGTTCAACAACTGTTGCCATTTACTCACACCTCTATCGTTTACTTGCTTGTTCTTGCTCCCATATCCGCAACCGCTCTAACGACTCCCATTCTGCTAATTCGATAGCAGAGATCGGATTATGGGAGGGACTGCCGTGGAGTAGTTCCTCAACAGTCCTTCCCAATCGTTCCGCTAACTCAAAGACGAATCTTCTATAGCCGTTGCGGAGGAATCTTTTCCCGCCTCGTCTGCCGATTCTTGAGTGAATCCTGACAAACGCATACCAACAGAAGCGAGTCTGTCTAATGCGGTTGCTGACTTTGCTAACAAAGCACCTCGGTCTTGGGGACCAAAGATCTGCTCGCCTTTTTCCTGATCAAATGATGTTGCTATCACTATTTCGGGGTAAACAAACTGGAGGTTTACACCACCCTTTTGATCTACTGCTAAATCCATGATACGAGTACGCTCTGCGCCTGTCATACCACGAACTTCTACTTTTACTCCCCATTCAGGGACATCCACAATTTGACTTGGAATGTCTTGCTTGGCGAGGATCTGGTCTCTTATGGACACGGTTGCTCCTTAGGGTCTCTTGGACTCGATTGTTTTCGCTGATTATTTAATTGTTATGCGTAAGCACCACGGGTGACAGCACCAGTGATTTGAAACTCAGCAGAGTAGGAAACAATGTCGCCTACACCAGCCGATACTTCATATGAGGTCATTAGGGCTTCACCTGTGTACTTGGTATAAGTAGCGGTTGAACCTTCGGGACCATACTCGAAAGAAACTGTGGCTTCTTGACCTAAGATTCCTGCGAGGTGCGAATCAACAGTAGCATCAAATGAACCTTCAATGCTAATTGTTTGATTCTTGAATCCAACTACATAGGATCGATCTGATGATCCAAATGAGGTGGTTTCTAAAGTCTCTGCTTCTCTCGGAAAGGAAACAGAGTTGAGGGTATTGCTAATATCGGTAAGAGTTCCACCTGAGTTATCTACCTTGAATACGGCGGACTTACCATGTCTAAATGTTGGCATTTTTTATCTCCTTGAGAAAGCGATACTGAATGTGATCGAACCTGTACCAGACGCAGGTGTAACTACAGCCCTTAGATAACGGTTAACAGTAGTACCCGAGGCAACTATCTTCCGTTCTGAGGTCTTAGTTCCAATTGCGATTGTGGCAAAAGTGGAAAGATCAGCCCATGTTGAGTTATCAGCAGAGTGTTGAACCTTAGCCACTGTTGTCGTTGAGCGAGTGTTAGCAGTAATGTGTAAATGAGCAACTCCACCGTTTGTCGATGAAGCACTATTGTCCACACTTGTGCCTGTCGAGAGAGCGGTAATGGCTGACTTACAACCTAGCCATACACCGTAATCTAACCCGTTATTTGCTACCGCTTCGCCCGAAACGGCAACAACATCTGTGAGTGGACTGCTTATTTCATATGAAGTTGAGGCGGAGTCCACAAGAATTGCCCGACCCCCAACACTGGTGCTATCTGATGAAGTACTAATAACTGTGTTTGTAGTATTTCCTAAAGCACTTTGTAAAATATCATCTACTGCGTCGGTGCTTCCATCAAACAAACCTTCGAAAGATATAGATCCGTCTGAGTGCCCAACAATGTAGGTGCGATCAGATGAGCCAAATGTGGTCGTTTCGGGAGTTTCTATTGCGTTAGCAACTGAAACGCTGTTGAGATAAGTCGAGAGTTCAAACTCATCTGCGAATAAAACTGTATTTTTACCGTGGCGGAATGTAGGCATTATTTCTCCTCAACTGGGCGTTGGAATGGGGTTCCATCTTGAACAAAACCATCGCCATCACCATCTGTGGCGTTAGGGTCGAAACCTTCTTCGATTTTTACTTCAATTGTTTCTTCTTTAACGATTTTATTTTTGCCATCAGCGAGTTCAATAAGACCTTGATCTAATAGCCACTTGGCTGACTTTTCAGGAATATCTGAAACTAATGAGTTTGCTTCCGCCCTTTTATCAGGCGGGTAATCAATCCCGACTATTACTCGGTACTGGGTCATGTTCTCTCCTTTTGAGCAAGCAGAACCCGTACCGCATGGATCTCTAGGATTCTTCCACGGTCGGGGTCTCTATGGACTCGTTTACGCACACTGTACATCATTTCTTGTCTTTGAGTTCATTCACACGCTCTAGTTCAGCCCGCTTTTCTTTGATCATCCGCAAGGTTAACCAATATCCGATTCCATCGACCGCATTATCTAACTTAGTAGCGTGAACCTCTCGGGCGATCTTTACTCCGACCATACAAAGACTTACCTGTTCGGCGGTTACTTCTACTCCGAGAATTGCCGACCAAATCTTTGCCGCACGATTGAAATCATCGAGAGGATGACCATAAGACTCGTTTCTATCTTGAGCAACGAGATTAGCCGCATAAGAGGCTATATCGCGAGGATCGCTAAGTTCTGTCATAACACCGCCATATCTGCTAGTCGTTTTTCAGGGTACATACAAAATGTTAAAACTCCAACTTCTGCTTTATCTCCCTTGATTTGTTCCCACCAAACACTTCCGCCGTCGAGAGCAGGGGCTTGTAGCCACATAATCCCGCCCCAATCTGCTGCTCGTAAATGGTGCCAGTGACCTGAAACTAAAACATCTGAATCACCAATTGCTTGTTTTCCAAAAGATTGACCTTCAAGCCATCTACGCATTTTGAGTTCGGGAGAAGCCCCTGAAACTTTAGCAACATGACCGTGAGTTAATCCTAAGATCCATCCTGCCGACTCAACCGTGATTGATAACTTGTCTTTAGGGATCGCGAACTTAACATGACCATAAACCTCAGGATTAGCCGAGAGTATTTCGGACACCTGTTCAACAATTGCTAGGTCGTCATTATCGTTCAAAGTTGTATATGACTTACCTGAACTATTTCTGTTTTCTCCGTGATTACCCGCAACCGCTACAACCTTTACATCGTCAAACAATTTAGACCAACGAATTAAAGCATCGCGCAATAATCTTCGGGCGACCTTAACTTGATCCCTTCGATCGAGTTCCACGCTAAAGGTTTGTTGTTCGTAATGTCCGATACAACCTTCTACTGAATCTCCAGTCCATAAAACAATTAACTTACCAAGTGGACGCTGGATTTTTCGGAGTTCCTTGATTCGGTATTCAACCGCGTCAATACTGGCGAGGATTCGTTTAACTGTTCCCGACAAACCATCACCGTCGGGTTTACCTATCTGCCAATCCGCAAGAACTACGCAAAACACACCATCCCCAACAGGAGGAGGAGTTTGTACCTTTTTATGTTTTTTGATTTCATCAATTAGATCTTCATAATTAACTTCTGCGCCAAGACCTTTTCGAACAACCTTGCCTTTCCACTGCCGATTGAGGATCGCGTTAGGATCTCCCCAAACATTAAACAAAACTGGTTCGACGACCCTGAACTTATCGGGATCAAGTCCCCATATCCTTAAAATTGAGTCCCAATCGGGCGACTCCTCGGCGGGAATGGCGTTTGTTGTAACAGTGCCCTCAGAACCGTCCCAAACGACTCCAGGAAGCCATTGGGCGGACTTTGGCTTGAGATTAGGGTTAGCGATTGACCCCGCTTCGACGGGTTCTAATAACCTATCGAGAGCCTCATCCATGCCATCTAGGTTCATACTCTGCCTATCACCTGAATACATGAGCAACCCGTTTGTTTCATTCGCCTTCTATGTTTTTGAACGATCCAAGAGGTTATTCGGATACCTGTTTCATCGTTGAACTTACTAAGAGTCTTGGCTATATCTGTAGCGGTGTGATTACTGGTATCGATCATAGTCAATACCTTGTCGCCGAGTTCTTCGGGCAACACTGCGTACAAACGCTTTATAGCGCAAGGACTTCCTGTTGTTCGATTTCCTGATGTCGGAATTGAATCAAGCGCGTTAAACATCGCGCTAACTGTTGAAC
>Ga0247723_1002133_pt1 | contig 10824 bp, 6 predicted proteins | sample MSEWelMarce5H_FC_FD_189079 | JGI IMG/M metagenome (GOLD analysis project Ga0247723, IMG submission 189079) | Subsurface sediment microbial communities from gas well in West Virginia, United States - MSEEL Well Study Marcellus 5H_FC | ecosystem: Environmental > Terrestrial > Deep subsurface > Rock...
ATTTTACCACTTATAAAAAGACACAAAAAAACAGGGGAAGAAAAAATCTTCCCCTGTTTTTAGTTTGTAGCTAAAATAAATTAGCTAACGGTGATTTTGCTAACTGCAAAGTCATTGATGAGCGCAAATCCGAGCTCTTCGTAAACAACCCATCCGAGACGAAGTCTCTTTGGATCGTCAGCTGGGAGAACGGTGATGTCTTGGCGAACTGGCATTGCACCAACGAATTGGGCAGGTGCGAGGACGTAGACAGCGTTCTTAGGAACCATTGTGCTGACGTGGATGTCTGCAGAGTAGATATGGCCGTAGAGACCGGTCATAAGGATGTCTCTTTGAGTTGCCTCATCGAAGAATTCCTTACCCCAGTTACGGATATCCTTGTATCTTTGTGGGTGAAGAACAACCTTAGCACCGATGAGTTCGTGCTCTTCGATGAGAGTCAACGCAAGGTTGATGTTCTCTGGTTGAAGAGTACCGGAAACACTGATGGATTGGTCGGTTGGGACACCGGCATTGATGACCTTGAAGACTTCAGTATCTTCTTGTCTTTGGAGGGAGTCCTTAGCACGGACTTGAGCTCTATCGACAATGTAGAATCTTCTTTGGCGAATCTCGTTGAGTCTGATTTGTGGGTGAGCAGCAAGTTCAATTGTTGGAACGAGGAGCTCTTCAGCTTCGACTTCTGCGGATGGAACACCACCACGCTTAGGAATGACGTAGGACTTTACAGCAACGTCTCTTTCGTAGCGAGCAAGTGCGCCTTGTGGAAGCTCATCGACCATCAATAGCTTACGACCAATTGCTTGGTACATAAGGGAGGTCTTGATTGGCTCGACCATAGCTTGTGCAAGAGCTGTACGACCTTCAGCGGTCTCGAGCGCCATTGCAATAATGGCCTCTCTTTGCTCGTTTGAATTTCTCTTAATCATTGACATTTTATTTTCTCCTTTTAAGTCCTAACTATTAGATGGCTCTCTCGAAGTAAGCTTGGGTGAAGTAAAGTAAGCCAGCAGCTGAGTCATACTTGTCAACAATACCTACAACTGGGCCATGTGCCTTGTTCGCTAACTCAAGAACCTTACCAGTGTTAGCAACTAAAGCAACAGTAAGGTAAGCGCCTGGAAGATATGTAGCTGTTCCGCCATCTGCAGTAGTACTAGAGGTTGCTGTAGTAAGGAATTGGTCGGTAACGAATTGACCGCCTGGTGTGTTGAAAACGCCAACACCTCTTCTTGGGCCTTCGTAGCCTGAAGATTGTGCTGAAAGGTTGGTAACACCATTGACGTTTTCAGCTTGGAAGTCTCCAATTGCTCTCTTTGCAGCAACGTAGAAACCGTTGTTGTTTGTTTGGAAAACACCGGAGCCGTCGATGTAGTTGGAACCAACTGGATCAGCAAGGATCATGGTGTTGTCGGTTCTTGCAGTATCATCTGCAGAGAAACCAACGAATCCACCAGTGATAAGGCCAGTATCTCTACTAGCAGTAACTACTCTACCAGGATTGGATGTATCACGAGCTAAACAAGCTCCTGCATGCCAGGAAGCATTAGCAGCTGTTTCGTAGTTTGCAACGATGACTGAATTTAATGCACGAATTGCCATTTTTTTATTCTCCTAAAATTAATTTGTGAGGACTAATCCTCGATTTGTGGCATTGACCAAGTACCCTTAAGGGCGGCTTGGATGTCAAGAGCTGCACTATTGGACGAACCATAAAGTGCAGGGGAAGTAGAAATACCCATCGTGGAGGCAGTTCTAACATTGAGTCTCTCGGCAGCTGATGCAGCAACACGCTCTGCGGATGCTTGGGCTGATCTGAGAAGTAATTGGGTGTTTTTGATCATAACGTCTGCTCTGATACCATCTTCGAGAAGTTGGCCAGCATAGTCGTCTGTTTCATTGGAATTGATAATTCCAGCTAAAGCTAATTTGGTTGCACAGGAATAAGCTGCCTTAATTCTTGCTGTATCAACTGAAGAGTTGATTGTCTGCAAGGCTTTATCAGTTAGTTCGCTTCCAGTTTCGTCTTTTTTAAGATCAATCGCATCTGTTAGAGTCTCTTCTTGCGCTTCAACTTCTTTCTTACCAGAACATGTTTCACAAGTTGCATTCATTGCTTCTCTTTCTGTCATTTTCTTGACAGTTCCGCAATCTTCACACTTGTAATTTGATTTAGCATATGAAGCTAAATCTTCACCATCTTCTTTTTGTGCAACGGTTGTTTTACGTGCTTGAAGATCCATTTCAGATGGGATCTCAAAACCCTTTAATTTAGCTTCGCCTGTAGTAGGAACTACACGGTCCATTTGCTTCCAATCTACTTCGTACTCAAAGTCTGAACTCTCTCCAGAACCTTCGAATCCAACAGCATCCATGGAATCTTTCAATTGAAGATTCTTAGGGTTTTTAGTAGGAACCTTGGTTTTAGCGAAATCCGGATTTTCACCCTTCATTTTGTTCTCGCCATCTAACTTCATGGTTGGATACTTCATTTCACCTGGATACTGATTCATTTCGTCACTGTATTTAAAACTGCCTGACGCCTCAACATGCTCCTCTTCAGAAGCAAATTTGCGAAGGATCTCTTCTCTCTCCGCACGGCGAGCAGCTAATGATTGTCTATTCATTTTGTTGTCTCTCCTGCTATTTTTATGCATTTGGCTCTCATCGGAATTAACTTCCATATCATCATCATCTGAGTCCATGTCCATTTCTTCTGACATATCGTCGTCTTCCATGTCCATATCTTCATCAGAATCATTTCCGCCTAATACCCTGTCAAGCGCCTCTTGCACTGCCTTTTGTGCGGCGTCAACCATATCAGCGGGAACTTCAATTTCAAAAGTTGCGATATCGTTATCTTCTACTTCGCTTGCTTCTTCATCATCTTCATCAATATTTAAATCATTAGCGCCATCTAATGGCATGTCTTCTTCATCATCGTTGGTCATTTCTTTTGCGAAGTCTGCAGTCTCTTCATGGCTGTCATCAAGGTTTAAAAATCCACCAGATGTCTCTTTTGTAAAGCCTGCCTCTCTTGCAAGATTTGGAAGATACTTTGCTCTGATAGCTTTAGCCACTGCAATTGCTTCACTTTCATTAAGTGATGCAGTGCGTTGCATGTCTGCTACACATGTTTGGAAATCTTCCTTATCGGTTGCTTTCAATTCGGCTAAACGAAGAGCGACAAATTTATCTTGAATACCAGCTGTCTTCGTACTATTTTTCATTTGTTTGTGCTGCTTCCCTCATTTATTCACGCTCAACTACTCGGCAAAGTAGTTGATATTAGTAAATACTTTCTTGAATAAAGTATTTTTTTCCTTCTTTAGTTTTAACTTTTACAGTAAAATAGGGAACTATTATATTGATAATTCCCTATTTTTACTGTATTTTAAGTATTAGTCAATCCAAGTAATTGTAACGTCAAGTTTGCTTGGATTTTTCTTGTTTTGTGCAACGGTAGTTTTGGAAATATTTCCGCAAGAATGGCAGAAAGAAGTATCCTTAACCTTGTTAGCTTCTCTATTACCGCACTTAGGGCAGACCATACCAATTGGCAATCTTCTAGATGCTGTTCTGGTGAATCCTTCCTTTGCAGTTTCAAGATAGACATCTGCATCAACTGTAGCTGCCAATCTAAATAAACCCTTAATAGAAGCTGTAGCTGGTGGTAAACCAGGCATACCTGGTGCAGGTACTCCAGGAGCTGCAGGTGCAGGCGCACCCATAGGACCGCCAACTGGCGCTCCAGGAGCAGGACCTAAATCGCCCATACCACCCATTTCTCCCATATCTGCCTCTGGTTCTTCATCCTTCTCGCCTTGTCCGCCTGTTCCATCAGAAATAAGCTTTAAGGACATTTGAATCTCATAAGTAGATCCACATGAATTACAGGAACCCTTAGATTCAGCAACATCTACATCATCAGAACCGCAAACTGGGCAAACTGTACCCCATGGTTTCTTATCACCAGGTTCCGACATTGCATCCATGTCTTCACCAACAGGAGCATCTGCTGCCATTGGATCTGTGGTCATAGCAGAAATGCCTGCTCCACCAAATGCTCCAGCGTCCATTCCCATGTCAGGTGCTGCAGGAGCGGCCATTCCACCACCCATGCCTTGTCCTGGAGCGGCCATTTGAGCATATCTATTTAAGATTCTGCTTCTTCTTTCATTTCTTGCCATTCTAGCTTCTTCGGTCATGATGACTTGTGGCTCACCCATTTCTTCTTCAGGGCCAATTTCTCCACCAACCATAGGAACTTCAGAAACACTTTGTGCAGAGAATGATTTTGATGTTCTGGAAGATACAGTTGCAGTGATGTCACCATAAGCAGAAACGTTTAAATCTGTGAATGAGAATGTGTTAGGATCTACTGTAAAACCATTGCCTTGAAGAACTTCCATTGCCTTTTGTCTAAAAGCATCTTCAAATCCCTCATCGTTAGGCTTAAGACCATCTAAATCTTCAGTTCTGCAAACAAATCTAATTGAATCAGATGTTTCATGAGTAACTTGCATTGCTGCTGTTCTTTCAGCATTTTGCTTTGTTTCGATAGCTTTAACAATTAACTTCTCAGCTAATTCACCATCAGATACAAGCTTCTTAGCAGCTGTTACAATTGATTTAGTTGAAAGGTTAAAATTAGTAGCATAATCTGCTAACCATCCAATAACATTTGTTGAAAGATCAGTTTTAGAAGCAACTCTTTCGCCCCAGAATTCTCTTCTAGCTCTGGATTTCAATCTTGCACTGGTAGCAGAAGCTGTTCTTGCTTTGTTAACCTCAGCAACCATGCCTTCTTCATCCATTTCTTCAACTTCTTCAGCAACTTCTTCTGCAGTTGCTCCTGCCTCTTCTGCAGACATTGCCATAGCAGAGATAACTGACTTTAAATCGTTCTTTGAAATTAAAGCATCTCCAGTAACATTGCCTCTAAGTGCAGTTCTGAGTTCTTCTGATTTAGAAACCTTAGCTTTTGCTTCAGATGTAGAACCTTTAGCATTTGACATTTTCAATTCAGCAAGTTTTGTTACAGATTCCATTGTAAAATCAATTTCACTGGCTGCAACTCTGAGTGCTTCAGCAAGATCACCAGCAGTTACTGTCTTAGAAACTTTATTTCCTAAGGATGCAAGTACAGCTGTTAAAGGTGAACTTGAAACTCTTTCACTCTTAAAGAAATCTGCTTTAGATGCAAGCTTTGCACGAACACTTGTACCAGCTGATGCTGTTGCAATCATTTCAGGTAAAAGTTCTTCATTTGCAAGTTTTGTTGAAGCTTCTACAACTTCAGACGGTGTAGAGTATGATTCAACTACAGCTTCGCCTAATGCTTCAACTGTGTGAACCATAACTTCATGAGCTGGAGCAGAACCTTCTACTCTACAGCATTCCAATCTTTCGTTAAGTCCTTCTTCAGAAACACCCTTATTAGCTTGTGCAACTAATTCAGATAAAGCTTCTTTGACATCAGCATCATTTACTTTATGACCATAAAGACCAACTGAGGTTAATGCTTCTTCACCATATTCTGCATTATCTTTTCTTAAAGATTCTAAAGATTCTTCTCTAGTCTTATCAGCATTAGGATCTGCATGCATTGTTGCAACCCCATCAGCTAAAGTCTTATAAGGAACGCCTTTTCTTTCGCCCTTAAGTTCTAATTCTTTGACATCTTTATCCATGTGAGGGGCTTTAATTGCAGTTTTAACAAAATCTTTGAGAAGATCTGCAGCAACTCTAGCACCTTGGCCACTTTCCATAGCAGAAAGTTGTTGTTCAGAAAGAATTGGTTCCCAGTTTGATCTATTACCATTAGTGAATCCAGTAATAGAACCATCTGTTGAAAGAACTAAACGATTACCAGCCCCATCCTCAACCTTAAAATCGATTGTAACGGCGGCTGCTAATTTTTTGCGTTGTTCAGACGCTATCTTAGCAAAATGATCCATTTGATTATTTCCCTCCGCCCTAATAGAATGGGGCGTATTGTTTCTAATATTTTTGTTTCGTTCATTAGCAACTCTAATAACGTTTTGTGTAACAGAAGCAATAGATGTGTTATCTGACAATGCTTCTTTGAATTGAATCAATCCCTTAGTTAGTTTTATAAATGAACTATCTTTAGGTTGAGTTGTTGTGCTGGCAAAGACTTCTCTTCTACCATCTTTAGATGCCCATACAAGATTATGTGTTGAAGAAGCTAATGCAACAGCTCCTCCAACTCCTTGTTGTGGAGCTGTGAATAATGCAGGCTCAATCATTCTGCCTACATTTCCTGCTGGCATATAATTAGCAGGTGCAACATTACTTTGTTGAGGCTGTTGTGGTTGTTGCTGAGGCTGTTGTTGTAATTGTTGTTGGTTTAGAGGTTGTTGTCCTTGACCTCCTCCAGTGTCAATTCCATCATCAATCATGTCTTGCATTGTTGATTGAAGATCTGCCATTGATTTAGTAATTTTGCCTACGTGTACTAAATCAACATTGTCTTTACGTGCAAACATATTCATCACAGCTACTTCTAAAAAGTTAAGTGATAAATTGATAAGATCTAAAATATTTAAACCAGCTCTAGGATCAATTCCCAAAGCTCCTAAAACTGCTTGGACTGTAGAGTTTTGGTTTGCGCCTTCTCCAGCCATCAATTGTCCGCCTACTAAAGTACCGGCAGATTGAGCTAATCTGATTGCAGTTCTTGTGGTATCTTCTGCTACTCTTAAACATTCTTCATATTCATGTCTAACAGTTGGGTCTGATGGAGCGCCTTGTTGAGCAATTACAATGTTAGAAATTAACTCAGATGCTTTCTTCTCAGCATCGGTAGCGGCATTAAGGATATCTTCAACATCGTAGATTTCTTTAATTTCACAGGTATCAAAAGCACCATCACCTACACAAGAAAGTTCAATGAATTTTAAATCATAGTTTTCTTCATAAATGGACTTACCTGTTCCATTTTCTTTTTTGCCTTTCCATTTTTTAAGACAAGAACAATATTCTTTTTCTGTGTATGCTTTATTACCGCATTTAGAACACACCCCATAGGCCACAGAACAGCCCATTGATACATCATGAATAACGCCAGTTCTGATATTTCTCGCAATATCAGGATAAGCTTCTTCGTCTACAAAGAAAGTACAATAGACGCAGTTTTCAGATTCTTCCCATTCTGCGTAAACAACCATACCTTTTGCTTGTTCTATATCGTCATTCTTATGGTTGGTGTAAATTGGCACACCTTCAAATGTTTTATAAGCTGGTACTTTTTCGCCTTTAACTTCAACTTCTTTTAATAATTCAGCTTTAGAAAAATAGTCGCCATTATGATTGACTGTGTCTGCATCAATGGATCTAGCTCTTACCCAAAGAAGCTTAGCATCCTTACGAGCTTTCATTTCTTTGACAATATCGAAATCTTTATATTTTTCTAAAACTTCTGAAGGATCTGCATACAAAGATTGCAAACCAATCTTAGCAGCCTCTCTCATTTGTTTGGAAGCAGTTTTAAGCATATGTTCTCTTGCAGTATTTCTGTCATGTTCGGTGAGAAAACTATTAATTGTTATAGGCCCACCTATTGCTACTCTGTACATAAATAAATTTTTCTCCTGCAATTGTTTAATGCTGAAACAATTTTAGACATTTACTCTAATTTCTCTTCTCAGTTTTTCTCTAAAAATCCTGTTCAAACAATAAAACCTATCGATTTCGATAGGTTTTTTGTACACATTCAAGAAGAATTAAATCTTTATTTCATCTGGATCTTGTGCTTGAGATTTTCCACTTTTCTTTCGAATTGCTTGCATAACAACATTCAATACATCTTGTGGATGATCATTTAATTCTTTATCTGTAAATCTCAACATAACCCACCCATTGGAGGCAAGTTCAATATCTCTTCTTTTATCTTTTGCAATTTTTTCAGGATTGTTATGCCAAATTTCGCCATCTGCTTCAACTCCAATCTTAAGTGTTGGAATTGCTGCATCTAATTGATAATCCATAGTAGGACCGGCTGAATATTGGGCATATAATGGATACGGTAGGTTTATAGAAAGTAAAAGACCATAAAGTTTCTTTTCTATTGAAGTAAACATTTGAGTTGGTGGTTTTTCCATTTTCTTTGCAGCATAAACATTTCTTGTATCTTCACTATTTGCAAAGCTGTATTGTTCATATTCTGCGGCATAATTTAATGCTTTTGAATAAGGACCACCAAAAGGTAATGGACTTAAAACACCACCAAATCCATCATAAGTTTCAGGTATAGATCCAAGCCTACCACGTCCAGAAACAGGAGATAAACTTCTTACAAAGCCTTCATGTGCTGCTGATTTGAATCTTCTTCCAGCAACTCTTACATTAATCAAACTTGAATTATTTTCCAAGTTCTCATAATAGAGTTCGTTCATAATAGAAGAAGCTAGCCTATAGTTTTGAATATAGTTATTAGCCATAGGCATACCTGGCATTCCACCACCCATGCCTCCCATACCACCAGGAGGAGGAGGTGTCATTCCCATACCAGGAGCACCCATGCCCATGTCCCCTCCACCAGCAGCTCCGAATCCTTGCCCAGTTACATCACCAGATTGAAAGCCATTATTAGTATCTAAATTACCAAATGCTGGGTTTTGAACAAAGTTAGATCCTTGTTCAAATCTAAGTCTTTCAATTTCTTGATCTGGGTCTAGTCCAAATTGTTCAATAAGAGTCATGTTTGAAATAACACCATTTGAGTTAGCAGTGACAAGCATCTGCAACTTACCAGTGTCATCTCTTAATTGAAGATCATCAAACTTAATTGTAGGAAAGATAATTTCTTCTTGTCCTCTTTCGCCTTCAATTGTAAAACCATTCCATTCAGCAACAGGTTTAAATACACATTGTTCAACCCATCTTGCTACTTCTCTTCTAAATGTTTCTAATCTCTGAGCCATTGCAAGAAGACCAACTTGAGCATTTCCGTATGTTGGACCTTCACCATTAAGAAGAGCTTTGTTGAGCATTACACCATCTAGGATTTCTTGATCAATTAATTCATATTCATTAGTTAACTGAAGTACTTTTCCAGAAGCTCCAACATAATCAAAGTCAAAAGCATGGTGAGTGACAAGAGTAAGGTTAGGGTCGTTAGCAATTGCAGCCAGTTCATCCTGAACAGAATCAAGGTCTTCTTGTGATGCTGGTCTTTGATCATTTCCTACTTTAACAACTTTTACAGGAAGGATATGTCTTTCTGCAACAATCCATTGAGATTGTCTTAACTTATCTTTGTAGGCTAATGTTGGAAATAATGGTCTGATTAGTGGAGTGCCATAATCTTCCCAAGGGTTAGATCCATGTTTAAAGTGGTGAATAGAAATAGGAGAAAGAGGAATAGGATCTCCTTTCAATATAAGTTTCTTTACATTGTCAGGAATAGCATCATAATATTCTCTTGGCTGTCTCTCATTTACAATTTTGATTTCTTCAGGAGATGGTCTATAAGTGTACATTCCAGGCTGATCAATCATACTTGGAGACTTAAGAACACTATCAGGATTTAATAAACATACAGATTTCCATGTTGCTCCATCATGTTTACAAGCCTCATTCTTTTCTTCGTCCCAGTTTGATCCATGGCAATGCTCACAATCTAATGAAAGAAGAACAAATGCATCTCCAAGTAAGTGATAAACCTTTGAGATTTCAGGGAGCCATTTTTGAAAGTTAATTTTTTCAATTAACTTTTCAAAATAATCTTTTACATATGACGAAGAACATTCTAATTTCCAACCAGAGAAAGGATAATTGGAATAGAAGTTAATGGCTGCAGCAATTTTTGGCTCGTTGTTTCTCCACCAGTTTGCCCAAAGATAAACTTCACGTCTAGCATTTGGAATTTGAAAAGATGTAGGTGTTAAGAAAGGAGAATAAAAGTTTGGTGCGGTGGTCATTGTATTATTACCACCGGACATCTGTGCAGTCTTAGAGTTTACAGAAGGTCCCAATCCACTAGTAATTCTAGAATAAGCATATTGACCTGAATATTCTGCTGATGAAACTTTCTCTCCCGATACATTTTGCGCTGCTGTTTTTAAAACGTTTGCTAATGTAGGTGCATTCTTGGAAATCATATTTTATTTATACCCACATTGAGATTATTTGATTATATAAGTGTTCTTGCTGAAGGCAAATCACCAGTAAAGAGAGGATTGGATTTTGAAGATGCAAAGAATGATGGTGATCCAATACCTGTTTGAAGAATAACTCCATTACCAACTTCAGAGGATTGTTTGTTGATTGGATCTACATTACTATTTTGATGTCTTGATCCATCTAACTGTTCTTCAATTGTAGTGTTTTCTGGAGAATCATGAAAAGGGGACAGTCTTCTTTGTGAATTAGAAGATAATTGATCTCCATATGAATTAAGATCACGATCAGTTAATGATTCGCTGCCTCCAATGTGATGAGGTTTTCTAATTAATAATTCCCAAAGTTCTTTTTGTTGAGCTGCAGACATTTCATAATATTCTTCTAAAGTCTGCCCCATTTCTTCCAAGATCATTTTTAAAGCTTCATTAAGTTCATCAAAATTATTAAACTCAGTAGAATCTTTTAATTCTTCTTCTGGTTCTTGTTCAATTTGTCCACTTGAAACAGGCAAAAGAGGAGTGGCTTTTACAACTCCTCCTCCAAATTGAGCCTTTTTAATTCTGTACCACATTAGTCTTCTTCTCTTGATTCTTCTAAAATGTAATCCAGGCCTAAGTGTTTTGCAAATTCTTTTAAATCATCATCAGAAAATTGATGTCCCCAGTTTTCTGAATC
>Ga0247723_1002134_pt1 | contig 10822 bp, 5 predicted proteins | sample MSEWelMarce5H_FC_FD_189079 | JGI IMG/M metagenome (GOLD analysis project Ga0247723, IMG submission 189079) | Subsurface sediment microbial communities from gas well in West Virginia, United States - MSEEL Well Study Marcellus 5H_FC | ecosystem: Environmental > Terrestrial > Deep subsurface > Rock...
TTACAGGTGACTCTGGTGACCTAGTAATCGATGGTCACACCGCTCTAACTGACACACACAGCGGGTACCGCATCTTGCTTACCGCTCAGTCTACTGACGCAGAAAATGGTATCTACTTATATGAGGATGACGGTAACACATACACCCTCACACGTGCAGCAGATGCAGACACCTACACCGAGCTAAAAGGTGCAACCGTATTCGTTCAAGAAGGCACCACTTACGGTCAGTCAGCTTGGACTCAGGGCAACACTTACCTAACTGACTTTACCAACCAAGACTGGGTACAGTTCTCGGGTGCAGCTCAGATTACAGCAGGCACTGGTCTAACTAAGACTGGAAACACACTTGATGTAGTTGGTACTTCAAACCGTATTACAGCAAATGCTGACAGCATTGATATTGCTTCTACCTACGTTGGTCAGTCTTCGATCACCACACTAGGAACTATCACCACTGGTGTATGGAATGGCACTGACATTGCAGTAGCAGACGGTGGTACTGGATCATCTACTGCAGCTGGCGCTCGTGCAAACCTTGGTGCAACTACCAAGTACACCGAGGCTAACCCAGAACTAACCGTTTCAAGCGGTGAAGTTACTTGGACCGTAACTCACAACCTAGGTATTCGTACCGTAGTTGTTCAGGTTTACGACACTACAGGTTTTGACTCTGTGGAAGTTGACGTAGAGCGCACTAACACCAACACCGTAACTCTTCAGTGGCCAGCATCGGCAACTGTAGATGCAGGTGCATACCAAGTAGTAATCGTCGGCTAAGCTCAAACTAAATAAGGATCGATTTTGTCTAGAAGGTTTTTAACACCAGTAAACCTGCCAAAAGGTAATTCACTCCCTTTGTCAGGTATTGCTGGCGACCTGTTTTATAAATTAGACGAACAAAAGATCTATGTCCACAATGGAACAGACTGGGTCGTAGCTCAAGGAAGCGGTAGCACTACCGTCTCATCGACTGCCCCTAACGATCCAACTGAAGGCGACACCTGGTTCAATACCACTAACGCCAAGAGCTATGTCTACTACGACAATGCTTGGATTGATATCTCGGTTGGAAGTATTGGCCCAACCGGAGCTACGGGAGCAACAGGCGCAACTGGTGCGGATTCAACCGTACCGGGACCTACAGGTGCCACAGGATCTACTGGACCAACCGGCTCTACTGGTGCAACGGGTGCTGACAGTACAGTACCGGGCCCTACGGGTGCAACTGGAGCCGGAGTGCCGGCAGGTGGATCAGCTGGGCAAATCCTTGCAAAGATTGATGGCGACGACTACAACACCGAATGGATAGTAAATACCGGTGGTAGCGGTAACGGCGCGTCAGCACTATCAGAACTAACAGACACAACAATAACAAATCCGATAGACGGACATACCCTCCTATATAGCGAGGCCTCAAGTAAGTGGATTAACGTCAGCTTTGCTGAAATTTTAGTCGGCTTTGGGCTTCTGTCTGGAGATGGTGGTTCATACAATACAACCGAGTTCACTGGTACAATTGATGGTGGGCTTTACAATACAACTACATTTCTTTCAGTGGTTGATGGTGGAAACGAAGGTAGCTTCTAATGGCAATTAAAATTCAAGTACGTCGCGGAACAGCGGCCAACTGGACATCGACCAACCCTACTCTTTCAGTGGGTGAGCTGGCGTTCGAGACCGATACTGGCAAGATCAAAGTTGGTACTGGATCTACAGCATGGACCTCGCTTCCATATGCTGGTATGACCCCTACTGAAGTCTCTGCTGCCATTACCGCTGCTATTGGTGGTGTGATTGACCTATCACCAAGCACCTTAGACACACTAAATGAGCTAGCCGCTGCAATTAACGATGACCCCAACTTCTTCACTACCGTTTCAACCAACCTTTCAAACCACGCCTCAGACACTACTAACATCCACGGCATCGCTGATACTTCTCTATTGGAGACTCAGACGGGCGCTCAGGGCAAGGCAGATGCAGCTGCAGTCGATGCTAAGAGCTACGCTCAAGGGCTAGTATCTGACCACAGCGCGGATACAACAAACGTCCACGGTATTGCCAATACCTCACTCCTTGAGACCCAGTCAGGTGCTCAATCTAAAGCTGACGCTGCCGAAGCTGCTGCTATTGAGTCCGCAAACAGCTACTCTGACAGCTTGGCAACAGCCTATGACGCAGCCGGTGCTGCTAGCGGTGCTTTATTTGAGGCGTTAGACGCACTGTCAGTACACAACGAGTCTGAGACAGTTCACGGCGTTTCTGGGAGCGTAGTAGGTACTACTGACAGCCAGACGCTGACCAACAAAACTATGGGCGATGACCTGGTCATGGGTGGTAACCAAATCTCTGGCCTAGGAACTCCTAGCCAAGCAGACCACGCGGCAACTAAAGCTTACGTTGACGGGCTATCAGAAAGCCTAAACATTCACGATGCGGCTAACGCTGCTACCACTGCAAACATCACAATTTCTACAGCTCTTGTAGCTGGACAAAGTGTCGATGGTGTAACACTTGCAGCCAATGACCGTGTACTAGTTAAGAACCAGACAACTGCTTCTCAAAACGGTATTTACGTAGTTCAGTCATCTGGAGCAGCTGTTCGCGCATCAGACTATAACTCAGTTCCAGAGGTAGAGTCTGGTGACTTTATTTATGTTAAATCAGGTACCGTAAACGCTTCCACTGGCTGGGTTCAAACTGCAACAATTACAACCCTTGGCTCTGACCCAATTACATTCACTCAGTTTTCTGGTGCTGGTACTTACCTAGCTGGAGAAGGTATAAACCTAACAGGAACTACCTTCTCTGCTGACAGCACTGTCATGGCCACTCGTCTGTTTGCTCAAGGAGCTGCTGACCAGGCTGAAGCTAACGCGGCAATCTATGCTGATGACGCTATCGTAGCCCACAACAACATAACTACTGGCGTTCATGGCATCGAAGACACCGGTGAACTAGCCACAATAACTTATGCAGACACCGCGGCGAGCGACGCCGTAGACCAGCACAATTTAGTTACTAGCAACGTCCACGGAATTGTAGACACTCTAGAACTAGCTACTCAGTCGCAAGTGGCATCAGAAGTTAGCCTGCACGCCGCTGAGACACTAGGTATTCACGGAATCACAGATACTGCCGATCTTTTGGATAGTACAGATAAGACTGCTCTAGAGGGTCTAATTGATCTAAAGTCTGATATTGATAGTCCTTCATTTACTGGAACAGTTGTTCTTCCTTCAACTACTTCTATCGGTGACGTCTCTTCTTCAGAAATCGGAGTACTAAACGGACTAACAGCATCTACCGCAGAACTAAACATTTTGGACGGTGTAGTTGCTACTACTACAGAGATAAACGTACTTAGCACTCTTACTGCAACTACTGCAGAGCTAAATACTCTAGATGGCATTACTGCCACTACTACAGAGCTAAACACTCTAGACGGCATCACCGCTACTACAACAGAGCTAAATTATGTAGATGGTGTGACCTCTGCGATTCAAGATCAGCTTGACGACAAAGCCCCAATTGATGCTCCCACCTTTACCGGAACTGTTTCAGGTGTTACAAAAGGCATGGTTGGCCTACCAAACGTAGACAACACATCTGACGTAAATAAGCCTGTATCAACTGCTACTCAGGTTCTAATCAACCAGAAGGCTCCACTAAACAACCCAACATTTACTGGAACCGTCGTTGGTGTGACAAAGACCCACGTTGGTCTTGGAAACGTAGACAACACCTCTGACGCCAACAAGCCAATCTCTAGCGCAACTCAAACTGCACTTGACGCTAAGGCTTCGGCAACCGACCTATCGACTCACGCGTCTGACACTACAAGTGTTCACGGTATTGCTGACACCTCACTGCTCGAGACTACTTCTGGTTCTCAGGACAAGGCAGACGCAGCTGAAACTGCAGCTAACAGCTTTACAACATCTGCAATCAACGCACTTACTACATCAGACATTGAAGAAGGCACAAACCTCTACTACACCAATGAGCGTGCTCAGGATGCAGTTGGAAATATCCTCGGTACCGGTCTTACTTACAATGATGCTGGCCCTGGAATTGGAATTGACAATGCAGGACTAAGCAACTACCTACTTGAAGGTGTGAGCGGTAGCTCATACGGTCTAATCGGAACCTCAGCGTACCTTGACGTTAAAAACACTAACGGCTACAACAAAGAAATTGAGCTAGACATAGCCGCAGTTGAGACAAAGCTCAACACAGACGGTTACGTAACTGAGTCAAGCACAAGTACTCTAACAAACAAGACCCTAACCTCTCCTCAGATCAACGAGGCTGTTGCACTTACTGCAACCTCAACCGAGTTGAACTATGTAGATGGTGTTACTGACCCTATTCAGACTCAGTTGGACGGTAAGGCGTCTCTTGCTGGCGCAACCTTCACTGGCACCGTGTCCGGTATCTCTAAGGCCATGGTTGGTCTTGGTAACGTAACTAACACCTCAGATGCTAACAAGCCAGTATCGACTGCTCAGCAGACTGCACTTGATGGCAAGCTATCACTTTCTGGTGGAACTCTTACTGGTGCACTAGTTCTTCCTGGTTCTCCAACAACTGATCTACAGGCTGCAACAAAGGGCTATGTAGACAGCGTTGCAACTGGACTTAGCGTTAGCGAGCCAGTTGTTGCCGCTACCGTCGGTAACCTCGCTGGAACTTACGATAACGGGACCGCAGGATCTGGTGCAACTCTTACCAAGGCGTCAAACGGAGCAATCGGAACTATTGACAGTGCAACTGTTACTGTTGGTGACCGCATTCTTCTCCGCGCTCAAACTGACCCAGTTGAAAACGGTATTTACACCATTACTGCAGTAGGTAGCGGATCAGCTCCATGGGTAGTGACACGTGCGACTGACGCTGATAACGATCCTTCTGCAGAACTAACCGGTGGCTCATTCTGTCTAGTGACAGGTGGAGCAACCTACGCAAACGCTGGATTCGTAGTTACAAACGTTGGAACCGTAGTAATCGGAACTGATGATATTAGCTATGAGCAGTTCAGCGCGGCCCAGAACATTACTGCCGGAAACGGTATCACTAAGACTGGTTCAGAGATTGCTATCGATGCAGCAGTTGTTGCAACTCTAGACGGCTCAACCTTCACGGGTACCACTGTTCTGCCAGTAACCACCTCTATTGGTGCAGTTACAGGCACAGAGATTTCTTACCTAGAAGGAGTAACATCTTCAGTTCAAGACCAGCTTGACGACAAGGCTCCATCAAACAGCCCGACCTTTACTGGTGAAGTTTACGTACCTCTAACCGCTGGTGTGGTTAAGTCATCTGCTGGTGGTCTTCTATCTGCTGGAAACATTCAGCCAGCTGATGTTGCGGGTACCGCAGTAATTACTACAGACTCTCGCCTAAGCAACTCTCGTACTCCGAGCGGTTCTGCTGGTGGAGATCTGACTGGAACCTATCCAAACCCAACCTTGGCAACCTCAGGTGTGACCGCTGGCTCATACACCAACGCAAACATTACAGTTGACGCAAAGGGTCGTATCACCGTTGCTTCTAACGGCGAAGGTGGCGGTGCAAGTCTTGCAGTTTCTGCAACCCCTCCAACTGGTGCAACTCAGGGTGACCTATGGTTTAACAGCGAGGCAGCTGGAATCTATGCTTTCTATGATGGCTTCTGGGTTCTAACTTCTGGTGAAGCTGGTCCTCAGGGCCCTGCTGGCCCAACCGGTCCTGCTGGTGAAGCCCTACCTACTGGTGGAACAACCGGACAATTCCTAACTAAAGCATCCAACACCAATGGTGACGTTGAATGGACTACCCTTCCAACAGACACTGATATAATGGTGATCATGGGTGCGTACTAAATAACGCAAATAATAAAATAGAAAGTAGTAACTAATGGCTACCACAACAAAAGCTCTTGCTAGAGCTGCATTCGCCACAACCTTGGGCGACCTATATACAGTCCCGACTACTGGAACCACCACTGTTGTAACCAACATTGTTGTGGTAAACACCAGTGCGTCAGCTCAGACTTTCAACATTCTTCTTGATGGAGTCGAGCTTTTTGACGAAACTCCAGTTGCAGGTCACGGTACTATATCTGTAGATATGAAGCAGGTTCTGGACGCAAATTCAACAGCAAAGAAAATCCGAGGCTTTGCATCAGCAACGTCTGTAAAAGTTCACATTAGCGGAGTAGAGATAGCGTAATGAGTATTCAACAATTTCCGGCATCAGATGGCCGTTTTAACCCAACAGAAGTTCTTACCGACCCGGTAAATAAACTACGTACCTCAACCGCTCAGGCGCTAATTGATACCGACTTCGAGTACGGTACCCAGCAGTCAAAGTGGGAGAACCTAGGCGTAACTAACAACCGCCCTTTTGCTGCCCCTTCAGCAACTGCAATCCCTAACGTTACTGGCATCTCGATGTCAACAAATGCCCGCGTTGTAACTGTAACCCTATCTACAACCACTGCAACTGTTAACGAGGCAACACCGTCTACCCCAGTTTCTGGTTATGTTCAATACACAACTTCATCGGCTCACGGCTTCTCGACTGGTCAATATGTAACCATCTCTGGTTCATCTGTATCAGGCTATAACGGTACCTACTTGATCTACTCAACCCCAAGCACTACTACCTTTGCAGTAGCCAACTCAACTACCGGAACCGAGACCTGGACATCAGGTCAGGCTATTGCTGGTGTTGCACCTGTAACCGGAACTGCAGTAAACGTACAGGACACCTTCCTTGCGGCAGCCAACGGTAACTTCCTGATTGAGTCAGGTGGCGGAACCGGGTCGTTCACTTACCTAGGTCGTGCCCAGAACAAGACAACTGTTACTGACATTCTGGACCCTAACAAGACTTCAATCTACGTTGCTAACCTATACACCAACGCAAGAATTGGTGTAGCGCCTACTGTAACCGTTTCAGGTTCAGACCTAAAGGTTACTGTAACCACTACAGTCCCTCACGGCCTGTCAATCGGTAACACAATTGCGGTGACTGGTATTACTGGAACTAACCCACCAAACGGCTCGTACCGCGTGGCGACAGTTTCTACTCCAACTACTTTCGTGTACTACGCTGACCCAACTGAAGGTACTCCTTCTAGCTTGACAGCAACAAATGCATCTATCTACGTGCGTCCGCAGGCTCAGTTCCTACACCGTGCATTTGATGGTGGTGTTCTGTTCTCTGCTAACGCAAGCTCAAACTACGAAGCTGCAATTCGTCAGACTCGTCGTTACTTCCGTTACCAGTCTGGTAAGGGTCTTCAGATTTCATCTGGAACAATCTTTAAGCCATACGCAACTATCGACGGCATCACCTCATCTGGAACTACTGCCACTGTAACTACCAAAGAGCAACACAACATCCAGCCAGGGACCTCAATCCTAGTTGCAGGTGCCAACGAGGCTCCGTACAACGGAACCTTTACAGTGGATCAGATTACAGGATTCAACACATTTACCTACGAGATGGAGACATCTGCAGCTGGACCAGCTACAGGAATCGTAAACCTAAACGTAAACTCATGGTACGGATCATCTAACCGACTAGGTCAGTTTGATGCTCAGAACGGTGTTTTCTGGGAGTTTGATGGCCAAGGATTGTTTGTTGTAAAACGCTCGTCTACCCAGCAGCTTTCTGGACGCTCAACCGTTACTCAGGGATCTAACGTAGTAACCAGAACTAGCGCATCGTTCCCAACTGCATACTCTAGCCAGCTAATTCCTGGAGACTACGTAGTAATCCGCGGACAGTCATACCGAGTGACTGCAGTTGATGATATATCAGCGACACCTAACTTCACAATCTCACCTTCTTACCGAGCTGCTACTGCATCTCACGTAAGCATTTCAAAGACTATTGATGTCCGCATTCCTCAGTCTGAGTTCAACTTAGACAAGTGTGATGGCACCGGGCCTTCAGGCTACACCGTCGACTTGACCAAGATGCAGATGTTCTACATTGACTACTCTTGGTATGGTGCTGGATTTATCCGCTGGGGACTCCGCGGTGAAGACGGTAACGTGTTCTACGTCCACAAGATGAAGAATAACAACGTCAACAACGAAGCGTACATGCGCTCTGGAAACCTTCCAGCTCGCTATGAGTCTTCTACTCTTCCGCCAACCACTCGTGTTGATGCAAGCCTTTCAGATACTGATACAACCATGACAGTGCTTGACACATCTGCGTTTCCAGAATCAGGAACTTTGGTTATTCGCCCTAGTACCGTAGATAACCAGGCTGATCTACTACACGAGTACGTAAACTACACCGGCAAGACTGCAACCACCTTCACTGGTCTAACACGTGGTGGCGCTGGTGCAACTGGTGTATCTACTACTTGGACAACAGGTTCTAACACAGGAATTGTGTCAAGCGCAACCGGTCTTCAGGTCGGTCAGCGTGTGTTTTCGAGCACATCGCCTAGCCCGGCCCCGGACGGCGCGTTTATTACAAACATTGCAGGAACCGTTATCACCCTTAACACCGCAATTACAGCGTCTAACCCGACCCTGATCTTTGCCCCAATGGGCGCAACTGCTCAGACCTACACCCACGTAGATACAGCCCCTACTTCTGTAGAACTGGCGTACCCTTCATTTGCACCGTCTATCTCTCACTGGGGTACTTCGGTAATCATGGATGGTCGTTTCGACGATGACGCCTCTCTTATCTTTACCTACGGTCAGACTGGAACTGTTTCGATCCCAGCTAACGCTTCAAAGGCGCTGTTCTCGATTCGTCTAGCTCCATCTGTAGATAACGGTATTAGCGCTAACTTCGGTCAGCGCGAGATCATCAACCGTATGCAGTTGAAGATGAACAGCTTAGGTGTGACTACAACATCAGCAAGTACAAACTACCTAGTGCGTGCTTATTTGAATGCGGTCCCATCAGCCTCGGTAACTTGGACTACTCCAAACTTCTACGAGACTGGAACTGCTAACTCATCTCTAGCTCAGATTGCTGACTACCGCACAAACGGTAACGTGACTGTGTCGGGCGGTGAAATTACCGGTGGTTTCTTGTCTCAGGGTACTGACTCAATCGAGTTGAACCGCCTTCGTGACCTCGGTAACTGTGTTCTTGGCGGTGGAGGTGCGACTTCTAACTCTGGAATCTACCCAGACGGTCCAGACACACTAACCATCGTTGTAACTAACCTATCAACAGCTACCGCGTCATTCAGCGGTCGTCTAGCATGGACAGAGGCACAGGCATAATGGCTATTAATTTTCCTGCAGAACCTACGGTAGGTGAAGTTTATACCTACAATAACCGTTCTTGGACTTGGTCCGGCGAGGTGTGGACACCTAACCGTCCGCAGTACACTGCTGATCGTGACATCATCTCCGATGAAGATGGATACCTTGTAGCTGCCACCACCACGTCAACTGAAATTGGTTACGTGGCTGGTGTCACTTCTTCTATTCAAACCCAGTTGAACGACAAGGCTCCACTAGCTAGTCCAGAGTTTACAGGCGAGCCTACAGCCCCTACTGCAACCGCAGATCAGAGTGATACTGCGATTGCAACAACCGCTTTTGTGATAGGACAGGCATCGTCTGCTGATCCACTAGGGGACGGGACCGCTGCCGTAGGTACGTCTAAAAAGTACGCCCGTGCAGATCACGTGCACCCTACTGATACAACTCTTGCCCCTAAATCAGCACCCACCTTCACCGGTGTAGTCACCGTAGCTGCCGACGGTATTGCCTTCACTGATGGCACTCAAACAAAAGCTGGCGTACCATCTTTGACACCTATTAAAGCAGCAATTACCGCAAATGCAACTACATCAACCTTATCCTCACCGCTAACGTACCGCGATTCACTAACTGCAATTGGTGGAGTATATACAGTTACTGTAGACGCAGACACTACCAACTCAGTGACCTTCCCGATTGGAACCTCTATTAACTTCTACCAGAGCGTAGGAGCCGGAGGCGCGTCTATCGTTCAAGGTGCCGGAGTGACCTTGCTGGCCACACCAGGACTGATATTCCGTGCCCAATATTCATCTGTTACAATTACTAAAGTTGCTGCTAACACCTGGCTTGTATACGGCGACTTGAAGTCCTAAATCTAAGGTAGAATGACATACTATGAGCAAAAGAGTAGGCGGCCGTTCCGCACAGCAGAATGACTTTTTGGAGCCAAAACCTCCTATTAACGTTGTTGCTACCAATATAGGAACTAACCGTGCATATGACGACGGAGCTGCATCTATCGCTTTTGCGTTACCAGGTGACTCACCAGAAGCAACAAGTTATGTAGTAGTCGCATATAAAAACAGCGAGACAATTGACACCACTGCGACAAACTTAACTGGTACATCTTCACCAATCGTAGTGGGCGGCCTGGACTCAGGTATTTCATACGGGTTCACAGTAAAGGCAGTTAACGCTGCTGGAACTTCAGCCGAGTCTATAATGTCGTCAGGCGTGTCGATCACCACAGTACCAAGCAAGCCATCAGCGCCATCTGTTCAGACAATCAGTAATGATCAAAATGACTATGTAACACTCTCTGGCTCAGCATCTAACGGCGGCACCGCAGTCACCGGATACGACTGGGAGAGCAATGACGGTAAGTCTGGTAGCAGATCAGATCTAAACCAATTCTCGGTTCCTCAGGAAGCTAATACATCTCAGAGCTACCGATCACGAACCAAAAACTCTAACGGCGCTTCAGAGTGGTCAGACTACTCCGGATCGGTTACTACACCACCGTTCTTCCCACCGTTCTTCCCACCGTTCTTCCCACCGTTCTTCCCACCGTCATTCCCGTTC
>Ga0247723_1002135_pt1 | contig 10816 bp, 39 predicted proteins | sample MSEWelMarce5H_FC_FD_189079 | JGI IMG/M metagenome (GOLD analysis project Ga0247723, IMG submission 189079) | Subsurface sediment microbial communities from gas well in West Virginia, United States - MSEEL Well Study Marcellus 5H_FC | ecosystem: Environmental > Terrestrial > Deep subsurface >...
TCAATATCAAGATAAACTTTAACATCAACACGATCAGCGACATTATCTTTATTGTCAACGACAGCATCAAACATCAAACGCCCACATCCATATAATCATCGTCACAAACACAAACAGCAACATCAAGCTTACCAGCATCACGCGCATCCACATCAACATCAAACACCAACATCAACGTCAACAGCCTCAGCATTAACGCAACCAACACCAACACAAACACCAACACCAAGATATACATCAATATCAAAGTTAGCATACACAGCACGATATGCATCAACATTGACATCAAACATCAACGCCAGCATCAACAACCTCAACATCACCATCGCCAGCACCAGAATTAACACCAACGCCCGCACCCACACCGCCATCAGCGTCAACGTCAAAGTCAACATCAACATAAACACAAACGTCAACAGAAACCTCAATCTAAACATAAAACAGCAACATCTACATCAACATCAGCATAAACATCCGCATCGTAATCAGCATCGCAAGCAACAACTGACACACCAACACCAACGCCAACCGCAACACCAACATCAACATCCACATCAATATCGACATCACTAGCACAATTACTATTAACATCAACAGCAACAACCTCAACACCATCCTCACGAACACCAGCGCTAACATATCCCACAATACCGGCATCAACATTTACATCGACATATACATTTACATTGACACCAGCATCATAACATTAACATTGTCTATACACCAACATTGCCGCCAATAACATTAACAACATCAGCCACATCCGTATCAACATCAACATCAACAAACACATCAAAGTCAATATCAACTTTGACAACAGCATCAACGTCAACATCAACATCAACAGCAACATTGACGTAACACAATATCCAACACCGACGCAAACGCCAACGCCAACGCCAACCCCGCCGGCAACAACAGCAACGCCAACGCCCACGCCATCGCTACACCAACCCAGCCCAAACATCAACGCCAACATAAACATCAACATCGACATTATCAGCGACATCATCAACAACATAAACAACAACATCAACATCAACATCAACAGCCGTAGCCACAATGTTACCTCAACCGCACAAGCACCCACACCATCACAAAAAACCCAAACAAACACGCACAATCACCAACATGTGCATCAACACAACATACACACCAACATCAGTTTTAACATCTTCTTCATAATCAGCGTCATCATCGGCAACATCAACATTAACAGTCCCATCATCAAGTTGAACGACACCAGCACCAACGCCAACATCAGCATCAACAGCGCCCACATCAACATAAACAGCATCAGCATCCATCGCATCAATGTCAACATAGACATCGTCAGCATCATCCACAACATAAACACTTTAAACATATACTTCACCAACCGCACACCACCACCACCATCACCAACACCAACAGCAACACCATCATATAACGTGCACATTGACATTACCAGCAGCCTCATCATCAGCATTGACGTCACTTCCAGCGTCGGCATAAACCATTAACATCAACAGCAAAACCAACGCCATCGCTAATATTAACAACCTCAGCCTCAACTTGATCATCAACATATTTAGTAACATCAATATACTCATACACATTAACTTTAAAATCGACAGCAATTATCAGCATCATCATAGTCAGCCGCATCATCACCACCAACCTCAACCTCAACATCAACAACAACATCAACATCAACCTTGACATTCACATCATAAGCACCGTCAATGTACACATCCTATTATCACCAACATCAACATTACCCCAAACCCCAACATCATCATGTACACGCACATCAACATCATTGTCGACGCCAACGTCAACATCAACCTCAACATCCACAGAGCAGACACCACCAACACCAACACCAACAGCAACTACAACGCCCAAACCGTCGCCACCTCTACACCAACATCAGCATCAAAACCAACATGCACATCAACATCAACAGCAACCTTGACACCGACACCGACGCCAACGCCAACATCAACAATAACATCCACATATATTGAAACATTAACATCCACATATACGTCACCATCATCATCGGCATCATCACCATTCACACCAACATCCCCATTCGAATCAACATCGCTTTCAACACCTAAACCAATATCAACGTTAACATTGACATGCACATTAACATCAACGCCAACATCAACGCCAACATCAACACCAACACCAACACCAGCATCAACACCAGCACCAACACCAACACTAACACTAACATCAATACAAACTGCATAGTAACAACAGCATCCGCGTTAACTCTCACATCAGCATCATCGTAAACAGCCACCATCAGTGTCAACTTATCAACATCAACAGCAAAGATCAGTGCCCACATCACATCAACAGCGTCATATACATCAGCATCAATACCAATATTATCGTCAACAACAACATAGCCATCAACACCACCAACATCATCAGCAAACAGAAGCACAAACACGAACACAAACACCAAAACCAACATCACGATCAACACCAACACCATTGCCAACATCAACACCAATATCAACATAAACGCCGTTATCAACATCAACATCACCTTCCTCATAACACACACATCAACTTCAACATCCGCATCAACATCAACAGCAGCATCTACACGATTATCAACATCAGCCTCAACATCATCATAAGCGTCAGCACACGCGTGTGCACCAGCGTAAAACATAAACATGCACACGCACATTCAACAGTCAACATTCAACAGTCAGCGTTCAACATCCACATCGACATCAGCACCAACATCAAGATGAACATTAATATTATAACAAACATCAACATCAACATCAACTCCACATTCGATAGCAACAGCAACATCAGCATTTGCATCAACATCAATATCAACATAAACATCAACACCACCCTCACGATCACCCTCACAGTATACTTTAGCATCCGAATAAACATTGCCATCAACATCAACACCAACGTAATCGCCAACACCAACATCAACATATACCGCAACTTTCGAGTACCAATGCACACAATCATCAACACCAGCACCAACACTACCACGAACTTTGACACGGACATTAACATTGTCATCATCACCAGCACCACAATTATCATCAACAACATCAATATCAACGCCCACTTCGACATCAACATGCACATGCACATCATCATCACCATCACAAACACCAACAGCAACTTTATCACGCACATGCACACCCACATCAACATCCATATCAACATGAACCTTTTACATTTCTATCAGCATCAACTTCAACTTTAACTTGGTTTACAACACTAGTTTCAACACTACCCCCGCAGTCCCCAGTGTCATTTCAACATCATATGCAATTTCCAAAAAAAAAACCAACTTGCACTTTGCGTGCAAGTTGAATTGCAATGTCAACTTCAACGTCAACATTCACATCAACAATAACATTACCATCATCGTTAGTTTTAACTTACATCGCCTCAGCATCGCCGGCACCAACACCAACGCCCACACCCACACCAATACCCACACCAACATACAAGGCAACATCAACACCAACATCAGCATCAGCATCAACATCATTATCAACATCAACATCAACATCATCCAGACCAGTTTCAACACCAACATCATCGGCAAAGCCATCACCAACATCGCCACCATAATCATATAAGTAATCATAGTAATCATGCAAATAATCAAAAACACTAACATTACTAGAAGCATACATCAACAGTGCCAGCACCACACACCAACACCGACGCTCACTCAAACGCCGACATCAACATCAATATAAACCACAAAACCGTCATACACCTCAACGAACCTTCAACAACAACATTCATATCAGCGTCGACATCAAAACACATCAGCATCAATGTAATGTGTAAGCGCTTGCATACGTCACCATCAACACCACCGACACCAACACCAACGCCAACGCCAACACCAACATATACGCCAACCTCAACCTCAACATTACCCTCAACATCATCATCAACGTCATCATCACCACACACAGCAACAGCAACATTAATCTCTGCCGCGCCATCAACATAAACGTCGACATCAACAAACACACGTCAACTCCCCGTCCACATTAGACTACTCAGCACCATCATCAACATAGTCAGCATTATCAGCGTCATCCATCAGCACAAAACACGAACATCATTATCAACATCATCATCAGCATCAACAACAACCCCAACAGCCTCAGCAACATCATCAACCTCATCAACCTCAACCTCACATATAACATCGACATAAACACAACCAAAGCCAACGCCAACGCCAACACAAACACCAGCGTCAACACCAATACACATACCACCACCACAACAACAACAATCCCAACATACACATTCAACTACAATTGCAAACAGCAACAGCATAAGCATAAACACCAACGCAAGCCTCAACATCAACCTCAACATCAACACCCATTCTCAACGTTCACATCCAGAGGATCAGCAACAACAAAGCACCAACATCACTCACACCAACACATCATGAACATCAACTCCAACACAAACACCAGCACCAATGCACACATAAACAGCAACACCATTATCAACCGCAACATCAACATCATCACCAACATCCGCATGAACATATTCACAACTTGCATCAACATCAACATTACCCACGCTATCACGAACACTAACACCGCCAACGCCATCACCGATATCAACAGCAACATACACATGCACATACACATACTCATACACAAACAAAACACATAAACATCAGAATTAGCATCTCAATCATCAACATCAGCATCGACATTTACACCAACATCTACACCAACAACCACATCATCAACAGCAACAATACAACACAAAAAACCAACACAAACACTAACATAAAAAACCGCGACATTAACAGCACCATCACCAACCCCACCAACACCAACACCAGCACCAACACACACACCGACACCAACGACAACCTCAACCGCAATATAAAACACCAACGCCAACATCAACATCAACATTATGATCATCATCATTATTAACATACACATTTGCATTAACATCAGCAACCTATTGTTTCAACTTTAACCTCACATACACCAGCATCAGCAACATGAGCATCATACGCCACCTCTTCAACCCAACATCACCATATGTTTTACTCTTCACATCAATATCATAACAAACACCAGAAGCACGTCAACAACAACACCAACACAAACAACACCAACATCAACATAAACTTCAAGTTTGAACATTAATACACACATCAACATCAATATATACATACGCAACAACCGGAAGATAACGTAATCATCAACACGCAGTTGAAAAATAACGTCAACATCAACATCTTTATACACATACACATCAATCTCAACATCACTCCCAAACGCCAACGCCAACATCAACAGCAACGCCAACATCAACATCAGCCCCAACACCAACACCGCCATGCATATTAGTGTCATCATCAATGTCAATACACTCACCAACATCAGTATCAACATAATCATAAAAACACAGACACAAATTCATCATCAACGCCAAGACACTCAACATCACTTTCACCAAGGCTAACACCAGCACAAACAGCACCATCAACACGATCATCAACTTTATTGTTATTATGAACATAGTCATGAAAGTGCAAGAGCACCAACATCAATTTCACGAACACACACGCCAATGACACGATAAACACAACACCATCGACATCAACCTCCACATTAGCATCAATACAAACATACACATCAACATGCGTATCAGCATCAACATCATTGTCCAAGTTTCAACAGTAACTTTTACCAACACTACCACCAAGCCCAGCAACAACACCGACGCACACGCCATAATAAGCATCAACACTCACACCAACATTGGCAGCCACATCCGCATACACACATACATCTACATCACCCTCACGAACAACACCAACATCAATATGAATATAAAATACAGCATCGACATCACCATCAACATTACCATAATTACCAGCATTATCATCAAACGGCTTCAACATCAAGAACGCCGACACTAACACCGACACATCGCCAACATACACAATTATATAAATGTTGACACCAACACCAATTACAACAGCAACAGTAACATGCACATACACATTATCACCAACCTAATAATACACAGCTTCACCTATTTAAACATACACATTAACAGACACTGACACATAATCATACACATCCACATTTATATACACATACACTTAACTAAGTATACACATACACATCAACATGGAAATTGACATCGGCACCGACATCGGCATCGACATTGACATAGACATATACATCAACATAAGCATCCGCATCCTCATTAACATCAACATCAACATCAACGCCAGCACCCACAGCTTCATTATGAACAACAACATCAACATCAGCGTCAACATAAACAGCAACATCACAAACCATTGACAATACCAGAGCCAACGCAAACACCAGCACCAATACCAATGCAACCTCCACCGTCAACATCAATTGCAGCATCAACGGCACCGTCAACATCCACACCATCAACATCATCATCAGCAACATACACACTAACGCCAACGCCAAAACCAACACCAACAGCATCATCAACATCATCAGCAAAACGGAACATACACATCATCATAAAACATCGACATCCGCAGCAACATAAAACCACCTCAACGTCAACATCACAACACGAACACCAATGCCTACGCCAGCTTCATTACCAACATGCATAGCCACGACAAAGTCAACCTCAACCTCAACACCAACACCAACACCAAGATATGCGTACACATCTATATATTCACATGCATATACATAAAACTTTGAGCATTTTGTTAACATCAGCAGCATCCACGCACGCGCATAAACACACCTCAACATTGACATAACCAGTACCACACACATCACCATCAACATCGACATTCACATCCACAGCCTCAGCATGACCAACACCAGCACCAACATCAACACTTTAGCATTAACATCACCAACGCAAGCACCAACATCAACACCAACACCAACACAAGCACGAACATCAACACCAACATCAGCATCATCATTCACATCAGCATCAACCCCAAACATCAACAGCCACATCAACATAAAATCAACATCAATTGCATTCTACACCAACATACCATTCATACAAACAGCCGCAACATCACCAGCACCAACACGCACGCCAACACCAAAACCAAGTCCACCATCAACATCAGCATCAGGACACACGTAAGCGCCAACATAAACACCAACATCCAATCTACACATTAGCATCAATGTCCACGACCTCAACATCACTTGCACTAACACACAAGCGAATGCCAACAAACAAAAACATCAGCAACAACATCAACATCAACATTTTCATAGAACAACAACATCAACCTAAACATAAGCATCAACATTAAATCCAACATACACATCAACACGGGCACCTACACCAACGTGCACATAATCACCACCGTCAGCACCCACATGCACATCAACATGATCATGCACACGCACATTAACAGCAGCAGCGACATCAACATCGCCCGCCCTAAATCATGACACATCAATGCAAAACAATGAACATCAACATCAGAAACAGCAACCTCAACTTTAACATTCCGAGGGCCAGCACCAACGCGAAGACCTACACCAACACCATCACGGACATCAACATCAACAGCAACAGCAACATCTTCAACGACACCAGCACCAACACCACCAACACCAACGCCATAGTTCTCACCATCAGCATCCACATCACCAGCATCGTCATATACATCAGCACCATCATAACTATCACCATAACCAGCACCAGTACCAACACTTTACGCCAACACAGCACCAACGCCGCACCAACAACATATGTGTTAACACCAACGTGTACTTCAGCATCAACATCAACATCAGAATATGCGTCAACATTGACAACGTCATAAACAGTCAAATCCAACATAAACGCAACATCAACACCAACATCAACAACAAACACCAACAATCTCAGCAACATCAGCAACAACGCCAGCATCAACGTCAACGCCACCGTCAACTTCAATGTCATTGTCAACGCCACCATAAACATCAAAGCCAACGTCAACATCAACACCAGTCTCATCATAAACATTAACATGATCACGCGCACATCGCAATCGACAAAAAAACGCCAACGCCAACGCCAACGACGCTATCAACATCCATATAGCCTTAGCACTTTTATCAACATCAGTATCAACATCAACTTCAACATCATCAGAATCAGCATCATCAACAACAGTATCATCGTCAGCATATCCAGCATCAGAATCAGACACATAATAAGCAGTTTGCATATAAACATCAACAGCACCCCCAACATTGACCTCAACATCAACTTGAACATCAGCAGCGTCAGCGTCAACACCACCAACACAAACACAAACACAACCACAAACACCAACATTAACATCAACAGCAACATCGACACCAGCATGCACAAAACACACATCATCAACATCAACACCTACATTGGCGTGAACCTCAACACCAACGTCAACATCATCAACATCAACATGATCATTAACATCGCCAGCACCAACGCCAACATCGACTTCAACATAAACGCCAGCATAATCATCAACATAAAACGAAAGTAAACCGAATACGCATCAACATCAGCAGCAGCACCAACACCAACAACAAATAACACCAACATCAAATTGACATTGCCATTGGCCATGGTTGCAACATTAGTACACACATCAGTACCAACATCAGCATCAACATCAATAGCCCCAGCATCAACACCAACACACACACCGACACCAATACATTCGCTAACCACATCAACACCAACACTAACATCAACATCACAACATCGCCATAAACACCAACATAAGCCTCAACATCAAAACCACATCGTTATCAATAGCATCGGAAAATTGTCGTCAACATACACATGAGCAGTCTGTTTTCTTTCTGCCGGCACACTCACACTACCGCCACGATATGGTCGGCCAGGTGGTACTCAGCAGCAGGGCCTCAGCGCAGACAGCGCGTTGGTCGCGCCAGACGCCGACTCCCAGCACCGCAAAATATATTAAAAAAACGATGCGCCTTGGCCTCGTGCATCCCAGCGCCGAGGTCTTTTGCTTGCCAGGGCACAATGGCCAGGTCTGTAGTCCCCGACTGTCCAACCTTGAGCACAAAGGCCGGGAAGGTCTGGCTTGGTAACCATCTCAGTTGGCTCATCCAGTGGTGTGATCGGGCCACGCTTTACCCAGGCGGCGAAACCCGGGCCCCGATAATTATATAGCGCCTCGGAGCATGCACATGATCATCAAGAACATCACCGAAAAAAAAAAACAACATAACACTACACACATGAACATCAACACCAACATCGACATTATTATCAACGTAAACACTCACATCTTCGTAGGCAGCATCGTAATCATCATCACCGTCGTCACAACCAACATTAACATAACCACCATGCACGTCAAACGCCGTCATCAACATGAGCGTCACCATCATCATCTCAGTCAACATCACATCAACATCAACTTTCACACTGACAGCCAACTTTGCATTCTTATCATAAAAGCATCACCATCGCCAGCACCACACCAACATAAACGCCAATACAAAAACATCCACATCAACACCACTTTCAACATAAACGCCAACATATACATCAACGTCCACATCAGCATCCACCCCCCACATAAAGAAGCAACTTTAATGACAACATCAACACCCCACACATCAGCATCACCAACACCAGCACCAATGGCATTGCCAACATAAGCATAAACACCAATGCCAACACCAACATGCCATCAACAGCCACATCAACATCAACATCATCACCCCCATACACATAATCACCAACACCTACATATACAGTAACATAAACACCGACATTAATAATATACACATTGACAGTGCCATATATACAAACACGAACACTGGCGTCAACATAAACCTCAACCTCATTCTCCGTTTTAACCCTTACTCCAGCACCAACACCAACATCAACATCAGCACCAGTTGTGTATCAACAAAAATACAAACATCATCATCAACATCAACAGAGACAACCTAGACATATCAAACATTAATAACAGCCCTCACACACACCAACACCAAATCCAGCTTCAACGTTGACTTCAAGTAACATCCGCACCCAGCACCAACATCAACATCAACATCAACATTAATATTAAGATCAACATGCACACAACATCAGCATTACATCAACATTCGCATTACCATTAGCATTAACCTCCATTGCAACGTCAACGTCACCATCAATACAACCTAAACCATCAACATCAACACGCATGGATTTTATTCAAAAGCAGATGCCGAATACGCATCGACAGCAACATCAACATCCACTTCGACATCGCCATCAACATCAAAAGCCAACATTAACATCGCCATTCAATTAACATCAATATCAACACCAGTACCCACATAACAACCTCATCATCACCAGCGCCATCACAATGACAAGCACCAACACCAACGCCAACATCAACGTTAACTTGCACTTAAACTGTGCAATCATACACGTACATACATACCAAACATCAACATGAAGACATGTTTTGGACAAGCAAGAACTTCAACATCAACAAAAGCACCAACATCAATATTAACAGCCTCAACATCATCATCACCAGCACCCAGGCCGACACTAACACCTACACGAACACCAATGCCAACGCCAACCCAAAATATTATCATAAAACATCAACACCACCGTCACCATCAATATCAAGATAAACTTTAACATCAACACGATCAGCGACATTATCTTTATTGTCAACGACAGCATCAAACATCAAACGCCCACATCCATATAATCATCGTCACAAACACAAACAGCAACATCAACGTCAACAGCCTCAGCATTAACG
>Ga0247723_1002136_pt1 | contig 10815 bp, 8 predicted proteins | sample MSEWelMarce5H_FC_FD_189079 | JGI IMG/M metagenome (GOLD analysis project Ga0247723, IMG submission 189079) | Subsurface sediment microbial communities from gas well in West Virginia, United States - MSEEL Well Study Marcellus 5H_FC | ecosystem: Environmental > Terrestrial > Deep subsurface > Rock...
GATCTATAAGTTTCGGGGAAACCTGTAGAATCTGCTTTTCTATCTTTCTAAGTATTGAGTTATTCCCGTCGTAGATATTGCAAGCGACGTCATATATTCCAGTATAAGGAACAAAGTGAGCCAGCCTGTAGAAATCCATGATGTAACCTCTATACTTAAAGTAATAAGGATTTCCTGCGGTTGAAGATTTATTAATAATCCATTCGATTTCGTTGTAATTACTGAAATCAATATTATTCCAAGTTAAAGAAGAGTTTGAATTAGGAGCTGCTGCGCCAGTTACCCCTATGGAGTATGGTGAATACAGCGAATCCCAATTCACATCCATTTCATCCCATTGCCATCTATCAACCAGGTATTCCAGTACTAAAGGCATTCCAACGGGATTAACCCAAGGCTGACCCGTAGCAGGATCTATGTACTGCTCAGGATCCCATTTAGAATCGCCAAATTCTATGATCTTCCCATTCTGTTTAAGATCATAAAAATTAGAGATAGCTGTGATCATAGACGTATTTTGACCGCCTGAATACTGTTGACCATTAGATAGCGGTAAAACAGTGTTTCCTAGATCACTTACGGAAGAATTTGCGACAGTTATCGTTCCATTAAATACAACAGGATTTTCACCCATGTAATAATACAGGGTGGATTGCTCCTGTGGATTAACATTTAAATAGATGTTTCCACCAGTAGCCCCGTTATTTGTAATTCCGTATGGATCATCCTGTGTAAGTCCCGGATCCGTTGTTATCCAGAATTGGCTGGATGTATTGTTAGTAAAGGTATAGGAAAATCCTCTGGTTATTGTAAAATTAGGATTTGATCCGGAAACTCCGCTAAAATTAAAAGCACCACCTGCTGCTGTACCTCCGGTTGAGCCGGAAACCGTAATATTAAAAGAGCCAGTAGCTCCATAATTCATTGGAGTTTGTATAGCAGTTGTTGATGTTCTAACACCAAAATTTCTAAGATCCTCAAGATATCCAAAATCTGGATTTACCTTAAAATCGATTTCATTACCGAGATCGATCTCAAATCTGTCCATAACATCAGACCAGCTCTTAGTGTTATAAACATTAAAATAAACACCCTCACCGGTAATATCTATGATTCTTGCGTTTACCGGAAGGAATCTGTTTTTGAGTAGTTCTTTTAAAGCAAACAGTTTTAATAAAACCTCTTCCTGTGTGAAAAGAAATGCGTCATCTACAACAGGGTATCCAAATTCGTTAACTTCACTGGTAACCTTATTGATATCATAGTAAAGACCAAATAGAGCTGTCTTTTTATAGACCCCGCTAGGAACAATGGTATCCTCGTTTGCAACATCGAGCTTGTAAACTCCTGTACTATCCGGTCCATATGTTTGGACCATCTTAAATTTACCAGAATTAGGGTTGTCAACAATCTCGTTGATCATGAACCCGTTGCTGTATGGAAGTCTTTTCAGCGAATCAAGGTAGACCTGATTTTCTTTAACTGCAATACCAGCTGTCGTGCTAGTCCTGTAATTTAGGTTTAACCAATATTCCTTAATTCTAAGGTCTTGGTAGCCAAAGAAATTAAGTGCATTAATTAATCCCTTATAGCTTCCTATGTAAGGATATATGTCTTCCCCAGTAATAAGAAGTTCTTTTCTTTTCTGGTTTAATTCTTTATAGTTTGGTAAAGGTTCTCCTGGATCATGATCTCTGAATACAATCGAATCCTGAGCATCCAATGTTCTACCTAAATTATCTAATAAAACCTTAAATCTTTCATCCTCACCTTCTATCTGTCCGTAGAAATCTATTTCAATTACCTTAGTTGCACTACCACCGGTTAATCCTATTAGCTGTTCAACTATCAGTTTTCTCTCGTAAATACCAGCAGCAACGTCGCTTGCGTTTAAAGCTACGTTCATAGTTAAAGGAGCAGATAAGTTATACGAGGTAACCGTGTATCCATTAGAGACAGTATCTGTTGATTCTACCGGAATAGAATAAATCATATTCGGGTAATTCTGGATACTAGGATCTCCATCTATCTGTGAATCACTCTCGGTGATTTGGTAAGTGAAGATTATATCACTGATATCTACGTTTCCGTATGTGTTGTTATACCATCTAGTTCTCCACTGAACTGGCTCTGAAGTTCCTGTTATACCTGAATGTGGATATCCGTAGATAGGGTCACCTAGGGTATTCTTAAATTCCTGTACAACAAATATTTGCTGGTTCTCGAATAGGCCAGAGCTTACAATATCAAAATAGATATTGCCTTTAAAATATCCACCGGGAGCATCCTCGTAAGTGGTTTTACAGGTTACGTTTCGATCCGAACTAACTATCAGACTGCCATTATATCTTGTAAAATAAACGGTAATTGTTGACCCGACTACAAGTACAGAATCTATGTATATCTCTATAGTCTGACCCTGCTGGATGTAAAGTGTTAATGTAATTTTTGATCCGAAATCCAGCCACTCTTTTACGGTCTGTGCCCATTGTGTTGTTGAGTACTGGTTCCTATCGAAATGATTAAAGGAGAGAAACCCGCTACCGAGTGAGGTTAAATCCATTTGGCCGGCTGATAAAACAGATCCGGATGTAACATACATGAATTGGTTGCTTACCGCGGGAACTGAACCGGTGGCTCCAATATATTCAAAATTTAAGGGCTTACCTTGCTTATCGAAAAAATTAAGATGTAGATTAGTTGTTGCTGACATTAGAAGACCCTTTTATTATTGCTTGGAACCGTGTAATTAAAATGATTCTTGATCTGCTTAACGCTCTCGATTAATCCAAAAACTACCCTATTAAAAGTTTGAAGAATAGATGCCTTTACAGGATCCCTGTACAAAACTTTACTTAGTGTTCTTTCAAGTATCACATCTTTATAATCAAACCCCTCATAAACCTGATCGTTAATGGAATCTCTTATATCATAAACATTTTCAGTTGGGTCTGCTGCATAATACCTTCTATCAGTTTCAGTAACTGGCATTTGCATCATTATCTGTTTATAGGTTTGATAATCCGTACAAGGAGCATATTCATAACTTCCTATACTACTAACTAAAACCTGTCTAGTTCCGGAGCATCCAATAGATTCAGCTCTTAACTCAGCTATAGACTTATCCTGATATATGTCATTAGAATTAAAAGGACCAGTTACTGTGCTCTGGAATTTAATCCCGGTAGCTGTGTAAGCTAATTCAGGATCATCAGGTAAAAACTGTGAGTAATTAAGTGCCATTGGTTTATCCGTTAATTCCCGCTATTAAATTTCTTCTTTCAGATATGTTTCTTTCAGCGTTATATCCTTTAGGTATAACGGCTCTTACAGTAACATTCAGGGCAGAAGGTTTACCTGGTACTATACCAGATTCATATTTTGTACCATATCTATCAGTCCATCCTCCTCTCAATACAACCAGCTCGTTTCTACCGATTACGATATTACCAAACTGATCCAAACCTATAAGGGCAGAAGGCTGGTTTCCAACAGCCAAAGCTGCAGTTGCATTTTTCTCATTAGCTTCTCCAAGGAAACTAAAATCAACCGAATCAACGCCTTCAACAGCTTCAATAAGTGCAATTATATCAGACTTAGGAACTCTGTCTCTTCTTTTTAAATTGATGAAATACTGAGAAATTCCATTTCTGATCTTGGATTGTATGATATCAGGATCATACCCTTCAAAAATGTCTATAACCGCTATACCGATAAATTTAGCTATAACAGGCTGAACTATCTTAACCACTGTTGTTGCAATCATTTGGCCGGATTCTTCAAGAAGATTAAGGATCGCTGCTTTTTGCGTTGTGGTTAATAGGAATTCAGTAAGTGCAATATCAAAATAATCCTCGTTTGATGCAAGTGTCAATGTAACATCAGGAACTAGATAGAGATAAACAACATTATCATCATCTAAATATTGGTCATCATAAGTTGTAAATGCCTGTATCTGTGAGAATATTCCTAGTCTTTGAAGATAGATCTCATAATTAACTGTATTAGCAAAAACATAGGATCTACTAGTTTTTGGTGCAACTAATCTTACAAGCTGTATAGGTTCAGGATCTGTACCAAAACTAGGATCTATTGAATTTGTTATTTTCACATAGTTGTTTAAATTAACCTCGGATCCAAAAAGATCGCTACCAAGACCAACGAAAGTGTATGTTAATGGCTTATCCTTTGTTGATGCAATGTTACCACCAAATCCGGCAGATTGTACAAAATCTATTCTGATAACAGATCCTATAGGAGGAACCTGTCCAAAGTTAACGTTTCCGAAGTATACGTCAATACCTTCGCTTATACCCGTTTTAACAAGGTATCCTTTCCCATTATACGGGATATCATAGAGTGAATCATATCTTTTCCACTGCTCATTGTTAACATAAACATCTACATTAAATTGGTCAACATAATTTCCAGCTCTAGAGGGAACGTTATAACTCTGAAGTAGGTTACCTGTTCCGGTAAAAGTAGCTGTATCGGTTACGCCCTGTATGATAGAAGTTCTAACCCCTGTTCCTCTTACCAGATTTAATCTTAACTTAGGACCGGGTAATCTTAGAACGTACGTTAATCCATTCTGTGTGTTTCTGATTAGTGTATTATTGGTAATTAAAACCGCTCCACCTCCAACATCTCCCTGCAATGTATTCCATCCCAATGTGACTTCTCCCTGTGCAGCTGTAGCTCTACCAGCATCATAGCCGGCTATTCTTGCCAAGCTTCTTACCGAATAATCTCTAGTTGCCTGATATATGTTTAATTCAGTTATAGAATCCTCTATAAAATATAGGATAAGCTGGGATAAATTCTGTAGTACAAAAAGTATCTGGCCCCAAGCAGAAGCAACTGTAAATATGTTTCTTGTCTGATTGAAGGTTAACTGCAAATAATCAAAGGACTGTCTTAGCAACCCTCCAATCAAGATGTTATTTTTACGAAAAATATTCATTCCTTAAGTGTATTTTAGTGAGATTATTGGATTTTCTCCACCATATGACGGTAAAAAGAAATCTAAATATGCAATGTCCCTCTCGGTACCTTGATAAAATTCTAGTTCATAGTATCCACCGAGATCGAAAAAAATGGGTGCATAGGTGTTTAAGTGAATGTTTAGCTCACTTTTAATAGATTGTTCGGATAGGGCTAGCTCAAAAATCATATTGTCTAGATTCATCCCAAAAGAAACGTCTCCAAGGACCTCTCCTTTGTTAGTAAGAAGACACATTTTAAGCTGACCAATACAAATCTCTATGGGGTCGGTGACCTCTAGAATGTTCTCTTTGTATAGTGGATCTCCTGGATCTCTGTTGTAAATCTCTATCATGACCTATAGTCTTATATATCGGCCATCGAAAGATCACTAAATTAATTCCACTGAAGAAAGTAAGAAGGAGTATTCTCGTCGTTTATCATTGTCATAACTTCAGCAACCTCATCTTTTCCTTGCTGAACAATGTTTGCTGCATTAACTTTAACACCGCCTGGGAGATTATAATCAAATACGCTAAGCATGTTACCTAAAGCTTCCTTGCTCTTACCTATGCAATATCTGACAAACAATTCATCATCATATAAAGCATCTTCGGTAATCTTAATAAAGCACGAAACAGCAACGTCTACACCGCCTGGACTTCCGCCGTTCGGATTTACACCAGCACCAACTACCCCGCCGTTTCCCGCCCTATTTGGGTCACGTCCTAGTATAGTTAGCTTTTTATTATTCTTATTGAAATTATATGCAAAAGTCTCTAGCAAATAAGCACGTGCTAAATCGAAGTATGAATACATTACAGTTCTATAAACAAGGTTATCTCCAACAAAAGGAGAAAGCAATAGCTCGGATCCTAGCAATTTGGAATCTCCAAAATCCCTATCAGGATTTCCAGCAACACCAACCCCATTGGTCTCCCTTACATCAAACACACTAACTATTACGTCAGGAAGCTGTATTTGTCTAGTTGCTCTAAATTCGGGATTAACAAAAATAGATCTACTAAGAACAAAATATCTTTTCTCAACAGCATATTGGTAATTGTCATAAAAGTAGTCTCTAGCTCTTTTAATGATCCTGGCAACCTCAGTTTGATTTAGATTATACGGTAAAGAGCACGAGAAAGATAAAGCATCCTCTATTTCTCTAATAAGTTCTAATTCAGTCATGTTGTTTTTTATTTTAGAAATTAAGATTATTAAATCTCTGTACCTTTACAGGCTCAAGGTTAGAATTAGGTAAAGCTGGACCGTTCTCGTTTTTACTTTTTACGATAACAATCTTTGTTTCCTTACTAATACTAGCACTTTCTGCAATATTACCATTTCTAATAACACCGCCTACAAATTTACCAGCTATCTTTTTGCCCTTTGAGTCTATATAGCAATCATCGCATTCACTGGTATATTCAACTGAGGTGTTCTTGATTCTGCACTTGATTAATCTATTCTCGTTGAAAAGTTCACACTCATCAACCTCACAGCTTTTAATCTCGGAGAAGTAAATTCTGCAGTTAACCAATTGACCTCTTTTGATATCGCAATTAACAATATCTACATCATTGACATTCATAGAATCTCTGAGTCTAGCGTCCTTTAACTGAAATTTGCCTATGGAGGTATCATAGTTGAAATACCCGCTTTTCAGTCCGCCTTCAACTATCAGATCAAAGAGTTTTTCCCTAATAGAAGACCAGTATGATTTAATATTCTCATCCCATCCTTTCAGATCAACCATTACGTGGATATCCGGAAAATTTGAGAAAAATAAATCAGGGTTGGAAAAGCTTCTAACTACCTTCTTATATTGGTCCATCATTTTCTGTAGGACCTCAAGGTCTTTTGTGTCGTAACCCGATGTTCTTCCGCTTAGTATATCATAGAGGAATAATATAGAGTAGTTTATTACTTTAACTATTTGTGATGGTTTTTTCTCGTAGTCTCTTCCACCTAGGTATCTGAACTCAAGGTATCCATCATTTAATTTTGTAAAATTTACTCCATAATATTTTTCATTAGGAAGCTTAAACATTCTAGGATCTATGGATTGGATATTATCCAATATCATAAATCTATTTCTTGGAACTATCCTTTTTATACTTTTAGCATAAACACTACCATATCTAGACCCAAAATTTTCGTATATCAATCCTTCATCTATACCAAGAACAAATTTAAGCTTATCAAGGTGCTGAATAGGGGTTTTTACGTCCTTTCTCATCTGATCGAATGATAGTGAAAACTGGAAGGCGCATCTATCGTTGGTATAACCGTGTTCTGAAATCCAAGCTAATAGTTTATATAAAACGGGGATTGCCTCTTCATATGGCATTGGCCCTGTTACCAATTCAACCATATCAGATCCGCCAGAATAATCAGCTTCGAGTTTGAATGTATCCCTATCCACAGTCATTCCGGAGTGGTAGGAATCACTTACTACAACTTTCTTTCCAACGAGTTTAGATATGGACTCAGCCATTCTACCCTTCATCATAGAAGAGAAAAATTCAAGTTCAAAACCCAATATAGCTGAGCTAAGGGCTTGAACTTCATCAAAGTGATTCCTACTTTCCATTTATATAGGTTCTGCGAAAATTTTACCAGAGATAAGATCTACGTCGTAAATTTTAACTAAGATATCCTCTCCAACTTTTTTGTTCTTCATATCCCTGTTGTATTTCTCTTGAGGGATAAGGGCGAAAGATCCAAGATCCTGAATTTCAATCAGACATCCGTTTCTTCTTTTGTGTTTGATCGATGAATTATAGATTTCGCTATCGCCTGATTCTAGTGCTTTAGCAATTTCAGAAAGCTTTACATTTTTTTCCAATGGTTCATGGAAAGAAAGCGTTAAACGATTTTTATCTTTAATTTCTTTGATGTAAAATTCAACGGTATCTCCAGGTTGGAATTTTTGGATTTCCTCGTTATCATTGAATTCAGTTTTATGGATAAGACCTGTGTATAGATCTTCCCATTCAACGAATACACCAAATTCAGAGGTACCAGTTACTTGTCCTGAATATTTCTTAGTCAAATCAAGATCCTGTATTTTGGTCTCAATTATCTTATTCAGATATTTCTTATAAGAAACGATGAACATATCTTTAGATTCAACATATCCCTCCATCATAACGTGAATGTCCTTACCAAGGTAAGAAGAGAAATCCGTAATCTTATTTGCGGCTGCAAGAGATCCAGGAAGGAAACATTTAACGCCGGAAAGATCTACGATGTATCCTCCTTTGTTCACGCTTTCAACTCTAACGGTATAAGCCGTAGTTTCAAGTTTGATCTGAGCAAATAATTCCGCTCTAAGATTTCCGATAAAGTAATCGATAATTGATCCATAATAAGATCCATTTACGATTCTTACTGTAGCTTTTAAATTTCCGCCAACGTGGAATTCCATGCCGCCGATGTTCAATCTAGCAGCATCCTTTTTTTCCTTAACTAGATCTATGAAAATTGATTGGCCAGAAGCTGTTTGTGCAATGGCGTTTTTTTCATTTACACTTACAATTTGACAATCATAAGTTTCTCCATTTTTAAGATCCTTAGAAAAAGTGGAATTCTCGCTATCATACTTTCTTGTAAGATAGAAGCTTAACAGAGCCGATGCGTAAGGCTCATGTGAATAGACTTTGGTCCCTCTTGGGCCATTTACTTTACTGTTTAATTTGTGTTTACCGCTGATATTCCAATCGAATTCAACAGCATTAAGTTGTTCAACTAAATTCATTTTTTAGATTTGTGGATTAGACCGTTGTTATATATCTAAAACCAGAATCATCTTTTTTTAGTATATAAAAGACACAAATCCAGGTGTGGGGGTTCCCGAGATGGTTCCAGAGTAAATAAATTTAAGGGAAGCAAGATGCTTAGCAAAAGCAACAGCAAGTGCGTTTGAAATAGCTAAAGCACTTAGAGTTCCTGTAAAATCTTTTTCGTATTTTTTATCTAGTCCGGCATTAAAAGCTCTTCTTATCCCTTCAGCTAAACTAGAAACCGATCCAGGATAAACTATTGTGTACGTACCTGGTACAGGTTCCGTTGTTGGTGGAACAGGAATTAGACCAGAAAAAACAATAGGACCCGACGTTAGCCAGAATGCTATTATCGTTTGAGCTATTTTATCATATGGATCTGGATCCTTTATTTCTTTTTCTGTAAGCGATTCAGAATATTTCTTTTTTAAATCATCATAAGCTCTTCTCTCGTTCTCGTAATCTGTTTTAGACTTATTATCCTTAGTTAGCTGATCGACTACAGCTTTATCAGTTTCCAGAACATATCGGGAAAATGGAGATTTCTTCTCCGAGAAAAAAAACTCCAATTGGGCTTCCTTTCTTAGATAGTCATTAAAAGTGTTCGTAAAATCCTCTTCCTGTTTAGCTGGATCTATATTAACACTCTCCTCTTTAGGCGGAGAGTATTTAGGATCCTTCGATTTTTCTTCTGCAGTTGGGGACGTTGATTTGGAAAGCTCCTCAAATACAGCAGAAAATGCTGGAGCTAAAATTCCAGAGCTAGCTGGTGATTGCAGAAAATTCCCATTGTAAGTTTGTGCAGTACTTATCGCATTTAAATAAAACTGTGCGAACTTTTCACCGGTCTCACCTGGTCCACTGCTTGATTTAGAGGAAAGAAATTGGGATAGTTCCGATATAAATCCAATCCAGTTAGCAGCCATACTTACTTAGTTTTAGATACTGTACTTAGTGTATTGGCTGGCATAGGAACTGTAGGAGGTGCTGAAGGTCCTGCCGGGGTAGCATGAACGTGGGTGTCAAAGTATGTTTTAAACACATCACCTTTAATAATAGACTCGGTTGCGTCTTTTCCCAATTCTACATTAGAGCTATTGACCACAACCTTTTGGCCATCCATAGTTATTTCATTTTCACCCATCCTAATAACAACCTGAAGCTTGCTATCCTTATATTCCAAATGTAGCTTGGCCTCACCCAGTTCTATGAGCATTCCCTGGCTTTGCTGATATATCATTTTCAGCGGACCAGGAACGGCGTCAGTATCGTATATGAGTGAATGAGCTCCAATATACGAATCATCACTCTCGGAAAATGCTTTTATTAGTGTTGGATCTGTGTCCCACGTTGAAGTGAAATATGGGCTATACCAGTTACCACCGTCAAGCGAAACCTGAACCAGTGATCCTACTTTAGGAACCGATATTTGTCCACCGCCTTTTTGTGACCCAAAACTAACCACCGATGACTGATCAGCCCAAGGTAAATCCTCATCCGCTATATCATCGAATAAACCCTTAATTCTTATCTTTGCCCTTCCGCTTCGGGTAGGGTCGTTGATATCAACTATCGTTCCAAGGAGGACCTTATCTACTTCCATTAATCTTCTTTAAATTCCTTATTAGTGTCACCCAGACTGAAATTATAGCGGTCTGGACCTTTAACGTTTCCTAAAGTTTGTATTTCTGGTTGGAAATCACCAGTAACAGTAGGATAAAGTTTCCCTATATTGGGAGAATTACCCTCTCTAGTTGGGGCTGGGGGAGCATAAACAGGGGCTGGAGGAGATGTGAATAAATTGCTCTCCCCGCTTATAGATGCTAATGATTCTCCAGGATAAACCTTGGAAAGATTCGTAGGTTCTGGCTGGAAATCAGTGGTATAAAGTCTTCCTGCTATGGTATTTGGATTTTGCTCTGGTGAAGGTGAATACACCCTTTGGTTACCCAACCCATCGTAATTCCTTTCGGGTACGCCAAGATCCTTACCTGGTGAGGTAGGATACACATCCGAATTTTCTAATCTATATGCCCTATCAGGA
>Ga0247723_1002138_pt1 | contig 10810 bp, 14 predicted proteins | sample MSEWelMarce5H_FC_FD_189079 | JGI IMG/M metagenome (GOLD analysis project Ga0247723, IMG submission 189079) | Subsurface sediment microbial communities from gas well in West Virginia, United States - MSEEL Well Study Marcellus 5H_FC | ecosystem: Environmental > Terrestrial > Deep subsurface >...
CAGTATTAGACCACCAACACAACAAAATAAGGTTAGACGGAACATCAAGCAACTTAGAACCACCCATGCCACGATTCTTACGATGCTGCACAGTCAAAGCATCATCAGACCCACAATGCCAACAAGTATCAGCATCACGTTCACGCAACAACTTCACAATTTTCTTATTCATCGTTCACCCAACCCAGCCGTCTTATACGTCAGCTCAACCATACGAGCCTGTGTCTGAATATTAGTCTGAGCATCCTGCAAAACACGCAACTTCGCTTTCACACGACTCAACTTAGCAACCGAAATATCCAAAGCCAACTTATCAGCCTCAGTAGCCAAACAAGCCAACGCCTCACGGTCTACAACAGTGCCCTTAGCCTCCAACAACGCACGAGACCTCGCAGTATCATACTTTAGGCGCAACTCTGCCACTTCTTCTTCCGCAGCAAACAACGCATCAACACCCTTAGACGACTCCTGACGAATCGCCACCAAATCCTGAATAATCGAATCAGGTGTCTGAAACTGCATCAGCCAACTCCTGAATCTTCATCAAAACTTCTGCATCAGCGTTCAAAGAACGAGCCTTTGTCCACAAGAACCTGAACTCTTCCTTAGTTTTGCATTTAGCAGCTTCCGCTAACCAATCCACTTGTGCCTCGCCTGCCGACTTGTCAGCCCGCTGAACTTTCTCCATCTCTTCACGAGACGGCGACTTAGCCCCAGTGTAACCAAGAGCCTGTAAGCCACGGCCACGAGCGGAACTTTCCGCATTTTCAAGAGCACTCGTCTGGTTTGCCATACCAGTTCCGTCCACCTCAAACGCATAGCCCGTAGCGGACGGCGTAGTTTCATGCAAATAACGGTAAATCGAAGCTTTGACCACCCAACGAGTTTTACCAATGTCGCCATCCATAGCAACAATCTCTGTCGTAATTCTTCCATCTTCATAATCCTTCATAAATCGTTTGATACGAGAATCAACAGTCTCATACGCATTTAAATCGAACTTAGCCATTTTACTTACTCACCTTCACTAGATACGGTGCTGCACCGTTACGGCCAGCCTGACGTTTTACAACAACTTCACCATTTACCAAACCACGTTTAGCTTTACCCATGTTATCTAAAATCATGGACTTGATACGATTCACAGTGTCATCGGTCAAAGCTTGCGCTTCCAAAGCGTGAACATAAGCAGAACCCAACTCAGCCAACTCATAATCAGTATCGTCAATGTCAGGGTGCAAAGCACGAACAGTGTCATAAGTAGAGGTAGAACCATCCCAGTCAGGTTGCGCATCGTCCTGAACCAAATTCCAAAAGTGTTCCGCCAACTCGAAATCGGCTATCTGCTGAAACTTGTCTGCTGGAACATCAAACTCACGATACTTGTTGCCACTAAACAAAGCCACAACAACGGCACGGTCAAAGCCCATGATACGCAAATACCACTGAACCTGAGTCAAATAGTAACGAGGAACATCCTGAGCTGTGCCACGCACACCCTCAGCAGGTAAGTTCCAGTCATCCGCATAAGCAGCAGTCTTGACCTCAACAACACCAAAATCCCCATTTTCATCAATAAACACAGCATCAGGGTTAGCGATTTCCCAAATGTTTTTACCATGCCAAGTGCCAGGGTTTACCTCAACACTAAGATTCGGGTTACGGGCTGCAAACTCGTCCAAAATGACAGACTCCAAACGAGACCCCCAAAACATCGGTTCGCTCTGCTTTAACTCGCCACTAATACGAGCAGTCTTCTTAGCCCACAAAGTATAAGCAGACTCCCAACGATTCAACCCACAAATAGTTGAAATCTCAGACCCACCAATACCCATAGCACGTTGCTGATGCCACTCAGGGCTACCAGACTCAAACACACCCAAACAGGTAGCTTTACTAACAATTTCCATTTTTTACTCCGATTTGCTTTTCCGTTACCGCAGTTGGTAACGTCATAACTATACACAAATGGTCAGACAATTTACAAAAGTAAATGTAACAGAAAGATAACGATGAACCGAGTTGAAAAAGCCCGCCTTAAGCTGAACCAGATGTTAGACACCCACGAAGCCGACATTCCGTGCTTCTACCAAGACCCCAACCTGTTCGACCCAGAAATGTATGACGACTACCGAACCCGTATGCGAACCATAGAACTCGCCAAAAGTTATTGTGCTGTCTGCCCAGCAATTAAAGAATGTTTAGACTACGGCCTAAAATCAAACGCAACAGCGATGATGTGGGGCGGCCGAACAATCACCGAAATCAACAACATCAGACGCAACAGGTAAAGAAAAACGCAGACATGAATTAACAGAGGTCTGCGTGTTCTTCAACCAAGAGTCTACTTCTTTTGAGTGTCCTCTTGAAACTTCTGAACGGCATCCTGAGTAGCTCTTGCAACATCTTTACGAGAAACCCTACCAGTCACCGCAATAGCGTAACCAATAGCTCCCACAATACCCAACATTAGGGTAGACCAAGCAATCAAAATACCTGTAAACGGGTCACCAGTAATAAGCGCACCCGAACCAGCTGCACCACCAACAATAAACAGGAATACCCCAAAGCCACGCCAAATAAGGTCACCCACAATATAGAAAACCAGTTTGATACGTTCTTTCATTATTTTCCTACAATCTTTGACCAAGCGTCACTATCAATAATACCAGTGATAGGAAGACCAATTTTTTTCTGCCAAACCTTTACAGCAGCTTCAGTCTTAGGGCCAAAAACACCATCAGCAACAGCCCCCACAGCCTTCTGAACAGTCTTAACCCCAGCACCCTTAGAACCAACCCTGATTGCTTTGAAAGAGGCTACAACAGGCTTAGACGGAGTTTCAGGGGCAACACTGTGAGCAGGCATAACCTCAACAGGAGCATCCTCAGCAGTAGCCAAAGGTGCAGCCGCCTCAGCAGCCTCAAACGCAATAACAGAAGCCGTAAACTTCATCGGGTCATAAAAACCTTTACCCGTAGCAAAACCAGCCAAAGGTTGCGACTTCAAATGACCAGCCCAAATCTCCCAATGCAAATGCTTACCAGTAGCAAACCCAGTAGCACCCATCTTGCCAACAATCGTGCCAGCCTCAATACGCTGACCCACTTTAACCTTAATAGACCCAGCAACCATGTGAAAATACGTCCAAGTAACTTTCTTACCCATCACAACAGACTGCACAATAACCTTGTTACCAGCACCATTAGGGTCTACCGAATTTGAAACACCAACAACCTTGCCATGAAAACAAGCTTCCAAATAGGTCGGTTCGCCACCCTTCCAAATGTCCACACCATTATGGTGCTTTTTGGTCTTTTTTATAGGGTGAATACGCCAACCAAATTTTGAGGTAATCTTCCAAGACTTACCAGGTTTACCATCCAAAGGATACTGAGACTTAGACATAACTAACCTTTCAAAATAGAGTAAACAGCAGTAATAAAACCAACAATCCCAGCAGTCATAGCAGTCCACAACAAACGAGGAATCCAAGCACGTTCAGCCGAAACAATCTCCAACGCTGTAACACGAGCAGGCAAATCAGACATAGACTTCAACTCCGAAGCCAACTGGATTAGTAACTTATTAGTTTCCTGCTGTTCCCGATACAAATCATTGATAGTGACTTTGACGTGCGGGGTTGGTTCACTACTCTGAGACATTCGATTCCTCAACATCAGCGATTTCAACAACCTGGTGGGTAGACGGCTCAGTATCAACAAGCAACAAATACTCGTCAGCAGAAAACTTATGGCTACTCTCAAAAATGACTGAATCAGATACCAGATTTTTTACAATAAACATTATGGGCCTACAAATTCAATAATAAAGAAACTATCAGTAGTGACTGTGTTAGATACACCACTGTTCTGATAACCCTGCAAGGTGATAGTATCCCCAGCAGTCATTTTGTAACCAGAAATAGTGTTATAAACCGTTTGAGAGTGAGCTGCAGACTGTGGTGCAGGTAAAGTATGACGCAAAGCTGGGCCAGCAGAAAAAGTTACAACACTTCCACGACCACCAGTAGTGTTGTTAGCCGCATGAATCAAAACAAAAGTGATGTTGTATCTACCCGACAAAGGAACAGTAATAACACCACTAGCCTGTGTAAAAGACCCACGGTTCTCAGCAACAGTCCAACCAGTAACAGTAGTAGTCGAACCAGTAGTAATTGTAAACGCTGAACCCAAAGCAAGACTCAATCTCGGCATTTGCCCAGCAATAATGTTCCAACTACCAGTAGTGCCACTTAGGTTCATCTGATACTGATTTACGTCATTTAGATAAGTGACCATACCCTCAGTCGGAGAAGGAATAGCCGAACCTCTAGCTGCATCAGAAGCAAAAGTCATAACCGACTGATTCATCAGAAAGTTATTGACATCAGCCGCATACAGCAACTCACCTGATACAAACGTTTTTTTCGCCATAATTACACCAACCTATTAGTATTCAAAAACCCTACAAGAGGGCTGTCTAAAACAAGACCATAGTTATCCATAGAAGATACTCTTAATTCAATCATATGTTCTTCCAGAGTAACGTTGTGAGAGATGCCAATAACTTGATAATTTTTAATCAAAGTATTACCCGAATTGCCTGGAATAAACTGCAAAACAATGAACGACAACAAATCCATATTCAAAAGCGTATTTTGATTAGCTGCAGAAAGGTTATGTAGCGGAATCATAATTGACTCGGCGCGGTAGTTGGGTATCCGATACAGCGACAACAAGAATTGTGCCAAGCTATCGTTATCTTCTTGTTTATCCAAAATAGCGTCAGTAATAGCCAACTCTTTTAAACCATATTTAGATTGAGAGTCAGTGTCATCAACGATTGACTCAAATGGGCCAATAACAGTTACTTTGTTATACAGTTTTTCGGACGCATAAGCCATAGCCACATCAGAAAACTGAATACCAGAAAAGTTAGCATCAGACACATAAGTATAAGTAGTAAAATCTACAAGCTGGCTAACAGTTGTTTGCCACACACTTGTAGAGTTATCTGTCGTCCCCTCAAAACCGATACTGTAAGTCTGATTAGCGGGAGCAGTAAAACTAGATGCTCCATCAAAATACTTATTCATCAAAATATTTTGTTCAATCAAAACAGCGTCAATATAAAAAGCATTAGCCGTAGTCAAAGGAAACTGGTCTACCGATAAATAAATACCATTGGTGGTAAACCCACTATTAAATACACCTAAGTTGATGCGTTTTTCTTCATTAGCACTTAAAGTTATTGTTGTTTGGGTAAATGTGTCCTGATTTGGGGTTACACCATTCATCATCCCAGCACTTACATTAAGTGTTTTTGTAGCTGCAGTGCCATTCTTTACAAAAAAACTAATGTTATAGGAAGTGTCAATCAAATACTTTGCTGCATCAGTTTCAAAGTATGTCACGCTAGGGCTAAAGTTTGACGAAGCATAAGACCAGGTTCTATCCTCGCTCCAAGTATTTGAACGAACACCACCAGACCAACCACCCGAAATAGCCACTTCAAAACTAGAGTTTTTACACAGGTTTTTTCTAGATGTAGGCAAACCACTAGCATTAGTAAAAGTGCTGTCTTTAAAAGCAACTACACCATCACGCCGAGCATAAAACAGGCCACCATCATTAGTGGCAACCTTCTGCATATAATCTAAAAGGTTATCCCCATCAAGCACAGAGTCATCAGTCAAAGTTCTTGTTCCTGCATTGATACAAGAGGGCTGATTGTAATAAACGTTAGTGCCATACAAAATGTTTTTTATGCGAGTACCAGAAAGCTCAGGAGCAAACGTGTCAGCTACCAAAACGTTTTTAGCTAACGAAGCCAAATTGTCATTAGCCTGAATGGTGGCAATAGCGTTAAAGCCTTTTTCCGAATAACCATAAGACCAGTTATCAATAACGCCAACGAACTCTGTATAGCCTGAAGTAACAATTTTTAGGTTTCCGTAAGGTTCAATAAGTCCATAAAAAGGAGATGGCTGATATTGAGGTTCAAAAGCTCTGGAACGGTTATCGAGCACAACATTGGCCGCGCCAGTTGAATATGAATCTAGCTCAGTAGACTTCCCCCTAACAATATCAAAACTTATTACATAACTTGTAATGTCTTGCCAAGCAGGGTCGCCATTAACATCCAACCCATAAGAAAAATAAATGACAGACGTAGGTTTAGGCATTAACTTCTCCAACCCTTTCCATTAGTACGCTCAAACGACTTAATAGCCTCAACAACAGCCATACCAATAGTCTTTTTATCTCCCACACCAGCGTTTACATTGATGTTGTAAATAGGTGCAGCTTTCGCTTGAACAACATTACTAGCAATAGCCGAAGCAGTAGTGCCCAACTCACCATAAGCAGCATTAGCCTGACTAACCAACTCAGGAGAACCAGCAAACGCTTTAGCAGCTGCCAAACCTTTTTCAGGGCCAGCCATAGCCAACTGTTGCAACAAGTCGCCCGACAAACCCTTCTCACGCAAAGTTTTAATGTAACCAGAAAACTCACGCAACTTGCGCATGAACTTGTCAATGTTACGGCTAATAGAACCGCCTTTAGTGCCCATGTTAGTAATATCAAAAGCACTAACAATAGATTCTTGAATTTTTTTCATGTCATCTTTTATGGTTTGAACCATTTTCTTAAACGGGTCAGCCATAGCTTTAGCAGCCTTCTTAGAAGCCTCTATAGCTTCATTAAAGTTTTTACCCTGCAAAGCATCCAACATAGACTCAGGCGATTTATCTTCCTTAGTCTTAGTTTTTCCTAATTTGTCTCTTCCAGACCTTCCAACAGCCATTACTTCTAAAGCATCATTCGCTCTACCAGCCGACAGGTTTAGCAAGTCTATTTGTTGTTGAAGGTTTTTAATCCTTCTTCGCGCTGCATCAAACCCACCAGCTCCACCAGGAACAATGTTATTTTCAAGATTTGTTTCCTCAAAATATAACTCATCTTTTAATTCTTGAAGAGAACGAGTAATACCACCAATAGGTGCAGTCTGAGAGCCCAAAGCAAACAAAGCACCACCAACTAAACCAATAGCCATAGCGATAGCACCCCACGGCGTTGCAACCATCGCAGCCGCCAAAGTCCTAGTGGCTACAGTGTTAGCACCCTTAGCGACAGTATCAACATTTGTTGCTGCAGCACTAGCAAGTTGCTTCAGTCTTACAGCCTCAATAATTGTTCCAAAAGCAGTAAAAGCAGTGCCGATACCACCAACAACAGAACGCAAAATCTTGAACGCTATAATGCCCGTAATAAGAGAAGAACCCATTTGAGTAATAACCAAAATTAGGAACTGGAAAATTGGTGCAACAGCATTAACCAAACCTGTCATTTGGTCAATCAAACCAGCAATCTGACCTGCAGCAGAATTAGCGTTCTCCCCCAACAAACCAAACATTCCACCAATAGCAATAAACAAGTTAGTCAAAGATGGCCCAATAGCAGCTGTCAAACTCATCATAATTTTGACCAAACTTGTTACAGGGCCAATCAAACTGTCACCAAGAGAGGATTTTAAGTTAGTAAAAGTCGCTGCCAGCTGCTGCTGAGACACAGCCAAAGTGTTAGTTTGACGTTGAAAAGCACCTTGCACATCTGCAGTTGATTGGAAAAGCAAAGTCATACGAGCCAACTGTTGAGCATTTAGTTTAGCCGTACCAGTAAGACCAGACAAACCTTTCTCAGCCAACAAAGTATTAACCTGAGCCTGCTTGATAGCAACACCGAACTTTTCAATCGGGTCATACTCACCACGGAACAAAGCCGTCATACCAGTCAAAGCTTCTTGAACGTCATAACCATAAGTAGCTGCAAGGTCAGCACCCAAAGAAACAAGTTTTTGTGTAAAGAAGATGTTATCTTCCATAGCAAAACCAGACTGCTTCATAACCGAACCAATAAAGGTAGTAGCCTTAGCAGCCTCAGCCGTAGACATACCCATTTGAACGCCAGCCTCAGAGAACTTTTGCATTTCGGCAGTGTTCTCACCAAAAATAGTTTTTAGACCCTCAAGGTTACGTTGCAAATCACGAGACGCATCAAGAGAGCTTTTTATAAACTCAACACCTTTTTGGAAACCCTGAAAACCTACATAAGCCCCAACAAGTTGTTTAGCGATGTTCTTAAAACCAGCACCAAGCCCGCGGAGAGCCTGCATAGCATCTTTAACACCTTTATCCTCAAAGCCAGTAAGAATATTTACTTTAATTGGCCCAGCCATTAGACCTTCCTCAACATCTGATTTACCTTATTTACTGCGTCATTGACGGCAGCTTGCATTTCTACTTTAGCTTGCGGTAAAGCAGCCTCAGCTCCAGGATAAACATACCTAGACTTAGTTCCACCAAGATTTCTAATCAAGGCTCTACCCTGACCACGAATCTTGTGCTTACGTTTCGCAACATATTTACCACCATATTTGCCTGTATATGTGTAGTCATACTCACGGGTTTCATCTTTGCTATTAACATAAGCACCACTACGCCCAGCCATGTCAGCCAAAGCAACAGGAGCAGCACGAACAACAGCTTGAACCAAACCGACAATAGGGTATTTACTGCGCGGAGCACGTTTTTTATCACGAATAACGACAGACTTTATATCTGTGGTTTGATTCTCAGTCCTAGACCAAGACAAGCGACCAACTTTAGTAACCATGCTTGCGTGGCGGGAAGATTTCAAAGGTGCTTCAGTTGGAATTTCGTCTTTAATGCCTTTGACAACAGGGCGACCAATACGGCGATACTCTTTGCGCAACTTTTTAACCATTTCAGGGTCAATTTGTTTCATAACATCAATAAGACGTTTATAGTCCGTAAAACTAACAACAGCTTTCAAAGCCAACTGGAATCACCACCTAAAAGCCTATTCTATCAGCAATAAGAAACCCCCAGCCGAAGCCAGGGGTCTCTATCACTGTTGTTGATTCCTAGAAACTAGATATCTACCAATAGTCCACAACATACGTTCATCAAGTTGCATCAACTCCGAAGGGCTGATACCAGACTCGACAGCCAACGTTGCGATATACCAGTGTGCTGAACTTTCGCCCAGCCCCTTTATTTTGGGTCTGAGTCACCAAATTCGATACCAGCCACATCGTTCACCCATTCGGTAAACGGTTTAGCGGTCTCTTTACGGCGGTTCTCAGAAGCCCAAGCAAGGTAAAGAAGATGAGTGAGCTTAGCTTCCTTTTCCAAAGATGCAATCGAAATCTCAAACTCTCTCTCAAAAGCGACCATGTCGCCAGCGATAGCAGTAATAGATTTTGACTCGCCATTAGCGAACTCAATGCGTAGGTTAATCTTCATTTATTTTGTCCTTAGTTTAGTTATGCAGTTGCACGAGTAACAGTACCAGTAGTCGGCCAAGTTACCGAGAAACCTGCAAGGTCTCCGATAGAAGCGTTGATTGGCTGGTAGTTGTTAATTAGCACCTGTGCGGTGTAAGAAGGGTTTGTTGCTGAAACAGTAGCAGAAGTTGGGGTGATTACCAACGTACCGATAGTGTTAATTAGAGGCCAAATCTGTGCGTCTACCGAACCTGCAGCGAAGTCCTGGTAAAAGTCCAGCTTAGCTGAACCAGAAATGATGCCACCAACAACAGTCTTGAAGGTGCTTCCAAAAGTAGTAGTTTCTACTTCGTTTGATGTTACGTCAAGAGTAACTGAGTTGATAGACGGCGAAAGAGCCGTACCATTCAGAGTAATCTTGAAGTCAGTTGCGACAAATTTTGCCATAATATTCTCCTAGTTTGCGTATACCTGAACGGCAAACTCAGCCGCAAGGTAGATTGTATCTCCAACAGTGACCTGCCCGTATGAGCTAAGCCTAGTCACACGGCAATCACTTGCGTAACCACCGAGTGTCCTATCTGATTCTACCGCAGTTTTCACACTGTAAGTGCCTTGACTACTGCAGTAAGCATCAAGAGAGGCTTGTGCGGTGCGGTCAGAAACACGACCCACCAAAACATTTACGTTAAACAACAAAGTGTCTAAGCCACGACCAAAAGTGGTGTCAAAGTCAATCGTAGACGGCTCAATAATCGCCACAGGCGGGTTCGGGTCGTCAGGAACATACGCAGACGTGCGCAACCCAGGAATGGTAGACAAATTAGTTGCAAGAGCAGTGCGCAGCTGCGAAATAGTTGCCATTACATAAACCCGTTCACACGGCGGTAAGGTTCAAGCATACGAGCCACATCAGGGTCTACACGAGACACTCTTACAGCACCCATGTCACCAAAACCTGCAACACCAAGCGGAGAATCGTTACGCTTGAAAATGCGGGCAGCCTGAATTACACAAGCCTGTTTGATAGCGGTAGGAACAGCCGAGAAACCCCAAACACCAGTGACCTTCACCAAAGCTGCACCACCAGCAATAGGGAACAAGTAGTTCCACAAAGCCCGCAAACCAGAAATAGGCATCACAATACCATCAGTCGGGTAAGCAGAGTTTATAGGCTCAACCTGGTAGTCACCATCGTTGTTACCTGCGGTTGGGTTAGCCCAAATGGTTTCATACACACCGTTAGATGTAGAGGAAGTTGCTACTGCAGAAATGCTTTGAGCATCATCTATCGGGCAAAAATATTCGTCCGTGGCCGCAAAATAACGAGTGCTTGAACCAACGCTATAAAAAACACGGGCACAGTAAGCATCAATGTCGCGGGAAGCAGACTCAACAGCTAACTCAATTAGAGTGTCATCAATGCTGTCGGTGATACGAAGAGCAGCCTTGACCTGAGCCAGAGTTGCATAACCATTTACAATCGCCACTATACGGC
>Ga0247723_1002139_pt1 | contig 10810 bp, 4 predicted proteins | sample MSEWelMarce5H_FC_FD_189079 | JGI IMG/M metagenome (GOLD analysis project Ga0247723, IMG submission 189079) | Subsurface sediment microbial communities from gas well in West Virginia, United States - MSEEL Well Study Marcellus 5H_FC | ecosystem: Environmental > Terrestrial > Deep subsurface > Rock...
ATCATAGACTCCTCCATAAAGATAACCATTATTAATAGTAGAAGGGGACTTGGATAAAATTATCACTTTTGATTGATTTTTTATCCCATATAAAAATACTGTTTGATATGCGACAAGATTAGAATTAAATTTGACTAAAGCTTCTATAGTAAAATTAGAATTACTCGTAAAGGGTATACTTCTATTTGCAGAAATAATACTATCATTAGTTCCGTCAAACAAAAAAAGTCCATTACAAGCACTACTAAATCCTGTACCATTTACAAGCGTTCCACCAATGCTACTTGACGCTAAATCATAAACTGTCAATCCACTTCCACTATAACTTCTTGAAACAGCAGCATCAAGACTAAATACTAATCCATCTTTGACTACTCTTGGTCCTGATTTTACGCCCATTACATATACCTCATTTTAGTGGCATTGTAATTTTGCAATATCTCTTGTTGTGTGAGAGCTCTATTGTAAAGTTGCACAAAACCTCTTCTACCTATACTGTAAAATGTTGTGCCAAATCTACCTATATCTAAAGAAGAATTTGTATTTGTTTTGACAGAAGTGTACAAAGATGTTGCAGAATTTTCTAATATTCCGTTTATGTATATTTTGAGTAAGCCGTTGTCAAAAGTTGCTACTACGTAATACCAAGTGTTAGCAATTATAGTTGTATTTGAAAGAACTAAATCATTTGATTGACTGTTTGGGTTTAAGCTGTCATCAAAGTCAACGGCAAATAAAAATTTGTTTCCGTCATCAGTGTTTAAAATAAATTCATTGTCATTTCCACCACCTGTATTCCACTTTGACAATATTACACCATAATAGCTTGTAGGTAAAGATGTCATATATGTCCATCCACCAACAGTAAAACTACTTCTATTATATGAAAAGGTAGTTGATGAAGATGATACACTTATGTAATCGTTAGTTCCATCAAATGTAAAACTCCCCCCATTTGATGAAGTGAATCCAACTCCATTAACTAAAGTCCCTCCTATACCTCCTATCAACCCATTTACTGTTAAGCCAGAACCACTATAACTTCTTGTATTAGCAGCATCGAGATACATAGCTAATCCATCTGTCACCACTCTTGGATGATGTTTGAGGCCCATTATAAATACCTTTTCTTCGTGGCATTATAATTTTGCAATACTTCTTGAGCTGTTAAGGCACGGTTATATATTCTATACAATCCAATTCTTCCATTATGATAAGTGTGTATCTCACCATGTCCTATTTTTAATGGACTACTAGATGAATAAAATGGACCTGCTCCAGTTTGTGTCTGAACATCTACACTATTTAGATATAATTTATGAGTAGATCCACTACTAGTAACTATAACGTGATACCAAGTATTAGTTTGAATCGATATACCAAACACTGATCCTACATTACCTGAAGCTCCATATCTTTGGTATAAAAAAACTGCTCCAGGTGTGTTATACCAAAACCCAAAAGACCTATTACTGCTATCGCCTTTACCTATTACTCTTACCCAATCAGCTGCAGTAGATGAAAGATTAAACCAAACTTCTGCAGATAAATCTCCAGTCAAGTCAAATGAGGTAGTGTCTCCATTAATATAATCATTAGATCCATCTAATACAAAAGTTCCACTATTAGATGAACTAAAACCTATTCCATTTACAAGAGTTGCTCCTATCCCACTGACTAAACCTCTTGCAGTAAAACCTGTCCCTGAATAAGATGAAATATTTGCTGGGTCTACACAAATTAACAATCCATTTCTCGCAGCACTTGGATTATATTTGGTTCCCATTATCTGCCAATTTCCTGAATTCGCATATAGCCAGAAGTGGATGAACCATAGACTCTTATAGCATCATCAGCAGTTCCCCATTTTGCTTGAACAGTTATAGCAATTCCAGAAGTTGAAGAATTTGTATATCTTCCAGAAATTGGGAATATTACTCCTGATCTTGTGCCACCACCAATTTGACCAACCATAATCTGATTTTTTTCAGAAATTACTGAACCTCCTACTGTAATTCTAGAGAAGAAGTCATCAGTAGTTGTTCCATTACTGTAATCATAATTAGCATCAAATTCGATCCACAAATGAGAAGTAGAGGATTTTGGTGTGTAAGTTATCACTGCTACATTAGTGTACGTTGTGCTGTTGATTGTTGTGGTTGCACTCATTCCAAGATCAGAGTTATTATATACTCTTGTGTTAATTACTTCTCCAACATCCCAAGCAGAACGAGTAACAACACCAGTTCTATCGATACTCCAAATTTCTGAACCAGTTGATTCATTTAAGTCTCTTACAATTCTCAATCTTGTAGCGCCAATACCAACTGCATAAACATCTACTCCAAAGTTGGTGTTGTTTTTGTAATAATAAAGTAAACCAGGTGTGTCATTTGTATTATTGTCAAGGAAAATATCACCTTGGGCTTGACCTGATTTCGTAAAGTTATTACCACCAGAATATAGATAATTTGTGCTTGATATATTTCCGCCAACAAATAATGTTTGAGCAATTCCAGCACCACCTCTGACTTGTAAAGCTCCAGAAGTTGTATTTGTGGATGCTGTTGTAGAAACTGAAACAATATCAGAACTAGTTCCAATTGCACCATTTGCATCTACTCTAAATTTTGATATTGCATTTGTTTGCAAATTGAGTAAATCACCAGTAAATCCATTATTAGCATTTACAGCAATCATAGTGCCATTCAAACTACCGTTGAAACTACTTGTAGTTTGTTCCACTTTCAAAGCAGCTGAAGTAGAAGATGTTGTTTCTCCTGCTGGGAAATTGCTCAATATTAATGCATACAGAGTAGTATCATAGAAGAAACTATTTGTTCCAGCAAATCCACTTCCAGCTTTATATTGAACAGTTCCATCTGTGGTTCCGCCAGAAGAATTACCTACACTAGAAGGAGAAGCCCAACTCCAAACACCAGCAGAAGTAGACACCAATACCGATGTACCAGTTGCTGGAGATGTTGCAGGTAAAGTATATACTGTGTTGCCTGTAGCAGATGAAACTAATGCTGTGTAATTTGTTCCATTGAATAACTGTATTCTTCCACCTACACTTACAGACTGACCAATACCAACTCCACCAGATACAGACAATGCACCAGAAGTGATTGAAGTTGAAGCAGTTGTATTCGAAACTGTAGTAGTACCACCTATAAATGCATTACCAGTGATACCTAATCCACCTTTGACCTGTAATGCGCCAGAGATTGTTGATGAAGAATTAGTGCCATAATTTACAGTTGCAGCAATCCCACCAAATACTACAGCATCAGAAGTACCATTGTTGTAGAAAAATCTGATTGGATTAGCAGTAAGAGAACCAATAGCAAGATCACCAGAATTAGATGCTAAATAAACTGCATTCGCTGTATTATAAGCAGATGTTGTAGCAGCCCAACCAGATGAATTCATACCAAAATCACCAAAGAAAGTAGTATCTGTTGTGCTATCATTACTTACAACAAAATCAGAAGATGCATTATTTCCAGCATTATGATTGTGTACTATAACTTGATTATATGAATTAATATTTCCAGCAAAATAAGAAACATTTCCAGAAGCAGAATAATCAAGAGTGCCACCTATACCCAATTGACCGCCAATATATACAGATCCACCAACTCCAACTCCACCTGTTACAACTAAAGCACCGGAAGAAGTAGATCCATAAAGTGGTTGAGTAGAGTTGCTTATAAGAACTGTCCCACCAAAATTTGCATTACCTGTCATTCCTAGTCCACCAGCTATAACAAGAGAGCCAGTAGAAGTAGATGATGAATTAATTGTGCCATTACCAATTTGTGTAAAGCCACCAAACTCATTGATATTTACAGTTTGACCAGCAGAAGCACTAATGATAGGTAAGCCAGATATGTCACTAACAGAGAATATTTCACCTGAGGATAAATTGCTATCAAGAGAAAATACTGATCCTTGTGAACCTTCAAAGTTTAGTGAATTGTCAGTGAGAACAGTAAGAGTTATTGGAGATGCTGATGTTGCTCCAATAAATGACATAGTAGGATTTGAAGTAATTCCAGTAAATCCAAATGAAGCTTGAGCAAATGATAATTGACCAGTAACTCCAAGACCACCTCTTACTACTAAAGCTCCAGTTGTTGTATTTGTAGAGGCAGTACCAGATGTGATTGCTAAACCTGATACATTCAAAATTTCTGTAGATGGATTGAATGATATAGTTGAGTCACTTGAAACAGCAGAACCAGCAGATTGTGAAGATGGTGTAAATAAAATCGGATGGAAAACATTTGCATTTCCAGCACTATTTATAACAATATTTTGGGTTGTATTACCAGATGAACTAGCAGCTGTCATAGGCACCCAGCTCATTACACCTGCAGAAGTTGATTGTAATACTGAACTTCCTGTAGCTGGTGAAGTAGCTGGTAATGTGTAAACTGTATTTCCAGATGCAGAAGATACAAATGCAGTGTAATTAACACTGTTAAATAATTGTAGTCTTCCACCAATACTTGCTGACTGACCAATTCCAACTCCACCTGTAGCAATTAATGATCCAGTAGTAGCTGAAGTTGATGCTGTACTAGAAGTTACAGCCATACCAGAAACACTCAATATATCTGTTGATGGATTGTAAACCAAAGTGGTGTTTGAAGATACTGCTAAACCAGAAGCAGAACCAGAAGTTGGGGTGAATAATAATGGATGACTTGCATTTGTTAAAGCTGTAACAACATTTATATTTGTAGCAGTTGTAGCAGTTCCAATAGTAAGTGTTGCGGGATTTGCATAAGATGGGGTATTTGCTGTACCTGCTGAAGTTAATATATATCCATTCACTCCAGGAGATAATCTATTCCAAGTAGATGTTGTATTTGCATACAGCAAATCTCCAACTGTAAACGAAGTTTGTAAACCAGTTCCACCATAATATGCTGTTATTGAAGTTCCAGCCCATACGCCAGTGGTAATTGTTCCTAAAGCAGTGAGAGAAGAATTTGTAACACCAGTTCCTAAAGACGAATTTGAAAGAACAGTGGTATTATTGATTTTGTATGTATTTCCTGAAACTAAATTCCAAGATTCAGATGATGACCAACCTGTGCCTGTATACCAATTTATAGATTTATCAGTTGCTCCACGAAGCGTTATCCCGCCACCTTCAGCAGTTACATCAGATGGAGATGTTACAGAACCTAATTCTATATTTTTATCATCAACAGTAAGAGTAACTGAATTTATTGTGGTGGTTGTACCATTTATAGTTAAGTCGCCAGCAACATATAAACTTCCTCCAATACCAACACCACCCGTAACAACTAATGCTCCAGTAGTTGGACTAGTTGAAGCTGTAGAACCTGACACACTTGCTGTAACAGTGGCTATAGATACACCTGCAGTAAATGTGTTAGTTGTAAGTGAATTAGAGGATGGATTGAAAAATAAACCAGCATCAGAAGAAACAGCAACTCCACTACCTCCATTTATTGGAGAAAATAAAATATAGTGTGTAGCATTTGTAGTTGCTGCTACTGTATTTAAATTTTGTGCAGTGGTAGCTAATCCAGAGGAACCACTTGTAGCTGTCATCGGAACCCAAGACATAACACCTGCAGAAGTTGATTGGAGGACCGAAGATCCTGTGGCTGGTGATGTGGCTGGTAAAGTATAGACAGTATTTCCTGAAGCGGATGATTGGAATGCAGTGTAATCAGAACTGTTGAATAATTGTAATCTGCCACCAATTGAAACAGATTGACCAATTCCAACTCCACCAGTAGATATAATTGAACCTGTAGTGGATGACACTGAATTCGTATTATTGACAACAAAAATATTATCAGCACTTACCCCGAGTCCACTAGATAATATAAAACTACGCTTTATTGCCATTACTAAATCCTCATAGCAGAACAAGCGATTTTATAAGTTGTTACTGCATTTGTTGGTGTTACTAAAAATCTCATATTCCCGCCAGAAATATCTCCATCAAATGTTGAACCTATTGCGCCAGTATTAACCATTGCATATTCAGTCATATAAACTTGGCTACCATCGTGGACCATCAAAATTTCTTGCGAATGATAATTTGAACCAGATGTTACTTGAACAAACATTTTTGCTGTTCTAAATGATGATGCATCTAAAGATAATGCTACTTGATTTACAGTGGTGGCAGATGTAACTAATGTAGATGAAATTTGATCATATATTCCATTGATACTAAATGAAGATGCAAATACTGTTCCTGCAACCCCAACTCCACCATCAACAATTAAAGCGCCAGTAGAAGTTGAAGTGGAAGGAGTAGTGTTTGTAATATGAACTGGTTGAGATAGATCAATTCCACTTCCAAGAGCAATTTCTACCCATTGAGCCGTATCAACATCATTGTAATAAACAAGCAAACCACCATCCAATGAATTGAACCAAAGATCAGCATTTTTGGGGCTTGTTGGAGGTGTATCTGAAACAGTTAATGGAGTTACAGTAGTCCAACCAATACCTGATGGTTTAGATGAATCTGCACCCAAAACATAACTATTTATGCCTACTGGAAGCTTGATAAATGATGATCCGGCTCCTACTAAAAGATCACCAAGTGTGTAGTTAGTATAGCCAGTTCCACCATATCTTGCTGTAATTGCTGTAGCGGACCAATTTCCAGAAGTTATAACACCATTATTTAAAACTACACCAGAAATGCTACTAGCAGTTGAAGTTCCAGTGTATAGGCTTCCCCCAATTCCAACTCCACCAGTAATAGTCAAAGCTCCGGTAGAAGTTGATGTTGAAACTGTGGAAGATGAAATTACAGTATCATTTGTGAAAGTTTTTACACCAGCGAAAGATTGAGCAAGTGTAGAAACAAGACCAGTGGCACCAGTGCCAGCAATTGGAATATTAAATGTATGAGTTGATCCAGATGAAGATATATTAAACCCAGAACCAGAAATTCCTGTGGCAAAATATTGTAATCCAGCATTCAACCCATTCAGGGTAGTCAAGCCAGTTGCAGCTGTCGGAGACCAAGTCAAACCTGTAGAAGAAGAAGAACTTGCAGTCAGTACATAACTATCTGTGCCAACAGCTAACTTTATAAATGTACTACCAGCTCCAACTAAAATATCACCTTTAGTGTAAGAGCTGTAACCTGTTCCACCATAGAATGCTGTAATTGCTGTTGCAGCCCAAACACCAGTAGATAATGTTCCAACTGCAGTGAGAGATGAATTTGTAACACCTGTTCCTAATGATGTCGAGGAAAGTACTTGAGTGCCATTAATTCTATAAACATAACCAGATGAAAGATTTGTATCACCAACTACGTGTAATTTATAAGATGGATTAGATAGACCTATACCAACATTGGCTGCAAATTCAGCCATTGCAATTGTTCCATCAGCATTAGCACGGATAATTGGGAGACCAGATATATCTCCAACATTAAATATCCATCCTGATGAAAGATTATTATTTATGCCAAATAGTTTTCCAGATGTACCTTCCCATAGAAGTGAATTATCTGATAATACTGTAAGAGTTATTGGAGCAGCCGTTGTACTACCAATAAACGCCATAGAAGGATTACTAGAGCCTGTATATCCTAAAGCAGCTTGATTGAAAGATAATTGACCAGAAACACCTAATCCACCATAAACTGTAAGTGAACCAGTATTGAATGCAGTTGAACCAGTTGTTGAAGAAACTATCACATCACCTGTGAAAGTTTTAGTACCTGCAAATGACTGTGCAAGTGTGGAAACTAAACCTGTTGCTCCTGTACCTGCAATTGGAATATTGAATGTATGTGTAGCACCTGAGGAGGATATATTGAATCCTGTACCAGAGGTTCCAGTGGCAAAATATTGGTAAGAAGCAGTTAAACCATTTACAGAAGTAATTGAAAGACCAGCTACATTAGTCCATTTTACTCCTCCATCAACGGAATTATCAGCTGTTAGAACAAAGTTATTAGCTCCTACTGGTAATTTATATAAAGTGCTTCCTGCTCCAACAAGAAGATCACCCGTAGAATAAGTAGCATAACCAGTACCGCCATAAAATGAAGTTATGATAGTTCCAGCCCATACACCAGTTCTAATTGTTCCTACAGCAGTTAAGCTTGAATTTGTTATTCCAACACCAAGTGAAGAATTTGAAAGAACAACACCGCCATTTATTTTATATGTGTTTCCAGCAGCTAAATTCCAACTTTCTGAAGAAGACCAACCTACTCCAGAATACCAGTTTATAGATTTATCTGTTCCACCACGTAAAGTTATTCCACCACCTTGAGCAGTAAGATCTGATGGGCTTGCTACAACGCCTAATTCAATATTTTTATCAGCAACAGTGATTGTTGTTGAATTTATTGTAGTAAATGTGCCTTGAACATTAAGATCACCTTGCACGTTAAGGGTTCCACCAATTCCTACACCACCTGAAACTGTTAATGCCCCAGAAGTATACGAACCAGAACCAGTATTATCTGTAATTGAGACAGCATTAGTGAAAGTCTTAATACCAGCAAAACTTTGAGCTAGTGTTGAAACTAAACCAGTAGAGCCAGTTCCAGCTAAAGGTATATTGAGGGTGTGTGTTAATCCAGTAGATGAAAAAGCTGGTACAGTACCTGAATATCCAATAGAAAAATACTGGAATGAAGTAGATAATCCGTTAAGTGTTGTAATTCCAGTTGCTGCAGTAGGCGACCAAGTCAAACCAGTTGCAGAAGAAGAATTTGCAGTTAGTACATAATTATCTGTACCTACACTTAACTTAATAAAGGTACTGCCAGCACCGACAAGAATATCACCTTTAGTGTATGAATTATATCCAGTGCCGCCATAGAAGCCAGTGATCGTACTTCCAGACCAAGATCCTGAAGTAATGACGCCATTGTTGACTACAACACCAGATAAACTTGATGGTAATGAAGTTGCAAGATATAAACTTCCTCCAATTCCAACTCCTCCTGACACAATTAAGGCGCCAGTAGTTGTTGATGTAGAAACTGTAGGTGATGTAACGGCTAATCCAGAGGTCGATAATACCAGAGATGAAGGATTGAAAGAAATAGCTGCATTTGAAGATACTGCTAAACCAGAACCTGTAGCAAATGGACTAAAATGTAAAAAATGTGCTGAATTACTAGAAGCATTAACAACATTTATATTCGCTGCAGTCGTTGCAAACCCAGATGTAATACCATATCCTGATTGATAAGCGTATGATGCTGTAGTTGCAAAGCCAGCAGTCGTAGCAAATCCTGATGTAATTCCGTATCCTGATTGATTTGCATAATTAGAAGTTGAAGCAAAACCAGCTGTTGTGGCAGTACCCGAAAGATCACCAATTATTGTTGATGTGAAAGTTTTCTGACCTGCTATAGTCTGTGATTCAGTTGAAATTAAACCTGTAGAACCAGAACCTGCTAAAGGTATATTGAGCGTATGTGTGCTGCCTGAAGAAGAAAATGCAGGAACTGTACCTGAATAACCAAATGTTAAAAATTGTATGCCAACGTTCAAACCATTTAAGGTTGTTATTCCAGTTGCAGCAGTTAGAGACCAAGTAAGTCCAGTGGATGATGAAGAACTTGCAGTTAGGACATAATTATCAGAGCCTACATTTAACTTGATAAATGTGTTGCCTGCTCCAACTAAAATATCACCTTTAGTATAAGAGTTGTACCCTGTACCACCATAAAAAGCTGTGATTATACTGCCTGACCAACTACCGCTGGTTATAACTCCATTATTTACTACAACTCCAGACAAACTTGATGGCAATGAAGAAGTTAAAAATAAGCTTCCTCCTATGCCAACACCACCAGAAACTGTGAATGCTCCAGAAGTTGATGAAGTTGAAACTGTTGTTGAAGTGATAGCCAATCCAGATGTTGATAATACATATGTTGAAGGATTGAAAGATATTGTTGTGCTTGTTGATAAAGCAACGCCTGATCCACTTGCGCTAGGACTGAAGATTATTGGATGTGCTGAATTTGATAATGCATTGGCTAAATTTACATTTGCAGCAGTAGTAGCAAAACCTGAAGTTAATCCATATCCTGATTGATATGCATATGTTGAAGTTGTAGCAAATCCTGACGTAATCCCATATCCTGATTCATGAGAATATGACGATGTAGTTGCAAAACCAGAAGTAATACCATATCCTGACTCATAAGAATATGATGATGTTGTGGCAAATCCAGACGTAGTTGCATATCCAGCAGTTATCGCATAATTTGCAGTAGAAGCAAATCCAGAAGTAGTTGCAGTACCCGTAAGGTTGCCAATTATTGCAGATGTAAATGTTTTTTCACCAGCAAATGTTTGAGCATCAGTAGAAACTAAACCTGTAGCTCCTGCTCCAGCAATTGGAATATTAAATGTGTGAGTGGATCCAGAAGAACTAATGTTAAATCCAGTACCAGAAGTTCCTATTGTAAAATATTGATAACTGCTGGAAACGCCATTTATATTAGTAATTGAGATGCCAGAAACTGATTTCCAAGATAATAAAGTTGGAGTTGTTGTATCTACAGTTAAAACGTAATTATTTGTTCCAACTGGTAAAGTTAATATAGATGTTCCAGCACCTACAAGAAGATCGCCTAAATTGTAAGATGTGTTGCCTGTTCCTCCACCTTGAACATTTAATATATAAAATGTTTTCCAACTTGTGCCGTCAAATCTCCAAGATTTTCCATTTGCTGAATAAATCTGATTTGTAGATGGTGATGGGGGGAAATTAAGTGCTGCCATTATTTATCCGAATTTAGGAGGGTGCTTTT
>Ga0247723_1002140_pt1 | contig 10809 bp, 12 predicted proteins | sample MSEWelMarce5H_FC_FD_189079 | JGI IMG/M metagenome (GOLD analysis project Ga0247723, IMG submission 189079) | Subsurface sediment microbial communities from gas well in West Virginia, United States - MSEEL Well Study Marcellus 5H_FC | ecosystem: Environmental > Terrestrial > Deep subsurface >...
AGGTAAGACGGAGCTTGTATGTCTGTCCGCGAGCTGCAATACTGGGAAAGCCTCCATCATCTGGATGCTGGCATCCAAGAAGAGGAAGATGAAGACGTAAGCGACCGGGTGTCGCAGCACGTCCTATATCTAGTGCTGAGCCAGTATGGACTCCTGTTATTTTATTGTCTAAAAAGGCCGAGTTCAGAGAGCCTCGTGCTCTGCTCGCCATGTAAAGCGCATCACCGCTGAACTCCTGGAGAAGAATCTGGTCTTGATAAATCTGGATTTTGCTGAAGAGGAAATAGGCAGTTCCATTCGTATATCCATATGTAACTCCGTCTATGTCTGTGACAGTGGCCTTGGGATTTGCAGTAGCTTGTACAGGAGGAAGCCATGATGGCAGGTCGATTAAGAGTGTTGGGTCAGTAAATACTTCGCCTGCGGCTTCAAACTCAAACTCGCATGTACGACCGAAGTCTGCACCGTTGAGCGGAGGAATCCGACGAAGTTCGTGGAGTTGGGCAGGGACAGGATTGTAACGATTGTCATAGGGTGAGATGGATTTGGGGTCATCATTGAAAAAATATAAATCTTTATTACCTCTGGCAAGAAGCTCATATAGAGCTCCTTCATGTGTTACTCCTGATCTGGCCATCTCTTCCTTCTTCTGATATTCTCTTTAGACATAAAAGAATGGAGCCTACTGAATATTTTGTATTGATGGAGAGGAGTAAAATTCTCTGCATCTATAGATCATTGGAAGATGTACTACGTTGGCAACCGTCAAAGGTTTTAGAAGGACCTTTAGAAGTTCATAGGGTAAAGATGGCGAATGGTGTTTTTACCACCCAGATTATTGGAGTTAATCCTGAGAATTTTGTACCTTTAGTACAAGTTCGGCAGCTTTATCTGCCGTCCGAGGGAGTGTAAGATAGGCTGTACGCTGATACGTGCGCATTTCAATCACATGATTTGCCGCCTCACCTGTTTTAATCCATTCGTCAAGACATTCTTTGATTTGTGTATATCCATGATTGCTGTCGGATATTCCATGATTTATAAGACCTTTCAGAAGATTAATGGTTTCCTTAACACGCTCATATTTATTCTTATCTTGTTCCATCTAAATACTACTATATTCGCTATTTAGATGCTAAACCTTTATGAAAGTTTCTGAGAGTTAACAATATAAGAAATAGCGGTTGTAGAACATGCATTTGCGTAATATTTTCCAAGAGCAATATCATTGCGTTCAGCATAATCGGCGTAATTTATTTTTACAGTATTACTACCGTCAGAACCACAACTACTGATATTTGCTCTTGGTTGTGTAACCCTAAGATTACTTACAAGATAGTTATATCTCGTCTGCGACTGGATTTTACGAAGTACATCGCTGGCGTCTCCCATCTAAACTCTATAAACATTTTTACAAGAGATGTGTGGCATTTGGGCGTGCTTCGGGATTTGCAACGAACCGATTGACAATCCAGATGCGTGTATAAAGCAGTTGACTGCTCGTGGACCTGAGCAGGTTATTCGTGTTGATTTGAGTGGTGCTATTCTTGGATTTACTCGTCTTGCCATTAACGGATTAAATAATGGAGGTATGCAGCCGATGACTAGTGAGCGGCTCATATGGATGTGTAATGGTGAGATTTACAACTGGGCGACATTAGCTAGAGAGTATGGAATTACAACTTACTCGGGAAGCGACTGTGAGATATTGGGGCCGCTTTACCAGAAGATTGTTATAGATGGAGGCGCTAGGCCTGATGCTTTTTTCAGAATGTTAGATGGTGTTTTTGCCATAGTCATTGTTGATAAACTTATGAAAACAGTGACTGTAGCTCGTGACCCATATGGTGTTCGTCCTTTATTTGTTGGACATCGTATTGCTATTACTGATAAAAAGTTTTATACGTCAGGACTCATTTTTTCCAGTGAGATTAAGGCTATGTGGCCTATTGTCCATTCTGCTATGCATTTTCCCCCTAGCACGTGCCACGTTTATAGCACCGAGACATTTGATTGTATTTATTTTGCAAAATATCATCATATACAGGGCTTGAAAAACCCCTCGTATTCTCCTCTTGCAGAGAATGGTCTTGAAATGGCATGTGCAGGTCTGAGAACGGCGCTTGTAAGTGCTGTGCGTAAACGAATGCTTGCTGAGAGGCCTGTGGCTGCACTTTTGAGTGGTGGTGTGGATAGCAGTCTTATTGCGTCGCTTGTTGCTAAGGAGTTGCGCTCTATTGGAGCGCCGAGGCTCAAAACCTTTAGTATTGGAATGGCCGGTTCTCAGGATTTAGCTTACGCTCGGAAAGTAGCTAACTGGATTAACTCAGATCATCATGAGATTGTCTTGAAACCTAGCGACTTTCTAGAGGCGATTCCTGTAGTTATTAAGACAATAGAGTCATTTGATACCACTACTGTGAGAGCGTCTGTAGGAAACTGGCTTGTGGCGAGGGAGGTTGCCAGACAAAGCGATTGTAAGGTCGTGTTTAATGGTGATGGTAGTGACGAGGTATTTGGTTCATATTTGTATTTCTATAATGCGCCAAATGATTCAGCCTATGAAGAGGAGGTTGGTCGTCTCTTAGAGGAGATTTATCTGTTCGATGTATTGCGATCAGATAGGACGATTAGTTCTCATGGATTAGAGCCTAGAACACCATTCTTGGATAAGCAGTTTGTCAGTGTTGCACGCTCCATATCAACAAAATGGCTGCGTCCACAGAAAAATGGGTTAGCTGAAAAGTGGATTTTGCGTAGGGCTTTCGACGATGGTGTCACTTTACCGCATGAAGTTTTATGGAGAAGGAAGGAGGCCTTTAGTGATGGGGTGAGTCCAACAGAGAAGAGCTGGTCAGAACTTATTGCTGAATATGTTGAGGGATATGTACATGATGACTGGGAAGAGGATGCGAAACAAAAATATCGTAACTTGACCCCTACCACACGTGAGCAATATTTTTATCGTTTTCATTTTGAGGCAAACTATGGTAAGGCTTTTACGCATACGATTATTCCGCATTTTTGGATGCCGAGATGGTCTCCTGGAGTAACCGATCCATCAGCAAGGGCTTTGTCTATTTATTAGACAGAGAAGCCAACAGGCTTAGTAGTTGATGGAGGAGGGGGTGGTGGAGGAGGAGCCCGAAACTTTAGAGGATAGACAGGGAGCTTTGGTGGCTCAGGGATAGTTTCAGGAATAGGTTCAGAGGGTGCTTCATCTGATGCTTCAGGTATTGCTTCAGGTGTTGCTTCAGGTGTTGCTTCAGATGTTGATTCAGCTGCTTCAGGCTCAGGTTCAGCTACAGGCTCAGGTTCAGCCACAGGTTCAGCCGCAGGTACAGCATCACCTACACTCTCAGAAGAAGAGTCATCTGAAATCGATGTATTTCTATCACAAATGAGTTTGTGACCTGCCTTCCAGTCTGCCCTCTGACATTCAGTGTTGCAGTAGTAAACAAGTCCACATCCTGCGCAGAGACCAGCACCTTCTAGGTTCGTGATCTCTTCGCCACACTCCTCACTACCACAGTAATGAACATCAGATTCATCTAGAGGCGGTTCATCCTCTACTTCCGCTTCATCATCTTCATGCTCTGGTTCTTCTTCCTCTTCTTCCTCTACTTCTGGTTCCTCTTGTACATCTTGCTCTTCTTCCTCTTCATCTTCATCATACTCGTAATCATTATCAAGCATATCAGATTCCTGCTGTTTACGATAGTTTTCAAGGTCAGTAATACGACCTACAACAATACCAATCACATTGCATAGGGAGAGAAAGAGAAGAAAGAATCCTGTCGGCTCGTGTCCTGTAAGAATATAACCATATCCAGAAGCTAGAAGCATTACAGCATTTACACTCATAATATCATAATGCTGCGTCATTTTTGACTTGTTATTTTTGGGGAAGTATCAAGCTTCAAATTTAGGCTGGATGATTCCTAAAATTGAATAGCATTCTTTAAGAGGGGTTATTACACACTTGATATGGAGCAATGTTTAGCATGGCGAATCTATCGAGATAACAAGGATGCGGAACTCCATCAACTTCGCTTTAAGGGAGGCTTTCAAGCAGACGGTAAGACACCTTTGCGTTTCTATGTTCCTTATCGCTGCGAAGAGATTGCTTCTAAGAAAGGTCTATGCAAAAGCTGTAAAATACGTAGTGAGGATCCAGAACTTACCAAACCTGCACCCTGTGGTTCCTATCAGAACTACTATCTTGGGAATGTGAATGAGCCTATTCGGGCTGTAAATCGTAGTCGCATGTTTGGTAGCCCATGGTTTCTTGAAATGCACAAACAGTTTGGGACTTCTCCAGAGAATCTGGCGAAGGGGCGGGCTGCTTGGGCTCTTGCGGTAGCTGGGCTAAAAGATGTTCCGCCTCTTCCAGATATGGGTGACGGACTTGTAACAGAGGTTCCTGATAAATCAACATGGACTCCAGTAAAAGGTGAAAAGAAGAAGAAAGCACCAGCCAAAGTTGCTGTAGAGGAAGATAAGTCTGTTAAGAAGAGTAAGATTAAGATTGTGACAAAGCTTGCGCAAACCAGTGTTCTGGAAGCGATTAATCAGCCAGTGGTGGAAGAGGCTCCTGTTATTGTACCACCTCCTCAAATAGAAGTGAAGGCGAAACGGGTATACAAGAAGAAGGTGGCAGCACCAGCACCTCTTCCATTGCCAGTCGCAATCTTGTCAGAAGAAAAACCTGTTGAGGTAGATGATGTAGAGACGATTGAAGTGGTCGCCAGGGAGTTGAATGGAACGAACTATTATTTGGATACACGTAAGAGCAAAGTCTATAATCCAAAGAATGGGTCGTATGTAGGTCGCTGGGACTCAGTTACTGAAACGCTTATCACGACGATTGCGGATTCTGATCACGAATGAGTGATTCGGCTGTGAGCCTCATCACAGTATATAGCTTATTCGGCTGTGAGCCTCATCACAAGCTATCTTTATTCGGCTGTAAAGCCTTCCAACTTACAGGGAATTTTTCAGCCATGATTTCCGAAACCGCCGCCGCATACTCGCGAATTTCTTTCTGTGCTTGAGGATCAAGCCGCAAAGAACAAAGACGAGCATAAGCAGCAAGAGATGCAGTCTCAATAAATTCCGTATACATAGATTGTGGAAGAATACCACGTGCAACTTCTGGGGCCACACCCTCTTTCAGAAGAAAGTTGTAGAATTCCAACACACCATTCGTATGTGCCTGAACATGCTTGAGAATAGCCTCATTATTTGGAATCGCTTCATCCTTGGATCCCTGTTTTTTATTTGAATCCCTCGCTCTCAGCACTGTAGGTACATAGCACTCTGGCTCATCATCCACATAGCGGCGACTCACCTCATTCCTTGCGAAACCAACCGTATGGCGGAACCATTCACGGGCGACGAAAATCGGCATCTTCAGACGGAAGCGGGCCATCGGATGGAAGAAGGGACTGTTATGACCGTGGTTAGCAAGATAGGTTACAAGCTTCTCATCACGAGCCTCGAAGACGGCACTCTCCTTTGCAAAAGATACACGAGCGGCATTGACGACTGTAAGGTCATCCCCAAAGACGTCAAGGCATTCTACGAAACCTGCGTTACCAATCTTAATGGCCGGCATTTCTATTTTGTGTAGCTGATTTTATCTTAGACCCACGCACATTTGACTGTTTTCTAAGTAAGCGGCGACGTCTCCTTTTAGAGCCAGTAGGGATTCGCTTGCTCGACTTGTGTATTTTACGTTTTTTAGTCAAAACAGGCGGAGTAGCATCACCTATACACTTAGTAAGGACGGCACCCATTCTTTTATGTAATGAGTTTTTGCGTTAAAGCCCACATTCCATCACAACTACAGTTCTCCTTCCACCATTCGCGACCAGCAGCCGACATCTTAGCCCATGTAGCCTCATCCGTCTGTGTGGCCAAGCGGCGGGCTTCCTCAGGCGTCTCTGCAACAAAATAGTGCTCGCCTTTTACAGGTGGTTGTGCATACCCCTTAATATCTACGTCAGGACTTACAATCGGAACACATCCCATGGCCATACATTCAACCTCGCGATGGCACTTCCAGCCATATCCAGGGAGGCATAGGCCGAATTTCGCATCTGTCAGCTTCTCAAGATATTCACGCTGTGAGAAAGGATAGGCCTTGTCGCCACCCACAGGCATCACGAACTCACTGCACGCAGCTGCCCAGTTGAGTGGTCGGCGTTTCTTCTGCGTCGCATTCTCCACGCGACCATAAAGAACCAGACTTTGCGACCTCTCACTAAAAGGGCGAGCGGGTGCATCGGTTGTAGACATCTCCTCCACAATGGCAGGACGACGTGGCCAGAAAGACCATGCCTTCCCATTAGATCCAGTAGGGGGTGCTGGATTTCCAAACAAACCCTTCTTATAGACACGTTCCTCGGGAGGTGATGAATCTAGCCACTCATATGTAGGGCGGTCATAGAGTAAAGTATTTCCAATTCCATGAAGCCATACATGGTGAGCATGGCTATCTTCCACAATCTTCACATAGCCTTTCACCATCCACATACGGGCCATTTCTCTAAAGCTATCACCCGCATGTCCAAAAAAAGTCCCCTCTTTATGGTCAGGTAAGATGAGAATAGGCTTCGTGTTTACAGGAGTCTTGATAGGTTCCGTAACTGTCATAGCCTTCAGTACATTGTCAACCAGCCCCTTCGTTGCGTCTTTCGGGCAAATACAGAGGGCGTGGCGGAGCTCAGCTGCGGCGGCCAAATGCAGACAGTCAGCACTCGGTTCCATCTCACTCTGAATCTCAATAATCTGTGCGGTTCTGGGGAGAATCCATGACCAGCCCCAGCGGCTAATACCATCCTTGCCAGATCCTACAACTACAATACTTGCTCCAGTTAGAGTTGAAGCAACTCCTTCAGATGCTGGCCAGATAACACGCACCTCATATCCTGTTAGTTTCGTCTCAATCTCATTAATAAACTCGCGTGTACAATATACGTCGTCGTAAAAAATAACGCACCGCTTCTCTGTTGAACATACTGACGTCCAGCCTTCACCATTAACTCCTAGAAGTGCGCTTCTCAGAGCATCAGTATGTTTGCGCGTTATGATAGTATTATCAGAAGGCAACATGATATAGCCCTTCCTACACCACACTTGAAGTGTCTCATCGCGAGGAAGGACAGGAACTTCGCGCTGTTTCCAGTTAAATAGTTGGAGTGCTGAGAGGAACGGCTTATCACGAGGCGACCAGAATTCACCCTTTCCACCAGACTTCTCGCGAAGAAGCAAAATATTTGCGAGATACATCAGAACATAGGTTGCGCTGTTCTTTACGAATTCATCAGGAAGAGGTGCGACGAGGCCAACATCTACAGCCAAAGTTGGACTGAGACCAGAAATGTGACTCTTATTCCAGGCCTCACTACCCGTTGTTGATTTTCCAACGTAGAGGCTGGAATATGTGTAGGCGAGACCTGTGGGCGTCTGGAAAACTTCGTCGGCTTCATAGACAGGAATGGGCTCAGGTGTAGAGATATTTGTAGAGTGAGCTGCGAGCTTGTATTTTTCACCACGTGACACCATTGTGCAAAAGGTTTTCAGATGCGTGGGATTTGTTCCCAGAATAGGGCGAGCAAATGGAGGTGATTCAATCGTGCTACTTACTTTGGGTGTAAAGATAGGATTCATATCGTGTAGACCCGTTGGCTGAATGTAAAAATACATCGGCTTATCGACGATATCTTTAGGATCATATGTACGAATCTCGCTTGTATGAAGATGGTGAGTCTTGAGAGTGAGTGCTGGATTAGTCACGAGAAACTTCGCCTTCAACATCTCCACATTAATAGCATTGTCGCATCCAGCGCGGCCGAAGTTGAAGTTGAGAGACTCATAATCCCATTTTCTAGATTTCACACTATCGCTGAAGATAACCCATGTATCTTGACTGTCAGGACGAGGACCGAACAACTTATGCTCTGCGTCAGGAACACCCTCTACAGCCTCATAGCGGAGAAGACTTATAAATCGGTCCTGTGGATTGGTTGCCCAGAGGGCCTTCCATGTTGAATCCAAATAGATATCGGAGTTTGCGAAAACACAGAGAGTATTCTGAGGAGCCTTCTCTGCAATCCAGCGGATAACATCCGAATAGCTGAGCCGATGACGGATGACTTCTTGCTCGATTTTATCATTAGCTGTGAAAGAGCCAGTGAGGTCGGTCTCGTTGAGAAGAACAATCTTGTCAATCAGAGAGCATTCAACATTCTTTTCAAGACAGAGTCTAATCTCACGAGCCCTCGCAGCCTTCTCAGGTTTATAATACTGGCTGATGAGCCATAGTTGTGGAGGACCAGAGGGTGGAGGAGCATAGAATGCTTTGATCATAGTCTCAGAGCGTAGAGAGCTAGGGTGAACACCCAATGCACGATTCATACGCAAAAGTATTGAGGCAAGAAGAGCAGCATCATTAGCTGTACCATCCCATGCGGCTCCGACGAAAGGGTAAATCTCTGCGACTTCTTCTAGGCAAATCATATTTCCAATCCCCATCTCCTTCAGTGCATTTTCACCGAGTAGATTGAGAGTGTCTCTTGAAGCAAGAATCATCGTCAACTCTTTCCATGCGCCTGTGCGAAGCCATTCAGCATCTTTTTGAGATTGAGCGGGATCACAAAGAAGAAGAATATTTGTAATGGATGATAGATAATTGCGGTTGAGTGCGCCGACTTCCCACCGATTCCATCGTTCATTCTTAGGAGTATCAGGTCCAATCCATATGATTGTCTTATTATCCTTCGAAATGCTTGTCTCTGTTTGCAAAATCCTGATAGGTTTACCTGTTTTTGGATGCGCTCCCCACATTCTTTATGGAGAATGTGTTAAATGCTTAGACCCAAAAGTAGATTTAACGCCGCAATTTATACATCTGATTTTGATACAATCGATGGGCGATGAGTTTTAGGATCACGAATAACGATAGTTGAAGCACGGCGGATTGGAACTTCCTGTTTTTCTGGAGGAGCTCCATATCTTCGCTTGATAATAACAAAACAGAGAGTAACCAGTGTGAAGACACCAAAGATGGCCGAGAGACCTATTGCTGCTGCTTGTCCATTACCGATTGTTGTGCTCTCAACAGGAATATATACATTTTCAGTAGTGTTTACATAAATATAGACAGGCTTCACAGTGTGTGTTGAAGTAGATGTGGAAGTTCCAGATGCAGAGGCTGTTGCTGTTCTTGAAATGATTGATGTAGGTGTAGGTTTCGATGAGCTAGAAACTGTGGGAGATGAAGAAGGTGACGAGCTTGTTGATGGAGAGTGTGATACAGATGCTGTTTCGCTGGTGGAGGGGCTTGCCGTGGCAGAGACAGACGCAGAAGGGCTAGAAGATGTGGAAGGGTTTGCCGTGGCAGATACAGACGCAGAGGGACTAGAAGAGGAACTGGGGCTTGCTGTAACCGATACAGACGCACTAGAAGAGGCTGTTGGTACAGAGCTGAATGTTGATGTTGGTGTAGAAGGAGGGCCAATCTGGCAGTAGAATGTTTCTTGTGTTGAGAACAAGCCATTCACTATTACGCATCCATAACCGGGACCCTTGAGATGGCAGGTATTTGCATTAATAATATCCCAAGAGCCTAGTGAACTACAGATTGCTCCTGTGTTTGCTTGAATATAGGAGCAATCGGGAGTTGAGAGACCCGCTGGAGCACCTGTGGTTCCATGGACGAGACTGGCAAAAGAACTGCACTGCTGGGCTGCGCTGAGGCTAATAAACGCAGCGAAGGTGGCAAATGAGAGTAACATTCTATTTGGGTTTAAGAGTTTAACGAAATTAGAAGTAATGGATAGAACCGATGTTGCCTATGTTATTAACACAACTCCCAAGTATTACTATCTTCTTCCACTTCATATTGGTCTCATCCACCGATATGCTGCAAATCTTAAATGGGACATTTTAATCGCTACCGAAGATCCTGGACATCCCATTATTCAACAAATGTTAACTAAATATAACGTTAAGATTGTGATTTTAGATGACAAGGATTCGGGTTTCCTAGCATCTCGTGCTGCAACAATGCAGATTTTATCTAAAAGTCAAGTATTCTCTACGAGTTATAAATATGTAATCCCTATGCAAGAGGACTTTTTGCTAGAGCGCTTTCCAGATTTTATAGCTATTCAAGAGAGTTTCGATATACTTGATAAAGATCCCGCAGTTCAGAGTATCCGCTGGATGCCGTGTCCTGGACCCGCCGCAGCAGACGAGAAATATTCGGACCGATGGAAGATTTTAGACGCATCTCGGGATGAATATTTATTCACCTACCAAATGTGTATTTGGAGAATGCAGTCTTTGACTACGTGGTATACTCGTCTTTGCTCACAGTTTGATATTGATAATCCTGGACCTTTGACAGAAGAAAATAGGCGAATTCTGGAGATTCGCGCAAACTATGCGGAAAATTATCATGGACAGCTCTATTTTAAAGAGTGGCTCATGAGCGATGGGGAAAAGCACTTGGCGTGGATTCGTATACATAAGCATCCAAATGCTGTGTATATGAGTCCGTGGCCATATCGTCCTACTGCAGTTATAGGAGGTAAGCTTGAAGAGTGGGCGATTGAGCTTGGAAGGAGGGAGGGATTTCCTATTGTCACTAATCGCCAATAATTGTTATATACGCCATATTTTGTCTTGATGTATAAGATGTTATTTGGGGAGAAGAGATACCTGCGCGAGTATAGAGAAAAGTACTAGGAGGCCATATTGCAGGATTTGCATTTGAATATCCAGCAATCATATTTGGGATAT
>Ga0247723_1002141_pt1 | contig 10803 bp, 10 predicted proteins | sample MSEWelMarce5H_FC_FD_189079 | JGI IMG/M metagenome (GOLD analysis project Ga0247723, IMG submission 189079) | Subsurface sediment microbial communities from gas well in West Virginia, United States - MSEEL Well Study Marcellus 5H_FC | ecosystem: Environmental > Terrestrial > Deep subsurface >...
CTGTATAGGTTTCTTGACAATCTGTAGGTACAACAAATCCACAATCTGAGGTGATTGAGGAATTGGTCTATCTACAACTACAGGATCAGATGACTTTACTTCTGCTTTAATGGGTGCTTTTGGGTGTGTTTTTGGGTGTTCTTTCCTATCTTCTTTCTTTTCCTCTTTTTTCTCCTCTTTCTTCTCGGTCTGACTAGTTAGCTGACTAGTTGCCTGACTAGAAGCAGTTTGTCTAGCGATAACACTAGTAGGACTAGTTTGGCTTGTAGGAGAAGGAGTTGAGATAGCTTGGTTTACTACAGGATCTGCGACTACCTGTGGCTCGCTAGTAATGACTACAGTTGCAGGCGCGCTAGGAGCAATGATATTAGCTAAAGCATAGGCTTCTGCATATCCGCTACAGGTTCTATCATACAAAGGATTTAGTCTGCATTGTTCTGCAAAGTAAGCCTGTGCATAGTTAGGGCAATCCTTATTAAAGAGTGCATTAATACTGCATTGCTGATTAAAGTAGGCTTGCTCATATCCCTGACAAGAAGTGCTATACAAGGCATTTAATGAGCATTGTTGCTCTAGGTATGCTTGCTCATAATTAGGGCATTGTGGGCTGTATAGAGAGCTTATAGAGCATTGTTGAGATAGATAGGCTTCTTGGTATCCTGTACAACTAGAACTGTGTAAAGGATTAAGCAAACAAGGATCACCAGTAGATCCTGTTATATAGCTAAAAGGTGTGTCTGTAGTGAATCCTGCTCCATGATAATACTGAGTATATTCACCGACATCACCAGTCATTCCCATTGTGATAGTTCTGTTAGGGCTGATATTCACCTTTTCATAGTGCATACCGATATAGCCACTAGGTTTAATTTCTACACCAAAGGTATTTAGATTCTCAGGAATTCCATACTCGGAGATATTTTCCCACTTATATCGCTGATACTCTGTAGTGCCCTCAGTTAAGAACCGACCTGAATAGTTAAGAAGATCAGTCTGCAAAGGCATGATGGCAAAGCTAAAAGGAGTGCCATTGTTATTTCTTAGGTCAAATCCTGAACAACACCAACTATTTGTCGGATTGAGGAAGCCAACAACACCATTGCTGAACATATAAGATTCAGTAAAGACCCTACCGTAGTAAGGAAAAGCAAACTGGAGTGGAACTCTGACATATCCATCATCCGATATTTGGTGCTGAATAATCTGCGCCTGTGCAAGATTGCACCATAGTGCAAAAATACACACTAAATACTTCATTTAATTGCAGGGCGATTTGGAATCATCTTAGGGTTAGCAAGCCAGTAATCTTTAGCTTGAACCCCTACCATTCCATCCACAGGGCAATAAGTACCAGCATCCCACATACCCCACCAGATAGCAGAGTCTTGGCACATCACAGATACAGCAGCAGTTTTCATCTGCATCATAAACAATGACTCAGCCTTAACAATCATCTCGCAGTTAGCATCCTTAACAGTAGCTCCAAAAGAGATACCAAGGATCTGAGTCTGAGTTGCTCCTGATACACCAGTAGAACAGTTCTTATTGTTAATTGTGGTGATATTAGGAGAGATAGCAGAAGGTGGTGGAGACTTTACTGTGGTCTCTGATTTGCTAGTAGATTCAGTAACGATAGGCTGTGCTTGTGCAAATCCACAAACTAAAAGCCCTAATAAGAGCTTTTTCATTTAGAACCCCACCAATGAGCTATAAAACCCACAATTGAAGAAATGGCACTAACTACCATCATACCAGCCCAAAAGCCACCTCGACCTTTGTTAGCAAGCTCTAACAGTTCTTCCATACCAGCCTCTAGCTTATCCACCTTCTTTTCTAGAGACTCTACAGTAGCAACTAGCTTGCCATACTTGTATAAGTCAATGCCATTATCTTCCGACATCATCTACTCCGCTTTAGGTTCGTCTTTAGCTTCTAGAGATGCTTTGAGCATATTCATAAAAGCCTGTTTTCCTACTGATAACTGGTCTAAATTGAATTGTGATGAGGCAATCTTGCGGTCTAAGTCAAGAAGATGATTGACCATCATCTGTTGCTCTTGAGTTAAATCTTCATACTGATATTCAACACCATCAATTGTAACTGGGGTCTTTTTATCTTTTCCCATTACTTACTCCTTACTAGTTAAAAACTGTTACCAAGGCAATCCGCTTGCTACCTTTGGTGCTTTTTGGTCTGCTAATTGAGCATCAAGACTGGCTTCCATAGCTACTAGGTCTAGCTTTTCAGCTAACCAAGTCTTAACTGTTTCTTCAGTTAATGATGCAAAAGGAATGACTGTATCGCCTACTTCTACACCTACTGTGCCATAAGTTGATGCTGTGAATTCACCATCTTGTTTGATAGCGGAAAAATGGATTGTCGTTACGATGTCACCGTCTGTGTTGCGGTCAAGTTGATTAATAATTAAGTTCATTTTTATTCCTTATTTAGATTCTAAAAGTGCCACTCGCTTACGGAGTGATTGTATTTCTGCCCATAAAACAGGCACAAGTGAGGAAGCATCCATTTGTTGATAAATAGGGTTTCCATCTTCATCTACTGCATCTTTTTCACCTGTGTGAGCATAATCAGGAGTTTCATGAGCAATAAACATTGGTCGTGCTTGCGTAGCATCTTTCATCTTACCCATATAAACAGGTACAGAATCAATAATTTCACCACTATTTAATACAGGGCTTATGATTTCTTTAGCACGATAGTCCGAGGTTACATTGTATGCAATCAAGCCAGCACCACGATTGTAAGTAATTGAACCACGCTGAGTAAATGTGCCTTCAGTACCAAAGTTTACAATGGTGTTGTTTCCAGTTGTAGCGTTGTTCCAACAAGCTAAAGCATAAGAGGCAGTAGAGGCAGTAGCTACTAATTGAGCACTACCTGATGCACTAGTAGTCCCCACTAGCAAGTTACCAGAGCTATCTATTCTCATGCGTTCTGTGTTACTAGTTCCAAAAGTAATTGGCTGAGAATCAAAAGTGTACATATTTAATGCACTTGTTGCGTAAGAGGCATCTGTTCCATTAGTTTGAAAAACACCCGAACCAAAAGTAGAACTTTGACTTACAAATCTCAAAAAGGCTCTGTTATTGCTTGAGCTACCTGTATTTGAAATGCGAGCAACAGTTGTTTCTCCTGATGCTGAAACTTCAAACTTTGCATTAGGACTACTTGTACCAATACCTACATTACCAGCAGATGTCGCAACAATTAAATTATCTGCATATCCTACGGCATTTAGTTTTAAATAATCAGCACCAGCAGCGTTTACAGTCCACTCAAAAGGGACAGTTGCACCTGTTTGTCTAAAAGAGCCAGCTACATGAAGCCCAGCAGCAGGACTAGCCGTACCTACACCAACTCTATTATTAGTAGCATCAATAACTAAAGTATTGCTATCAAAGTTCAATCCATTAGGAATAGATACTGCACTAGAATTGATTGTTAAAGCATCACCACTAGCATCTCCTAGTGTTGCTCCACCGTTAGCAGCAAAAGCGCCAGAGGCTGATAGGCTAGTGAAAGCACCTGAAGCAGGAGTAGTAGCACCTACAGTACCATTAACAGCACCATTGAAAGGGTCACCACCTGCACCTGTCTGAAACTCTTTCAAGTCAGACATTAGCTGTCGAATAGCATTGTTAATACCTGATGGAGCGCATCCTTCTGCAATATTAATACTATTAATATCGGTATTATTCGCTGGATCTACATCAAATTCTGAGATTTTGGTTTTTGCCATGATTTATAATTCCTTTATGCAATTATCTTACTTTACTGTGCCTATTTCAATTATTTTAGGCAGATTATCCTATGAATACTTTGGACTTATAGGTGCTTCAATTACCTTCCTAATAATCCTTGTATCTGCCCTTGTTCTCTTTCGTTTAACAAATCAGCTACTGCACCGCCAGAAGCAACTCCTAAAGGAGCGCCATAAGTACCCTGTAAAGTTGGTGCAGAAAGACCTCTTGTAGCTTGATAGGCTGATACACCACCTCTTAATGGCTTAACTAAACCTGTAGCTGCTGTAAGACCAGCACCAGTAGCAACATCGCCACCAGCCATTGTCATTACACCCAAGCCCTTCATTAAGTCCTCACCAAGTCTAGCAATTTCATAGCCTGTCTTAGATGGATTCATAGCTTGTGATGGTGTAACTGTCTTTGCTAATGCAGTTCTAAACTCTCTTAAAGACTTTACCTGTTCTGGGGTAAATATCTCATTAGCCAATTGTGCGCCTTTGCCCATAATAAGCTCATCTACTTCTTTAACAATTTTAGATGCTGGCTTTACATTACCTTGAGTATCTTGCACCAATCTAATATAAGCAGCTTGTCTAAACTCATTGAATTGATCTGAGTTTTCACCAAAGATGTCTTTGAACTTCTTAGCAACTCTTACAGCCACTTGGTTCTCACCAATCTTTGAAGTACCAAATAGATAATTCATTGTTTCTACAGGAGTTAAATCTTTAGATGCAATTTTATCAATAATCTTTTGAGCATCAACATCTGGAGCTTTAGGATCTACTTTGAATTTACTGTAGTAATCTTTAGCAATTCCTCGAGCATCTTTTAACTTAGCCAGTTGGTCAGCATCACCAGAAGCCAATCCTTTAGTGATTGTGTCATCTAGCCAGTTGTCAAACTCATTTCTAATTGCAGAAATAACTGTTCTATCTGTATCGTTAGCAGCAGTACCATAGTAAGAATTTAGCTTCTTTCTAGTGCTTTCTAATGATTTAAGATTAATATCAGTAACATTAATGCCTTCCATCTTAGGAACAGCATTTTTAACTTCATTAAATGCTTCAGTAGCAGATGGTGTTAATTTAGGATCAAACACCAAATTTTGCTCTTGAATAACCTTTTGAATTCTTAATGGCATTTCATCAACAGCAGAAACAGGGATATTTAAAGCCCTTAAATCTGTAGCATCATAAGCCTTTGTTACAGCACCCTTCATCTGTTGCTTTTGACCTCTAAGCATTTCATAGATAGTGCCACCAGCTTCAGCTTGATTTACAGACCTAGCATCTGGAGCAATTGCAGAGCCAACAACTCCAGCTTCTTCTTCAATAGCTTTTCTTTGGGCAAGGTCAAATCTTTGCATAATTTTTTGAGCTAAACTACCTCTGCCAGCATTTCGCATGGCTTCTTCATTAGCAATCTGTCTTACATCACCTGTAGCTTGACCAACAGTTAAAGGTATTCTTCCTGTATCTGCTGCACTTGCTACAGATGTAACTTTCTCAGCTTGCTGTGCAAATCTAGAGCCTAAATTTTTATAAGCATCAACAATGGCTTGCTTACCCTTTTCACCAAACTCATCAAAGTTAATTCCTGATTGTTTTAGTATTTCCTTAAATTGACCAGAAACTTCGCCTGCTGAATTAAATACTGGCTTTTTAGCTCTAATATATCCAGCTAAAGCATCACCAACAGCTTGACCACCTGCACCAAAAGCAGTATCTAAACCTACTTTAAGAGTGTCAAACTCTTGCTGTGACCCTAACATTTGTGCGCCAGTTTCTTTTGTAGCTGATATTGCTCCGCTAGTTGCACCAGCAATACCAAGTCTAGAGGCTATTCCTTTAGCAATACTAGCCATCTTAGCAACAGGCAAGAATTGAACAATATCTCCTGTAAATCCTACAGCATCAACAGGAGATAAGCCTTCTTTGTTTGTATAGAATGGTTTTCCACCAATAACTACATATGGATTGCCTTTTTCATCTTCACCACCTTGAGCGCCTTCTACAGAACTTAAAATGATGTCTTGTAAAGCTCTAGGGTCAGTAGTAGCCATAGTTCCCATGAACAGCTTAAAGCTCTCAGGAAGGCTTACTTTAGCACTTAAATACTCTGGTGTTTGAGATGTTGGCACAGGTAACTTTGCTATGCCTAAATCTTCATTTGTCATCACTTGAGTTGATGGTTTAGCCATACTTTCAAATGGGTTTCCTTCTACTGGTGTAAGAGTAGCCATTAATCACTCACCTTATAAAATTTATCACCTTGTTGCACATAGTAAGCACCATCTTTACCTTTATTAGCCTTTACTTGCTTGTTGCCGATTGTAAAGTATAAATAGTCTGGCTTTTCCATATTTTCAAAAGGACTCTTAATTTGATTAGGATTAGCACCAAAGTCTTTGGCAAAAGATTTGTAAGTGTCTACATCAGTTTGGACATTCTTAGAGTAACTATTAACCATGCCATAAGCAGTAGCCATAATGTCATCTCTTTGCTTAGGAGTTAATGAGCCACCTCTATCAATCTGTTGAGCTAAACCAATTAAAGACTGAGGAATACTTGATTTTCCTTTAATTGTTGCAATGTCACCCTGTTGCACAGCGCCTTGCGGATCATAAATTTTAGCTAAACCATAGATTAGTGTAGAGTCTGTTGCTGGGTTTTCCTTATCTTTTGCTGCTCCAACCATAGCATTGTATCGTCTAGCAACTTCTCTATAATCTTTAACTTGAGTATTAAACTCTTTGACATTCGCAGATGCAGCTTGAGCAACAGCAGTAGGATCAGCAGTATTAATCTTAGGTGCTTTTGCTTCGTCAGACTGGGTGATATAAGTTTTAACTCTTGTTCTATCTTCATCAGTAAATTTATCTGGTGTCTTTAATCTTCCACCTTCATCCTTAATTCCTAGAACACTAACAGCTTCTTTTACTTGGCTAGGAACATCAGACATTTTCATTGTTGCGCCACCCAATACTGGTAGTGCCTTCTCAATATTTGCTAACTCATCAAATCTTCCCATGCCAGCCAATACTGGTGCAATCTTATTGATGTCGTATGTATATCCAGTTAATTTCTTTTGTTCTGGTGTAGCACCGTATGTTGGCATACCCATCTCATCATACAATGTCTGACCTTCTGGAACTATAGCAGGAGTTGTTTCGTATTGAGGAGTAGCAGCACTCGCATACAATTTCTTTAATTGTTGTGTTTCATTTTGCTTTCTAAGCATTTCAGATATTTGAGTAGCTTTTAGCATATCACCAAGAGTCTTATCCATGCTTGACTGGTAGCCTTGGTAACCCCCTAATAAAGCCTGACCAATTGCTTGACCTGTACCTACTGGTCTTGCTTGCGCTCCAGATAGCGATAATAGTTGAGCAATAGCATTTAAAGCACCCATATTTAGGGCTTCATTCTTCATCTGCCCATATTGCTCTTGCCCAAATAATTGGGCTAATGGATTTGTGTCTAATAGTGCCATTTTGTTATCCTAACAATGAATATATATTCGGAGTTGATGCTCTTGGAGATTGTAATAAATTAAGAGTTGGTGAGTAATCTACACCAGCTTTTTTCATTTGACCGCCTGCTCCTGCTTGCATAGGCTGTAATGGGTTTACTTGCTGACCAAATAATTGATTGCCTAATTTTAAAGCATCTATAGCATTTTTTGGTGTTAAAAGAGATGGTGTTGCATAGTCAGCATTGTATTTTAGTAAGTCTTGTGTAGCTTCTTTTACACCTTCAGCCATTGGATTGCCATAAGCACCTGTGTTTACATCAGGAGTTGGAAAGTCACCTACTTGGTCTCCAATAATAGGAGTAGTAACTTGTGATGCTGAATAAGCATTAAGACCTGTATTTGCTAAGTTTTGTGCAATAGCTTGCTGTGTTAATCCTTGTGTAGCTAGTCTAGCAGCATCATTAGCAACAAACTCCTCAACACCACTTTGAGCTAAAGTAGATGCAATTTGAGACTCTGATAAACCTTGTTGGGCTAACCTGTAAGAATCTGTAGCAGCAAAATCTGCATTTACCGCTAATTCACTTAATACTTCTGGTGCAAATTCTGAAAGTAACTCAGGAGCATAATAAGCAGCAACTAATAAAGCAATTTTTTCTGGATTATCTAGTAAACCTTCACCAACATTTTTAGTAAACTTTACAGGGTCTTTAACAAAAGCACCTACTGTATCAACAGCACCACCAACTGTATCACCAATAAAATTACCAATGCTTGAAAAAAAACTACCAAAACCAAACTCAATTAATCCTGTATCTGGGTTAATAGTCCCAGCACCACCCAAGTCTTTTAAAAGTTGAGCTTCTTCTGGGGTAATATGGGCTAATACTGTATCGCCATTATTGCCATAGCTTTGCAGTAACCCAGCAACTTGTTTGATATTTGTATTCATTAGAATAACAATCCACCCAATGCGCCACCTAAACCAGCACCAGCTAAACCATATCCGCTTGGAGAAGTTAAGCTAAATGGAGATCCTGATAAATATGAACCTAAAGCCTGACCACCTAAATAGCCTAGACCAGCACCAGCAGCAGTATTAATTAATGGATTGCTAGGCAAGTTTGTTGTTGATTGTTGAGTTCCAAAGCTACCCATAGGGCTACCATATACAGAAGATAAGTAACCAGACAATTGTTGGTACGGTAACTGCTGACCAAACTGGAATCGAGCCATCTGCTCTTGTAATGGTTGAGCTGCGATTTGTTCTCTAGCTGCACCGATTTGACCTAATTGCTGTGCTGGTAAGAACTGTTGAGCATACATTGAAGGAGCAAGACCAGCCAACTGAGCTTGACCCAATTGAGCTTGTTGTTGCAATCCTCTTTCAGCCATATATTGCTGATTAGCCATGCTAGAGGTGATGTCACCCAATGCTCGACCATATCCTTCTGTAGCTTGTCCTAAAGCACCTTGCATTGCACCAGAGCCATAGCGACCAGACTTAGAAAAAAGACTAGCAATGCTTGGCAATACCTGATTAGAGAACTGTTGCTCTAATGGTCTAGTAGCAGCTTGCATAGCTTGTTGTTGGTATGGACTACCTTGTAAGAAGCCACCAGCAGCAGTCTGACCAATGCCAGATAGAGCTTGACCATAAGCCTGTTGAGCTTGTTGCAATGCTGGGCTTGATTGACGCGCTAGATTTTCTTGCTGTTGCAAAGCCTCAAGAGTTTGAGTAGAAGGACTGACATAGGTTTGACCTTCAAAAAATCTAGGTTGCTCACCAGTCAAGAATAAACTCTGCGCTCTTTCCAAGCCTGTTTGCAAATAAGGCAATAAAGCTGGATCAATGCTTGAAGTTGAAGTTGTTGATTGAACTGCCATGATGGTTTCCTTTTATCCTACTACTACATAATCAAAAGTTTTACCTGCGATTGAGTTAGCAGGATGACTAATTACTGCGCTTCCATTAGTTACTGAACTAATATAAGGGTTTGTATAAATATTGCTTGTGTAACCATTGCTAGATAAGTAGCTCATGGTTGCTATTACTGATGGTGTTGCTGGTCTTGTAGGGCTTGTCTGTGTACCAAAATGCTCAATAGATACTCCTACATCACTAGGTCTCCAAGCTAACTGGACATAATCATCTTTTTGCAAAGCAATAAAGAAGTTTAATGCTGCAATACCTCTAGATGCTGTACCAGTAGATTTTCTAGCAGCCATACCAAATTCGCTATTGCTACCTGCTACATCTGAACCATTCTTTCTAAACCAAATAGATACCTCTTGAGTATCGTTAGTAGTATTAATTAACTGTATTGAAAACTGAATATTGTATAAACCAGCATAATCAGCTTTTAATTTTGTTGTATCTACCAAACTTGCTCCTAGAGCATAGTCTGTAGTATCAAAGGTAACAATATTGACACCTGTTGTATTTGGAGCTACTTGGTCTGTGCCGTCTTGAACTGCCAAATAAGGATAGTAAGCAGTAGAAGATATATCATCTGTTGCACTAAGCAATATAACTGAATCTACACCAATGCGAGCATCTGTAATAGTAGTGGTTGAAGCTCCACCAGTAGCCAAGGTGACAGTACCAGTATTATTGGTCTTGCCATTCATAATGCCATTGACTACTTCAGCGACTCCTCGCTGATCTCCACCGAAGGGTGGTAGAACTCGAAACATTATCTGCCACCCATAGGAACAAGCTCAACATCAGCACCGATAGCTGTTCGCCAGTTATCGCCTGTTGGAGTAAATTCTAGTTGGTGGTATCTTCCCATGCTTCTAATTGAAACCCTATTCTCTGAATCCGCAGCAGTTGCTGTGCCAAAAGTTACTAGTTCTGATAGTAGGTTTCTAGAAGAAATAGCCACACTAGCAGAACCATTGTCTACAATAGGTTGGACTAAGGTGACAGCAGTCTTACGATTTTCAGCCGACAAGTCTCCTGTCTGAATTGTAGCAGTAGAATTCGCTCCTGTAAATGTCACTATTTTTGCATTCCTGACACCAGCAAACATCATCTTTCCACCCACCCATTGACGAGAATCTAGGCTTGTTGGCAAAGCATCAATACTGGTTGAGAAAGCATCCAAGCCCTCTAAAGTCACAGATGGAGTAGAAGCATCAGCCACTCGGTCTACATCGGTAGATCCAGATGACCATTTCTTAGTCTCAAAGTTGTAAATCAACAATCTATTGACATTACCGCCTTGACCTTTAGAGGCATAAGACCAAATAACTAGGTTTCTAAATGGGTCAATAGCAGCCGACATATTAGGTAGAAATACCTCATCTACATCATTAAAGAAGTATCGGTTTACCTTCTCATTACCGATAGGGATGATATTTTGACCATCACAGGCATAGAATCCATCATCAGACAAGAAGAATGACACACCTTGGTACTGAATAATTGAATTAGCCTCATAACACCCTAGATTTCTAGAGATATTGTCAAACTGGAACACCAAAGGGCTACCGACATAGGACATTCTATGAATTGAGCGATCCATGAAGATTAAGCCAAATTCACCACCTGTAACAC
>Ga0247723_1002142_pt1 | contig 10803 bp, 18 predicted proteins | sample MSEWelMarce5H_FC_FD_189079 | JGI IMG/M metagenome (GOLD analysis project Ga0247723, IMG submission 189079) | Subsurface sediment microbial communities from gas well in West Virginia, United States - MSEEL Well Study Marcellus 5H_FC | ecosystem: Environmental > Terrestrial > Deep subsurface >...
AGGCTCATGGCTTTGGGGGTTCATCGTTGTCAATGGCTTCAGCCTTGGCACTCGCATTGGCTATTGCCTTAACTCCAGACCTACCAGCTACACCACCCAAAACACCAGTAATGAACACCATGATGGTACTAATCTGCTGTGTATACACCTTGTCAATCGCCGCCATACTGCCGTTCATTGGTTGCGTAACAAACGAAACTGAGTACAGAAACATACCCATAGAAGCCAACAGAATGGTCACCAAGACCACGATAACAAATGCCCATACTCTGACTTCAATCTCATCAGCAGTCAGGCGATTATTAGGTTTATATCCAATGGTTGCCATCATTTCTTCTCCTGTTCGGGTTTAACTAACATCTCAGGGCAAGTACCAGAAGCGGTACAAATAGGGGGTTTGCATTCAGCACTAGACCAATTCAATGGGTCTTGGCAAGGGTAGCGGTAGCGGTCATCACAGCCAACTAGCAGTACCAATAGGATAGATAAGCCCCAAATACAGTAAATATTCATTCCTGCTTCTCCCTTTCAACTTGTTTAATCAGCTTTTGCACTTTTTCTTGCTGTTGTTTGGCTTCATGCTTGGCTTGCAGTACATCTATGTACAACATACCTAAAACAGGCAACAGCAATATGACAAGAACACAAGCGGCAATCCATCCCACTACGCTCTCCCAATCTTGCTTACCAGACCTATTAGCATCCATAGGTATAGGAGGAACAGGAAAGCTACCAACAGGTATGCTTGTTTTTCTGCTAGAAGACGCTCCCTTTCCTTTCGTAGCCATGACTCTGCATCTCTTTTCTTTCTAGCCTTCTCTTGCTCTCCAGCAATGATGTCTCTCATGCTGAAAACTTCACTATACAAAGCACCCATCTCAGGGGGAGATTGGTAGACCATGCACTCTCGTATCTGAACTACCAATCTCTCCATCTCTTGTTGCGCCAAAACCCTGTTGAGGGCTTCTTCCATCAAGTTCACATCATCAGAGAAAACTACAGTCCTAGCCTTCTCCTCTGACTCCCTGATATGCGCTTCTAACTGCTCCTGTAGCTTGAAAAACTCAGTCAGGTTCTTAACGATGTCAGCTTTGACTTGAGTTTCTTCAACAGCAACATAGTCTGACTTCTTAGCCTTTGCCACAGACTTTGTAGCTTCAGGCTTGGGACTACCGCCAAATAGTTTACGCAATGAACCCCAAAATCCTTTGACTTCTTTACCAATGGCGACAACTTCATTAGCAGTGTTCCTAATTTCGACAAAAGACTCTTTAGCTTGCTTATAGAGTTCACAGCCAGCTTGGATGTTCTTGACCAAGCCAGCCGCAAGAAGACAAATAGAGATTGGATCAATGTGTTACTCCAAGTCTGTTGGAAATCTTAATTGTGGAGGCATACGTTCAGATTTGTTGTACTGATAAACAGTGCTTGGGGCTAATACAGCGCCAGCTTGAGGAGAAGCGCCCGTCAACATACCTCCAGCTTGCCTAATCAAATCAGGTCTAGAGCGCAACAACGCATCCAACGCCTTTTGACCAGCAGGGCTATACATTGTTGGAATTGTTGCCGCTAAAGGAATTCCAATTTGAGGTTGAGAAAGCATACCCAACCCACCAAGAGTAGATGCGGCAACTCGACCCTCTAATGTGGCTCTTGATTGATCTCCAAGTACATCAACAGCGGCATCTGATATTTCTTGACTCTTGGCGCTTCCTTTTGCAAATGCAGATTTGCGTCTTGTCATATCAGCTTGTCTTACAGCAGTAGAGAATTGCTTTGGCGTAAATACACCACTTGGAGCGCCAGAATTGGCGGCGGCAATGTTGATTACAGATAAGTCGGCATAAGCACTGTCAATCCTACGTAATTTTGGCGTTTGCTTTGGGTTTTGAAAGTACAGTTCTTTTTTCATTACACCCAAAACATCGCTAAGTGCCTGACCAACATCTCTTTCTGACGCAGTGGAACTATTCATATAGTTACTTGCTTTTTTACGCAAGTCTGACTCAATGCCTTTAAATGTTTGACCATCTATCTTTTGACCAGAAAATTTCCCTAAAACTATATCGTTTAATGTTTGGGCAACCTCTTGTCTTTGGTTTGGAGATAAATTTGTCTTTTTGCTCAAAGCAGAAAGGATATTACTTGTGGTAGCAAAATCCAAGTCAAATGACATTTTTGACAAAACATCATCGTATTGATTTGAGACTTGCTCTGAAGCGTACTTAATTGCATCCCTGCCAATTACATCTTCAGGCAATTTATCTTTGACTTTATCTAACGCTTTGTTAATCACACCTTTATTAAAATCAAACAAAACACGCTGTCTTGCGTTCTCTATGCTAGAACCAATCAAAGGTAGATTCTGAGCAAATTCTTCTATCGACTTAAATTGACCACCTAAAGTTTGTCCTGTTGTTGGCGTAATACCTAGATCACGCATTGTTTGCTCTGCTTTAGAGATAAGAGGATTTAATACTCGACCAGCGCCAGCAACAATCTTTTCACCAAATGGGGCAGTAACAGCACTAACACCTACTTGTTCTGCCTTTTGTGGGAAAAACTCACCTTCACCTGTAACTGGTTGCATTGCTCCACTAGCAACACCTCCTGCTACAGCTTGAACAGTTTTCCCATAGCCAGCACCCCTAGCCAATTGAGCCGCCCTAGTAGCAGGAACAATACTTGCAGGATTTATGACGTTTCCAGCTAATCTAGAAACATCAAATCCAGTTTCACCACGAGCCTGACGTTGTTGCTGATAAGCCTGTTCTTCAGCACGAGCAAGTTCATCCATGCGCTGTGCTTCGCTTGTAAAGAACTCACTTACAGGGTTTTGATAAGCGCCAAATCCAGAGGTTACTCCAGCCAATGCACGAGGCAAAAGTTGAGCGCCACCAGTAATAGGGTCTTTCAAACCCATTAAAAAGCCTGAAGATGGTGGAGTTACTTGAGGATCACCAGATATAGCTTGAGCAATCTGCTCATCAGTCATGCCATCTGGGAACTCAATTACATCATTACCTACTTGAACATAGCTTGGCATCTTATTCTCCAGAGATGGATTCAACTTTTTTGGTCTGTGGGTTATACCGCTTAGTTGGTTTCGGTTGTGATGGCGTTGGTTGCATTGGCTGTAAAGGTAAAGCCTCTCCAGTTTTTCCTGACTCTGCCTGTTTTTGCAAGCGAGCAATATTGTTGGCAATTTTCTTTTCAGCACTTGCCAAAATACGCCTCATGGATTCTGGCTCTAAGCGTTGATCGCCAGCAACAACTTTTTGCAAATATTTCAACTCTTCATTAGAGTCATTACCACCAAATTGTTGCAATCTTGGAATAACAATTTCGCCAATATTCGCCAAGAAAACTTCTGTGTTTTGAACTTTCTTGGGATCGCCAATGCCAGTGAATTTTGCAATAAAGCCTTTTTCAGGGCCATATGCTCCAGCATAAATACCCTTGTCAATCAATTTCAAAGCATCTCCAACACCAGTTTTCAAAGAATATTGACTTTCAATATTTGCAACATTTTCTCCAATGACTTTTCCAGCCGCTTTAGCCGCCGCACCAGTATCAACAGATATGCCACCAACAAATACATTTCCTTTGCCTTGAGCCGCACCTTTAGTTTCTTGATTTATGTAATCAAGCATTCGTCTTTGGAATGGCTCAGTATCTGGCGTTAAGCCAGCTTCAATAAGTTTTCTAGCAAAGTCAGAATACTTTTCTGGCTTCTCGCCTTGATAAATGGGTTGTCCAGTTGTTTTTGACACCAATGCGTTTCCAACAACAACAACATCATCCTTTGTTTTCTCAAGCAAAACTAAATCTCCAACATTTTGAGATTTTTGGTATGTAGCCAAACTTTCAGGAGTATATTTACCAGAACGAATAATCTGTTGGAATGGGTCTGCGCCTTGTCGTTCTCTTGTTCTTTGCTGAATAAGAGCATATTCACTCATAGCTTTTCTACCAGCATCAGAAATGGCAATAGCAAACTGCTGGTCACCAGCATCTGCCGCCATCTTTGCAACCATCATATAAGAATCAGGGTCATTGGGGTTTAACTGACTAGCCAACTGTTGTCTACGAGCAATCAACTGCAACTGTGGGTCTTGACCACCCAAAGCACTACCAATCCCTTGACCCAACTGAAAACCAGCAGTCCTAGCACCTAGAGCCGCTTGTTGAAAAGGGTTAAGTTGTACTTCTTGAGCCGCACGATTCTGAAACTGTGCTAACTGGTTTTGTTGGTACTGTTCAGGAGTAGTGAACAATCCTAAGATTTCTGATGCCGCCATTGTCTTTTCTCCTTAACTGTATATTGATTGTATTGATTGTTGAACAGGTATATATTGACCTGTTCGTTGATCATATGTAAATTGCTGTTGTGTAGGCTGTGCTGTTACGCCAAATGCTCTGTTCAATGCACCAGTAACATTAGGACTTCCTGCAACACCAGCCAACACATTACCACCTAAAGAATAGGCATTTGCTGGAGCCATTGTTTGAGCCGCACTGGTGATGCCTTGACTTGTTAACATTCCACCTTGTGCCGCACCAGCAGTAACTTGACCACCAATTTGTCTGCCAATATCCAAAGGTACTTGTGCTAATTGTTCAAGACCTGTAGTTACATCCATAGGATTGGTAAATGGGGCAAGAGCCGCTGTTTGACCAGTGTAATATCTGCCCTGCAAATTAGCACCAGTATCAAACAAACCAGCACCATAGCTTATGCGCCTTCTTGCTTCTTCATCTGCTTGCGCCGCAAGAACCAAATCTTGTTGAGCAATAGAGTTGTAATAAGCCGCCATCTCAGGACTTGTAGCCATCAAGTTACCGCCTTGAGCAGTAGCCGCACCACCTCGACCTGTTTGGAACTGCCTGTTTCGCAACTCAGCAAGTTGATTTTCTCGGCTAGGTGTAAGCAATGCCTGTTGTTTGGCAATGTATTCTTGTGCCGCCTGTTCAGGTGTTTTAGAAAGGTAACCCTGACCAAGGCTAAACAGATTTTGAGCCGCACCAGTTAAAGGAGCATAAGCCGCTTGAGCGCCCTCTGCACCAGTTAAACCTCTGTTTGCCAATGTAGACAATCGGTTTTGATAACCAAGAATCTCAGGGCTTGGTGTATATCCAGCACTGATGACATTACCCGCCGCATCAGTCTGGAAGTTAGATGCCCCAAAACGAGTAGTTACGCCAACAGGTCTAAACCTTGCCGCATCTGCCGCAATTTGTGCCGCACGAATCTGTGCATTAGCTTGTGTTTGTGCCGCTTCTTTGGCTTGCTCAGACTGCAAGTAAGAACCACCAGCACTTAACAAACCTTGAATAGCAGAGGGGGCAAATGAAGCTAAAGTCTCTGGCTTTACATTTAAAAAACTAGCCGCTGATTGCAACAAACTTGGTGTTACACCTTGCGTTGCTATTTGATTTGCAATGGCTGTACCCGTAGATGATGTAGCGAGGTTAGTAGCGTTGACTCCTGCCGCACCAGTTGTTACAGAAAAAGGACTACCAGTGCTTAATAGTCCTGCGCCAGTATTAATCGCTGAAGCACCACCAGCACCATAAGTACCCGCCGCTTGCGATGCAAAAGGGCTTAAAGCGCCACTTCCTGCCGCCGTACCAGCACCAGCAGTTGCACCTCCTGTCGCCGCACCAGCTTCTGCAAGAGAAACACTAGGACTAAATAAACTACCAAAATTACCAGCGGCTAAATTAGCACCCAAGCCAGCCAAAATCATCGGACCATAATCTTTAGCAACGTCTTGTATAAAACCACCCAAACCACCACTGCCAGCTTGCTCATTGGTAGCAGGATTTGCGTTAAGAAATTCACCAGTTGGACTGTATTCGGGTTGAATATGGACTTGATTGTCTGCCCAATACCTCTGTTGAGATGAAATTGATTTTAATCTACCTTGAGGGTCATAGTTAGCAACTAAGGGAGGAACAGGGAAACCCCTTGCATCTGTTTTAGGGTAATTAGCTGGCATCTCCAATGGAATTTGGTATCCAGTGAGCGTATTCATGCCCATACCACCACGCTCATATTGAGGTACTGCATTAGTAGGTGGGTTTAGCGTATAGCTGGTGTAACCCCTTCCCTGTTGCTGTGCAGTAGATGGGAATTGCTTTGGCAAAGCATCAATAAGTTCTTTGGGTAAGTTGTTAGTGCCAGTAGTTGTTGTCATATTTGCTCTATTTCTATCAAATTGTTCTCTCTCAAACTCACCCCCAGCAGTGGGATTTAAAAAATCAAAGCCACCTGTTTGCTGTGGCAAAGAAGTAGTTGATCCTTTAGGTAAGTTGGTAGCCATGATATTTTCCTTTAAACAGTACCATTGGCAATCACATTGCCCAACACAGTGAAATTACCTGAAGCATCAATCTTGGCAACAGCAGTAGATGAGTTGTAGATATACAAGACGTTACTTGTCTCTACAAACGAAAAGTTCGTAAAGTCCCCATCTGCTTTTGTTGCAATAGCAGTTTGGATGTTAGTGAACTCAGTATCAATCTCAGTTCCCTTAACAACCTTACCCGCATTGCCTGAAGCTAAAGAATCTTTAGCCGCAAAGTTGGTTGATTTTGTGTAATTTGCCATGATTTATCCTTACGCCAGTTTGCCGTTTTTAGCTTGAATTTCAATCTTTTGAATGCTTACAGGTGAACCATTGATCTGCACTTCATAACCTGTTTGAACAACCTTGCCGTATCCACTCGCTTGACCAACCAATGTACTCAACTGAATACCACTAGAGTAATTTGCAACTGGTACACCATTTGCACCATACTCAGCAATTCCATATTGAGCAACAGTAGTAACAGGAATTTGCAATGTTTCTGAGTAATACTGACCAGAAAAGTCATATCCCCACTTGATGATAAATCCTTGGTCAGAACCACCAATTACAACAACAGAAATCTTCTTCAGTATGGAAGTAACATTTGCATCACCAAGGTCTGCATAGTTGGTGAAATACTGCATACGATAAGTAGAAGCATGGTCAAGATATGTTCCATACTTACCAACATAGCCATTCTTTCCAATCAGCAAGTCCCCATTACGTTTTGAATGAAAACAAGTAGGTTCAATAGTGTCCCAAGTAGTTACCCTAGCACTTCCATCCTGCAACTGAGCCTTAGTGTCAAACACATACACTTGCTTCGTTGTTGGCAAATTCAAAAGATAAAAACCATTGCTCTCGGAGTAAACACATTTAATATTTGATGGACTTTCAGATGCCACGTTAGTCATCAAGTCATCACGCACATTCTTAGATAAGTCACGCAAAGGTGCTGACTTCTCTTGAATAGTACGCAACAGACTACGAACACCACTGTTTGACAAGAAAATAATGTCTGAACCAGTAGAAGCAATAGAGTCCCTAGATAAGCAACCAATGCTTCCTATCGTGTCAGACAATGACATTGTGGATGGAGTTGTTGCCCCTTGATAAACCAATATCTGACGTTTACCAAATATAACCAAGAAGTTATTGTGTGCGCCCAAACCCATGATCTGATCTGCACCATTAGCCCAAACCCTAGAAACATCTAAAGTACCTGATGTACCACCTGTCCAGTTATGTCCTGCCAATAGGTCAGAAAAGGTAATCGTTACATTGTTTGAAGTAGTATCAGCTACCCACAAGCGACCAAATGCAGAAATAACAATGTTCCCCAAAGGAACTGTGCCTGTATAACCCGTCTTCTCAGACACACGCCTAAATGTAGTGGTACTTACAGCAGGGTCATAAATCAATGGGTCAAAGCCCGATTGAAAGAAGTATGTAATCCCATTTAGGGATGCACATTGCCAATTACTTGCCGTAATGGTAGGCGCAGTACCACCCCCCCCATAGGTCAGTTCTACAACAGCATTGCTTCCATCAAGTTTAAACAACTTGTTGTTGCCAGCAAATAGTGTAGTTAAAGTGCCATCAAGTTGCACTAACTCATGTATAACACCAATATCGTTAGCGCCTAAAGCACCGCTAGAAGAATTAACTCTAGACCAACCTTTACGAGAGCCAATACGACCAAATTGGTCAATCACGCAATTAGTAGCAATAGACGCAAAACCACTCGCTAAATCTAGCGGTGAATCTTGCGTATTTAGCCCAAAAAATCCAGGGGCTGAAATGCTAAATAATTGCAGTTGCTGTGTCATACGGCTACAAATTCTTGGTTCTCAGGATAACGAGTGCCTTCCAAAGCAATGTAGTCAGACAACATAGATTTGTATAGCAAATACGCTTCTGATGATGAAGTACCACCATCTTCACCACGCTCAACTAAAGCACGAGCATAGGCATTCTGAGCCACTAAAACATCAGGTACAGCCACAACAGTTGCATCTAAGGCTAACGTAGCCTGTGGCACTGTTAAGCTAAATGGGATGCTATAAACACCATCAGGTCGAGGATAGATGGTTACCTTAGTGTCGTAGTTAGTATCTACACCATCAAAAGCGTATTCGTATGGAATGCCGCTAACTGGAGTAGAAAAATTCTGCTTTCGGTTCATTGAAGCAAAATCAATATTCTTCATACCAACATTACTCGTGACATTGATAACGTCAATAACTTGAAACTTTTGACCAGCGCCAGTTAAGGCATAAGAGTATGTTCCAGCAACAGTAGACAATGTAATGGTAGTGCCTAGAGCATTCCAAGCAAAAGCATCTTCAACTTGCCTCTTTGCATCATTGACAAACTTGCCAATCAATGTTGAATAGATAGTTTGATTGTTTGTGGTAACAACTGGTTCTCTGAGTCTAATCAGAACATCGTTGATAAGTTCAAGGTAGGTCATGCTCTTGTCAACCCTTCTTCTTCAAATGTTGCTATAAAACTGAATGAACTTGACGCTTCAGTAGTTATTTTTAATTTATCACCTTCTTCAAAAACAATGTAAGCATTGCCATCAAACTGCAAATAGTTTTTTGATGTAAAGTTATATTGCGTCAATATATCAAGGATTGTATTGGCACTTGCGTCAAACCATTGAACAGTTATATGCTTGGTAGAGCCACCTGTATTGTGTATATACATTACAGTAAATTTAGAGTAATAGCCAGTAGGACAGGTATAGACTGTAGTGTCTACTGCCGCTGTGGGACTAACTCCAACTGATAATGCTCTCATTTCGCTTTTGCCTTATTCCTTGCGGATATAGCTTTAGCTTTTGCCTTTGCGTCAGCCTTTGAGGATGCACCCCATGCCTTTAGCGAAAGAAGCAGTCTTGTTGGTTCACCATCCTTGTACTCTGCACCAGCCATGTTGCCCATGCGAGCCAAGAAACTTGCTCTGCGAGGGTTATCCCCCGACTTTACTGGAGGCTTCAGATTGCCGCCAGTTTCCGCATTATAAGACGATCTGCCCTTGGCATTCAAGCCGCCTTTTGGATTTTGACCAGCTTTTGTTTGCCAAGTGGGTGTTTTCATCTACTTCACCTTTTTAGGCTTCTTTGCAGTCTTTGCCGCCTGTTTAAACGCATCAGCAGTAGGCGCACCCTTGCTACCTACCTTACGCATCTTCTCGCCAGACCCCGCCTTGATTCGGGCTTGTTTGGCATTGATATTAGCGTAGAGTCCTTGCTTCATTTCATCTTCTTCTTAGGCTTGGACATTCCTGCCTCAGACAAAGCAATCGCAACAGCCTGTTTTGGGTTCTTGACTACTTTGCCGCCCTTGCCTGAATGCAAAGTACCTTCCTTAAATTCACCCATGACTTTCTTGATTTTCTTCTGTGGTTTAGTCATCTTCATAGGGTTTCTCCTTAGTACATGATTTTGGCAGTGATCGTGCCAGAGGTATAAGCAGTGCAGTTTGCTCGCAAATACTTGGGAGCATTAGCCAAAGTAACAAAGCCATCAGCAGTCAAAGCAGTGCCAATAGTGCTGTAAGTCGTGCCATCAAGACTACCTTGCAGGGCAACAGTGGCAGTTGTGATGCCAGTTACATGGAGAATTGCTGGCTCACCCATATCGACCTGAACAGCCTTAGATGCGCCTGTAGCTGTAACAGCATTAAGCAATGTGACGGGAGTAGTTATAGATGCCATTATTTACCTCTTGAAGATTTCTTCATCATGTTGGTGGCAGTACGACCACCACGCATAGGCAACCCCTTGGGTTTACCAATGGCGACCATGACAGTTACAGGAATACCTTTTTTCTTGCCGTATTCTTTTGCTTCTTTTTCCCCTTTTTCGGTGTAGGGAAACTTCTTTTTTCCAACTGAAGGCATAATATTCTCCTTATTTCCAGACACGATCAGCAATAAAGGTAACTATACCGCCCATGAATGAAGCGATTGTCATACCCATCCAAAAACCACCTTTGCCCTTATTGGCAAGTTCAAGCAATGCTTTTACGTCAACACTAAGTGAGTGCATCTCCTTTTGGAGAGCCTCGACTTGAGCCTCTAATTTGCCAAATTCTCTGGCATCAATATCAGACATTTGCTACCTTTCTTGGTCTTCCCATACGCTTAATTGATGGAATTACAGGCGCAAATGCGGTATCTGTTCTAAGTTCTGATTCTACAGATTCTATGGTTACTTCTGCTTCGTCTACTCTAACATAACCCTGATGACCCTTCATGGAGTCAATGTCATGCTGGAGGGTAAAAGTCACACAATTACCCGACTGTAAACAACGAAAAGTAGCCATAAAACCCCTTAAATAAGAAAGGGGGGACTAGCCCCCCCCATCATTAAACTACAGCACGACCAATGATAAGTTGTAATGTAGTTCCACCCAAATCAACAGAACCTGCTGTTGGGTTGT
>Ga0247723_1002143_pt1 | contig 10790 bp, 15 predicted proteins | sample MSEWelMarce5H_FC_FD_189079 | JGI IMG/M metagenome (GOLD analysis project Ga0247723, IMG submission 189079) | Subsurface sediment microbial communities from gas well in West Virginia, United States - MSEEL Well Study Marcellus 5H_FC | ecosystem: Environmental > Terrestrial > Deep subsurface >...
GTACAATCGCAGGCCAGCAAGATATTTCTCGCCAGGCACTAGAGCGCGGAACAGGCATCGATTCATTCGTAATCGCTGACTTGATCAAGTCATGGCACACAACACTCGACTCACAGATCCTCAATGGCGCAGGCACAGCCGGCACAATCAAGGGCCTTCGTGCTTCAGGTGGAAACGCCATCACATTCACATCAACAGCACCAACAGTCGGCCTGCTTTATCCAAAGCTTGCTGATGCGATTGCACAGATTCAGACAAACGCATTCGTTTCACCTTCACACTGGGTAGTTCACCCACGTCGCCTCGCATTCTTGCTCGCAGCAGTGGACAGCACAAACCGTCCACTTGTTGTACCAGCAGCAAACGGCGCGATGAACGCAGTAGGCGTCGGCGGAGCACCAACATACGGAAACTCCGGATACCAGATGCTCGGACTTCCAATCATCACCGATGCAAACATCGGAACAACATACGGAACAACTACAAACCAGGATGAAATCTATTGCGTAACAGCAAGCGAATCTCATCTCTGGGAGCAGCCAGGATCACCATTCGCACTTCGCTTTGATGCGACAGGCGCTGGCAACCTCACAATCAAGTCTGTCGTTTACGGCTACGCCGCATACACAGCAGAGCGCTACCCACTTGCAGCCTCGATCATTTCAGGCACAGGTCTAAGCGCACCATCCTTCTAAACGAAGGCCAGCACTAAATTGTGCAGGGCGAGTGGCCCACCCCCCGAGTCACTCGCCCTGCACTTCCAAACAGGGGGAAACAAATGAAGACAGCACACAAAGTAACAATAGGCTCTTGCGATCCAGGATCCGTAAATGGATCCTTTGCATATAGATTGATTCAACTTGCACAATCAAGAAGCAGCAGACTCGGGCCATTCGTAAGAATCAAAGGTTCCGGACTTTTATCAAAGCAACGCAACCGCATGGTGAAACAATTTCTAGATAACACAAAGAGCGACTGGCTTCTTATGTTGGACTCAGACGAGCAGCTGACGACTCCAGCATTTGACGCCTTGATCGACACAGCCCATGACAAAGAGCGCCCGATCGTCGCAGGCCTTGTCTTTGCAGGATTTGGAGTACCAGGCAAGCCTTACCCAAAGCCAGTCCCGGCAATATTTCAGGACTCAGATAAGGGCTTTCTTCCGCTTTACAAATACGACAAGAACGCAGTCTTCGAGATTGACGCAGCAGGAACAGGATGCCTGCTAGTTCACCGAAGCGTTCTGGAGAAGATGCGCGAAGTCGCAGATCCAAACCAGGGAACAGACTGGTGCTGGTTCTGGGATGGGCCAGTAAACGGAGAATGGATTGGCGAAGATTTATTATTCTGTCGAAGGGCAAAGGCGCTCGGATTTACGATCCACGTAAACACAGCTGCCATCTTGCCGCATCAGAAGAGCTTCTGGATGGAAGAGATACATCATGATATTTGGCAAGATTAAGAAGATCCGGCGCAAGCCGGCAAAGGAAACAGCAACCGCCGATCCCAAACTAGAACGCGCAATGCTGCCGAAACCGGAAAGAAGGACGAAGCGTGGCCCTAACTAATTGCTACTGCACACTTGCAGAATTAAAGGCATCACTTGCGATCACAGACAGCGTCGACGACGTTCCACTCGAAGCCGCGATCACAGCAACCAGCCGAATGATTGACGATTACACCGGGCGCTTCTTTTACCAGAACGGAACGACGCAAGTACCAGTCGCCCGTTATTACACCCCACTCGATCCCTGGACGATGAACATGGACGACAGCGTTTCGATAACGCAAGTGGCAACAGACGACAACTTCAACCAAACATGGGATACCGTCTGGTCAACCAGCGACTACATGCTGGAGCCAGTAAATAACCCACAGCGCGGATGGCCAGTAAACCGCATTCTCGCAATCGGCCGATACGTTTGGCCTTATTATTTGCCCCAGGCTTGCAAGATCACCGGCGTCTGGGGATGGACAGCAACACCAGCTGAGATCAACATGGCAACCTTGATCCAGGCAGCTCGATTATTCACACGCCGCCAGTCGCCATTTGGAATCGCAGGAAGCCCGGACTTAGGCACAGTGCGCCTCACAGCTAAACTCGACGCAGACGTTGAAGCCTTGCTTCGACCATTCCGCAAGAACAATGGGCTGGCTAAATAATGCCGATGCAACCAAGCCAGGTGCGAGACGCGCTCAAGACAAGACTTCAAACAATTTCAGGGCTTCGCGTTTACGAATTAATCCCGGAACCAGTAACACCACCATGCGCAATCGTGGGCCAGCTCGACTTCACATTCGATATCGATAACGCCCGGGGATTAGACCAAGCAAACGTAGATATTTATGTGATCGTCCAGCGCTTCTCAGAGCGAGCAGGCCAGGACAAGCTCGACGGATACCTTGCAGGCACAGGAGCAACATCCATCAAAGCAGCAATAGAGGGAGATAGAACGCTAGGCGGAACATGCCAGACATTGCGAGTGATAGGCGCAGAGTCCGGAACATACGACTCGCAATCGAACACATTTCTCTCGTACCGATACCGCCTAACAATCTGGGGATAAGGAGAACCACATGACATACACAGTAATCTCAAACCGAGAAGTCTGCGGAAAAATCAAAGGTGACACAATCACCGCTAAAGAATTGCAAGATGCAGGAGTCAGCGCAGAAACCCTGATCGCTGGAAACCACATCAAAGCAAGTAACACAGCACCACAAAACCCATCCATCAAAACCGAAACAGAAGAAGGAGCGACTAAATAATGGCTCGCATAGTTCTCACTAACGCATTTATCTCCGTCGGCGGAGTGGATCTGAGCGATTTGGTCGCGTCAGTAACACTCAATGAAACATTCGACATCGTTGAAACCACCGCATTCTCATCAACAGCAGCGAAGACACGCGTCGCTGGATTAGAAGACAACTCAATAACTCTGGAATTCCACCAGGACTACGCAACCGGCGAAGTGGAGCAGACAATCTACCCACTTCTCGGACAAGCATCAACAGTAATCGTCAAGCCAAACGGCTCAAGCACCAGCGCATTCAATCCAAGTTATACCTGCTCTGCTATTATTTCAGAGTGGACTCCGATAAACGGATCCGTCGGTGAGTTGGCCACAGCATCTGTAACTTGGCCAGTAACCGGAGCAATCACGAAGGCGGTCGCATAATGGCAAGACTTGTACTAACAAACGCATCCGTTGTATTCGGAAGCACCGATCTGAGTACATATATTTCGAGCATCACGCTTAATTCAACATTCGACATCGTTGAAACCACTGCGTTCGGAAACACAGCAAAGACACGTGTCGCTGGGCTTGCAGACAATTCTGTGACGTTTGAATTTCACCAGGACTACGCAACATCAGCAGTCGAGCAAACAATCTATCCGTTGCTCGGAACAGCGGTCTCAGTCGTTGCAAAGCCAGTAGCAGGAACAACAACAACAGTAAATCCGCAATACGCATTTTCTGCTGTTGTCTCCGAATGGACTCCGCTAAATGGATCCGTCGGCGAACTAGCAACAGCATCTGTAACTTGGCCGATCTCCGGCGCAATTACAAAGACAACAACCTAAAGAAAGTAGGGGGAAAAGATGGATGGATTAAATATCAAGGTCAAGACGACTGATGGTGTGGAAAAAACGTTCTCATTACGACCACGCATCATCGTCGACTTTGAACAAAAATACGGTAAAGGTCTAGCAAAACTTATCGGCGAAGAACAGAAACTCGAACACATCTACTATCTCGGTTGGCTCGCACTTCGAGCAAACGGAGTGGTTGTGAAACCGTTCGGGCCAGAGTTCTTAGATACGCTTGAAGGAGTGCAACTAGACACAGACCCAAATTCAGAATCCACAGAGATAGCCTGACATATTCAATCGCAGCAGTTTCTGTGGAGACAGGAATAGATCCGATTGCTTTATTGGATGCACCAGACGGCATCCTTGAAGCGATCGTGATTTATCTTAAAGAGAAGGCAAAGGCGGCAAACAAACATGGCCAATGAAGTCGTTGCAATTAGCGGCATCAAAGAAACCACCGCAGCCTTGAAGAAATTCGACAAGGACGCAGCTCGTCGGCTTAACAAAGTAATCAACGACGAGCTGCGCCTAGCCGAAAATGCAGCCAAAGACCAGATCCCGGACAAAGCCCCAATGAGTGGATGGCGATCAGTAGCGCCGAAGAACCCACGAAAGACCACCAGAGGCGGTCAGGGCTGGCCAGCGTGGGATCCGCAAGCAATCCGCCAGGGAATTATTAAAACTCGCTCAGAAGGCCGCGTAAGAGCCGATTACACCACCAGCGCAGGCGCACTATTCAACAAGACCGCGTCTGGCGTTATCTTTGAAGTTGCAGGACGCAGGACGCCAGGCGAAGGAACCGGACGCAAGATGATCGGCAACTTGAATGACCGCTTCCGCAAAGCCAGTCGCGGAGTATGGGCCGTCATTGACCGCGACCGCCCCCGGATTTATGCAAATATCAAATCAGCGATGGACGACGCACAGAAGACCCTGAAAGCCAATCTAAATAAAGAGAAGGGATAACCGAGCATGGCGATAGGCGCAGTAGTAGCCCGGATTGTTACCCAATATTCAGATAAAGGCAGCAAGGCAGCAGCTCGAGATATCAACAAGCTCGGCAAATCTTTCGACAAATTCGCAGGCAGAGTAGGCAAGGCATTCGGACTAGCGGCAGCGGCCAGCGCAGCATTCGCGATCAAAGTAGGAATTGACTCCGTCAAGGCAGCGATCGCAGACGAAAAATCCCAGGCGCTTCTTGCCAATTCGCTTCGAAATACCACAGGAGCAACCGACGCAGCGATCGCTTCAACAGAAGCATGGATTGACCAGATTCAGCGTACATTCGGAGAAGTTGACGACAACCTTCGTCCGGCGCTATCAAAACTCGCCTCAGTAACCGGCAGCGTCACAGATGCGCAGGCACTTCTCGGCTTGGCCCTTGATGTTTCAGCAGGCGGCAGCGTTGACCTTGATGCAGCGACAAACGCAGTAACAAAGGCGCTGCAAGGAAACTACAAGGCGCTCAAGAATCTCGGCGTTCCAATTACCGACGCGATGGTCAAATCCAAAGACCTCAACGCCGTCCTTGCGCTGACAGCAAAGACATTCGGTGGAGCAGCAGCAACCAGAGCAAACACCTTCGAATTTAGAATGAAGCGCTTGGCGATCGCATTCGACGAAGCCAAAGAAACACTAGGCACAGCGCTGATGCCGGTGCTTGAAGAATTATTCACAGTCATGGTGACGAAAGTTATCCCAGCGATACAAACATTCCTGGCCGAAAATGGAAACAAACTCGTCGCCGTTATGACCCAGGCAATCAAAGCCATTGTCGGCTTTGGATTTGCAATCTTCAAAGTCTTTGCATTTGTAGCAAAGCATAAAGAAATCTTCATAACACTCGGCGCGATATTTGCAGCAACATTCGTAGCAGGCAAAGTGATCGCATTCGTTACAGCGATACAAGGACTGGTCAAGGCGTACCAGGCGATTAGAGCTGCAGCAATCGGAGCAGCAGCAGCACAGGCAGCAGCCACCGGCGGAATTTCAGTCGCAGCAGCCGTCGCAGGCGTTGCCGCATTCACAGCCACACTCGGCGGCCTTTATCTTGTAACCAAGAAGGCCAACAGCGAGATGAGCAAGATGGAAGGGGCCGGCGAAGATTTAGAATTCTCATTCGACGGATTAAATGGAACGACTGACGGCTTCCTTAAAGGACTCAAGGGCCTCAACGTTAATCTTGGCACAGCAGGAAAGAATACAAAGGCGCTCACAGCAGCAGACCTCAAACTTATCCAGACACAGAAGGCACTTGCAGCGTTGAAGAAATTCAACGTCAAGCCAACAACAGAAACAGATCCGATCCAGCTCGAAGCAGCACGCCTGAACCTTGTAAAGCAAGCGAACATCCAGGAAGCAGAACGAGTCAAGGCAATCCTCGCAAACCTTGAAGCGCAACTCAAGGCAAACGATGCGATCAAGCGATACACCGATCTGCTCGGCGTTGTTGCAGACTCCAAGATTTCACCGGAAGAAGTAATTGTCTTATCCCAGAAGTGGGGAATAAGTAAAGAAGCCGTTGTTGCATACACCAGCGCAATCTTCGCAGTCAACGATGGGAAGATTTCTAAGTCAGAAGTCGAAGCGCTTGCCAGTCAATGGGGAGTGACAAAGACACAGGCGCAAACTTATCTTGATTTCTTTGCAGCATTAAACGACGGCAAACTTTCAGATGAAGAGATAAATAAACTTGCAACCAAGTGGGGTCTAACAAATAAAGAAGTCGCTGATTACGCAAAGAAAATATCAGATGGCGTTACACCTTCGAACCTTTGGCCTACACCCGGCAACCAGGCAGAGAAGTCATGGAAAGACGCGCTTACAGCTCTCAACAATTACGTTGCAGCTTCCGGCGCGAAGATCGCAGCACCAGAAACGCCACTGCCGCCCGGCTTCAAGCCTGCGATACCTTCAACACCAGGCGCGAAGAAACCAGGAGATCCAGGCTTCATCGGGCCAGTGTCCCCCGGAACATTTAGAAAAGCAGAAGAAGCATCGAACCTCACCGGGCCAATCAAAGCGCCAACCCCCAGCAACTTCACCTACGGCTCTGGTAATCCCCTCTTTGGCATCAAGAAGATGGCCGAAGGCGGCATCGTTACCAGCCCGACATCGGCGCTGATCGGCGAAGCAGGGCCAGAAGCCGTAATTCCACTCAACCGCATGGGAACGATGGGCGGATCAACGGTCAACATTGTTGTAAACGGCAGCGTTACCAGCGAAGGCGACCTCGTCAATGCGATCCGTAACGCGATTCTTCAGGGTCAAAATAACGGCCAGGCGATCACAAAGACAGCGATCCAACTCTGATGGCAGGCATTCCACAGCTCGGAGCAGAGATTGACTTCGTGAATGGCCCGGCATTTATTTCCAGCGCCTTCACACTTGGAGATCCAATCAAGGGCAAGCTCGGAACAGGGCAGCTCGCAGAAGCAGACGACTCGGTCGACATTACCAGCATCATTCTGCGATCATCGATCCGTAGAGGGCGAAACCGCATTCTGAACAAGTTCGAAGCAGGAACGGCAGTCGTTGAAATCAAGGACGATAACGGCGACTGGAACCCGGCTAATACAGCAGGCCCCTACTACGGCAAGCTGATACCGCTGCGGAAAATCCGAATCTGGGCAGATTACGAAGGCGCTCGTTATTACTTGTTCTCAGGATTTATCACCAGTTACGACACCACCTTTGCAATCGGAGCCAATGAAGTTTCCAGGGTGATCCTCAACTGCGTCGACGGCTTCCGCCTTCTCAATAACGCAGCGATTACTTCAGTACCAGATACAGGCGCAGGCCAACTAAGCGGAACGCGAATCAACAAACTGCTCGACGTTGTCGATTGGCCAACATCACAAAGAGACATCAATGCCGGCGACAGCACCATGCAGGCAGATCCAGGAACAGCAGATCGCACCGTCCTCGAAGCAATTCAGACGGTGGAAAATAGCGAATTCGGTGGCTTCTTCCTGGACGCAGAAGGGAATGCAACCTTCTACTCAAGAACCACAGTCAGCCAGTACGCAGACTCAACTCCGACAGTTTTCAGCGATGATGGAACAGGAATCGGATACGCACAGATAGACCTGGCCTTCGATGACACCTTGATCGTGAACGACGTCTCGGTTCAAAGGCTCAACGGTACAAACCAGACCGTCACAGATCAGACTTCAATCGATAACTACTTCATCCATTCAGGAGCCAGAACAGGCATCCTGGTGCAAACAGATGAAGAATCGCTAAACCAGGCAACGATGATCTTACAATCGCGAAAGAACGCAACCCTTCGCATTGATTCGATGACGCTCAACCTGGTTGACGACGGACAAGTCCCCAGAAACATTGCAGGCATTGACCTGGAGATTTTCGACCTGGTCAATGTTACAAAGAGTATGCCCGGATCAACATCGATCACCAGCGAATTATTCGTACAAGGACTGCAACACGACATAACAAGGACAACATTCACCACTAAGATACTGACGAGCGAACCGATTATTCAGGCATTTATTCTCGACAGTGAATCGCAAGGAATTCTGGGCGTCGCAGGCGTTCTCAGTTACTAACAAGGAGAAATCATGGCAGGAGCAGGCTACAAGTTATTCGCAACAGGAGACGTGCTGACAGCAGCGCAAGTAAATACATACCTGATGCAGCAAACGGTGATGGTTTTCGCATCTTCAGCAGCTCGAACCACAGCACTCAGCGGAGTATTAGCAGAGGGCATGGTTTCCTATCTCCAGGACACAAACAGCCTTGAAGTTTATGACGGATCCGCCTGGGTTGGAGCAACTGGCGATATCACAGCTCTAACAGCAGGAACCGGAATCAACATAACTAGCAACACTGGCCCAATTCCAACTGTTGCAATCGACACATCCGTAACCGCAGACTTGACCACAGCGCAGACTTTGACCAACAAGACGCTGACGACGCCAGTCATTTCTTCAATCACAAACACTGGAACTTTGACCCTTCCGACTTCGACCGACACATTGGTAGGAAGAGCGACCACAGACACGCTGACAAATAAAACGCTAACAAGTCCAACTATTAATGGCGCACTTATTAATTTATCTCTAAATGCGCAGACTGGAACGACTTACACACTTGTCGCTGCAGATTCTGGAAAGTTAGTCACTTGCTCAAATGCTTCGCCTATTACTCTCACAGTGCCGCCTTCGGTTTACAGCGTAGGAGAGCAGATCAATATCGCACAGACTGGCGCAGGCCAAGTCACATTCGCTCAAGGCGCAGGAGTCACAATCGTGTCAATCGGTGCAACAGCTTCAGCACCCAAGATCGCGAAGCAATATGGCGCAGCGACTGTAATCTGCACAGCTTCGAACACATTCTTGATCATCGGTGGGCTGTCATAAAATGCCCATTCTTGGAATTACAGCTTCGAGCGCAGCTTCTGGCATAACAGCCACAGGCGGCAACGAAATCGTCACAGTCGGCGGATTCAAATACCACGTCTTTACCGGATCGGGAACTTTTACAGTCACAGCCGGAACTGGCAACATCTCCGTTATGTCTTGCGCCGGTGGTGCAGGTGGTGGCTGGGGTAACGGTGGCGGCGGCGGCGCAGGTGAATTAGATTTATTCACAACCGTTTCAGCTTCTGCTAATGCTTATACTGTAACTGTAGGAAACTTTGGCGCAGGAACAACAGGATCAAGCTCCGGACTTAATCGCGGTGGAGCCGGCGGAACTTCTTCCTTCGCTTTAGGCGGAACAACTTATCTCTCATCACTCGGCGGCGGCGGCGGTGGAACAGGCGACGGAGCCTCTGGACAATTAACAGGCGGCAACGGCGGATCAGGCGGCGGCGGAAACTTCTCTTCAGCTGGCGGATCAGCTTCTGGAAGCAATACAAACTCAGGCGGATCAGGTGCTAACTCTCACCCTAAATATTCCGGCGGCGGTGGTGGCGGTGCAACTTCCGGCGGCGCGAACGCGTCAGCTTCTGCCGGTGGTAATGGCGGAGCAGGCTACACACTGACTTCCATCGATTCCAATTTAACTTCTGGCAACTTCACATCGTTCTCTGGAATGACAGTGATCTCTTCTGGCGGTGGTGGTGGTACTTCAGACATCAACGGCGGCGGCACTCATACTCGCGGAACTGGCGGTACTGGGGCAGGATCAGGTGGAGTAAGTAATGGCGGTTCAAATGTATTTTCATCATCTGCAGCAGTTTCTTATGGATCGGGTGGTGGTGGTGGTGCTTGGAATGGTGGCGGAAACGCTAACGGAGCAAATGGAAAAGCCGGCGTCGTAATAGTTAGGTATCCAGCATGAAGAATCTTGCACAACTAAATGAAAACAATATTGTTATCAACATCATCATCGCGAACGATGACTTTAATCCAGAAGGATTATTCGTGGAATACACAGACGACAATCCAGCAATCATCGGCGGAGATTTCTATCTGGGATTCTTCTACTCTACACAGCCATTCCCATCATGGACTAGGTCTTACGGATCATGGATCTCACCAAAACCTTATCCAGAAGACGGCAAACTTTATGAATGGGATGAAGAATCCTTATCTTGGAACGAAATCCTGGCCCCTTAAATGGGATACCAGGAAGGCGACTGCACCAGGGAGCCAACCCGGACGATCGACGACGCGATCGACGAAGTAGAAGCATCGGGGATCCAGAAGAAACCAGGAGAGAAGAATGGGAATCAGCACCCGGCAAGTCACCGTAGAAACCACAGCAACCGCGCTCGTTGATGCAACAGCCGAAGCAGAGATGGTCTATTTACACAGCTCAAGCGGCACGTGCTATCTGGGCAACAGCGATGTAACTTCCAGCACCGGATACCAGATGGATAACGGCGACAAGATCACAATCAATAACAAGGCAAACGGAATCTGGGCGATTACGAGCTCGGGAACCGTCACGATGCAAGTGATGGCAATCGGATTATGACCGCCCAAGATTACGCAGCTCTGGTCGTTTCAATTCTCACAATCGCCGGAGCATTTATCGCAATTACCAGATGGCTCGTCAAGCATTACCTTGTAGAATTAAAGCCCAATGGCGGCAGCTCAGTCAGCGACAGAATTTCGAGAGTGGAAACCAGAGTAGATGAAATTTATAGCCTGCTCCTTAGCAACAGCGATCGTCGTAAGCCTTAGCGGATGCGGATACCAGGGATGGGTTCGATATCCATGCCAGG
>Ga0247723_1002145_pt1 | contig 10787 bp, 9 predicted proteins | sample MSEWelMarce5H_FC_FD_189079 | JGI IMG/M metagenome (GOLD analysis project Ga0247723, IMG submission 189079) | Subsurface sediment microbial communities from gas well in West Virginia, United States - MSEEL Well Study Marcellus 5H_FC | ecosystem: Environmental > Terrestrial > Deep subsurface > Rock...
TACCCTTAGTATTGGCAGTTGCAAAGATGTTGAATCCTTCAGCTGGAACAATCATCTCGTTCTTGAGTTTGAAGTAGTATGGTTTGCCCTCAAGAATCGGTTGCAAGCAAAGCAAAGTGTTTGCTGAACCTGCATCGATCTCGTCAAGCAAAAGTGCAGTACCACTGCGCATTGCAATCAAAACTGGACCCTCGACAATTTCAACATTACCATCTTCTAGTGTTTTGGAACCGATGAGTTGTTCTTCGTCAGTCATCATGTTAAGGTTAACACGAATCAATGGACGCTTGTGCTTGGCACAAATCTGTTCGACCATCGTTGACTTACCATTCCCAGTTGGACCAGAAATATATGCAGGATAAAAGATACCAGACTTGATGATGTTTTCCAAATCAGCATAGTTGCCGAATGGAACAAAGTTAGGATCTTTCTTTGGAATCAACGCTGAGATATCAGAGTAGTCCACCTTAAAGGATTCTTGTTTCACAGGTTGTGCTTTCAATGCAGTGTTTCCAATAACAGGGGTTGCACCACCATCAATAGCGTACAAACCACGACCAACTTTATTCTTCATAAGCCACAGAGGATACTTCTCTGTCTTCATTGCTTTCATTACATCCAAAAGTTCTGGACGACTAACAGTGCCTTTAGTTGCAGTGTCAGGGTACATTTCTTTCATCTTCGATTCAAACGAATCACGGAACTGAGTATCAGTTTTTGCCATCACATTCTCCATAATAAAACTACACTTTCACAAATTCATAACGACTATTATACGCTAATTAGCAATAAAAGTCAACACTTATTTTTCCTTGTAGATACAAGGGTCTTAGGCTACTAAACCAACGAATCGGTTCAGTAGGACTCGGGAAGTCTTCTTTACATTCAAGAATTTACCGAAATTTCTTGCAATCGCTTTAGCGTTTGCATTTGCACTAACATCCATCTCACCCTCTTGAATCTTAGTGGAAGACTGTGGAATCAAGAACAACTCATCACGACCAGTGTTTTTCACTGATGCAAAACCTTGTGCTCTGAATTCTTTCTTCCAAGTTTCAATCAATGCATAGATGTCTCCATTAAAATCAGGTAGGTTTGAGTTTGCAACACAACGCAAATCACGACCACGATTCTGACAGATATGAAATCCAACCGAAGAAATATTGTAGCGATCTTTGATCATTCGAAGAATCATCTCAGTTTGATTACCAGATAGACGACCAATTTCGTAAGTCTTCTGTGTGACTTCATCTTTAATAAAGTTCTTAATCTTGATTCGTTTGTAAATACCATTAACAACTTCAGTACGAGTATCATCGAAACGACCAGATGAATAGGTGTTCAATGAACCACCTTCACCATCAGTAAGAGTGATGAAAGTTGTTTTCTCGATGTTGTTGTTCTTGATGAACTTACCCAATGTATCGTAGCAGTATACCAATGCTTCATTCAGCGGAGTGCCACCAGTGTTGTAACCATCATTCCAAAAGAAACGATAGTCAAGGATACGACGAGCCATTGAATTGAATTCGCTGGTAGTCATTTTGTTGTTGAAGAATTCTAACAAATGAAACCTATCTGCAGAGTCAATCAAATCGTTTGTTTCTCGTTTAGAAGATCTCCAAGCACGATATGCCTCATGTTCTTCTACAGTTTCTGCTTTCTTGTCGTTATAGTCAGTGGTAAATGCATACACACGATATGGAATCTGAACACGATTACAAAACATAGCCAGATTGATAACTTGTTTCATGGTATCTTTCAATACCTCATTCATTGAGCCAGACCAGTCAACAAGAAGAATCATGCCGTGATTTTTACCTTGTGGCAGTGAAGTAATTCGTTTGAACAAGTCATCTTGCAATTTGTATGCATACACTTTCTTCATGTCCAATGAACCAATCTTTGATACCATTGCACGCTTATGTAGTTGAGCAGACTTTTTCATCTCGAATTCTTTCACGAGATAATTCACAGTACGAATAGAGTCAGTCTTGAACTGAACAAAATCTGAATCCTCTGCATTGTGGAAAGCATTTCGTTCTTCATCACTCATATTGCGAGTGCGATAGTCAATCGTTTCTGGACTATCAACTGCCCATTTCTCAGGTGATTTAGTTTCATTAAGAATTCGTTTGTAACCAATGACTGGATCTTTGTAATAGTCTGTATCAAATTTCCAGTATTTATATTCGGTAGAATCGTCAGCAAGATCTTCCAATTTATTTTGAAATGCTCTTTCTGTTTTCGAATCTAGGTCATCACCCAACTCTGACTTGTCGTCATTTTGGAGAGCAGATGATTTATTCTTCTTGGATGGTTTCAGATCTTCGTCTGCACCATCTTGTTCTTCGAAGTCATCATCAGCATCGATATCAAAGTCACCGAAAATTGGATCATCTAAGTCATCACCATCTTCGTCTTCATCCTCTTCAGCTTCTTGGAATTTGGCATTCTGTTTACGCTCTTCTGCTTGTTGTTTGGAATATGCGTAGATATCGTTTGCCAGAGCAATAATTTCATCGACTGTTTCTGTTCGTTCAGCACGATTCACAAATGCCTTTTCATCAGGTGTGAATGTTACACCACACTGGAATCCAGCTTTAAAGTAAAGGTTGATTTTGTCAATGAGTAACAAGTCATCAAAATTCTGAACTTGTTTCGTACCAAAGAAGTCACGATCATTGAGTTGTTTGTATCCTTCGTTCATGCGCTTGCGCAATCCTGGATACTTGCGTTTGATAAGTTTCTCGATACGAACATCTTCTAGGACATTCATGTATGAGTGTAACTTAGGGGTATCCCTTAGTGGTGCGAGATAGTCATCGTTGGTGTAAAGGGCATGACCCACTTCGTGACCAACCAACATATCTTCAATTTCGGGAGTCATATCTTTCCACATCGGCAGAGTCAGGATACGACTCTTGATGTCAAAAGATGCAGTGCGAGTTCTGGCACGAATCACTGAAAGGTTTTCAGTTGCCAGCAGTCTTGCGGAGAGATCAGTTGCTTTCATTTCCATTATTTATTCTCCAAATGCCAATTCAAATTCGAATTCAGTCAACAGTGCTTCGATCTTTGCACGATTAGCCAATTTCACAGGAAGGATGCCTTCAAATACACATTCTTCTTCGATACCATAACCATGACACAAGCATGCTAACTCAAAGTCATCAAAACCACTCCATTGATTTTCCATAGCAATCTCCATAATATACGACTATTATACACCAGTCGTGAATAAAAGACAACACTTATTTTCAAAAAGAAAAAACCCTGTAATATCAACAACTTACAGGGTTCTGGATAACCTTACTTGCAATGGGGTTATTTAAATCGTGGTCCAACCACCCATCCAACAAGAGAGTAGCGTTGACCAGATTGCAATGAAGTCACTTCATGTAAACAGTTGGAGGGAAAAATAGTAATAACACCAATGTCTTTACTTGCAATCGTTGGAATATTGTTGTTATGTAAAAGAAGTTCACACCCCTCATAAGAATGAGGTTCAGAAAGCTGGACAGAGAAAGATAATTTTCGTTGTACACCTGAAACATGTAAAGTATCTAAGTGCTTACCATATCTGTCATCAGTATTACTATACGAAGTGAACTGTAATGTTTCAATATAATCCAAATCATATTTAAACATGTCAGCGTTGATATCTTTTATGGCAACAGAACATCTTTCATAAATCCATGATGTATCAGCGTTGATATCAACCCAGTGTATTTTGCCCTGTCTTATTAGATTTTTGTTTTTAGTTTCTGTTGTTGCTTCTTTTAATTTAGCGTCAAACATGTGAATAATGTTTTGACATTCTTCTTTGGAAAATAATACACCAGACGCTTGTCGATGATCAAAAAAATTATTTAAATGCCACATAGATTAAGAGATAATGGAAAAATCATTGCGTTTCTCGAATTTAATGACGGATCTGAACTTATCAAACAACTGGTCACCCTTGTGGGAAATAACAAAGATGTTCGAGTTTTCTCCCAGCGTGTTCATCAGGTTCAAGAAGTAATCTGTTCCTGCTGTATCCAAAGATGAATCAAAGATCTCATCTAGTAACAGTAAGTTTGTATTGACAGAGTTCTTCATTTTTGCAATCTGTCGCCATGTGAATAAGATTGCAAGATCGATACGCATCTTCTCACCTTCAGAGAAAGAAGCATAAGTAAAGTCATCTCGGAATCTAGACTTAACTGATTCATTGAATGCTTCATCTAACTCAAAGTGAATGTAAGCATCCATTGCTTGAAGATACTTGTTGATTAGCTTATTCATGACAGGAAGATACTCACGAATGATTGCTGTCTTGATACCAGTGTCCTTCAATAGGATGTTGGCAACATCTTCAAGATTTCTTTGCTCTTGGAGTTGAGTCTTTTGACCAATCTTAGCAATTGCCTCTTTGGCTAAATCTTTTAACTTCCCCTTCTCCTCATCGATGTTAGTTGTGTCAGATTTAACCCTTTGGGTCTCAGCTTCAAGTTCACGGACTTGTTTGTTGAGTAAGGTGATCGTACTGTTTCTTGTAGATAACTCAATGTTCTTGGTGGTGATTTGATCAACCACTTCATTAATTTTTGAGAGTTTCGCATTAAGGTTAGTGAGTATGGTTTCGAGTTCATCAATTTTTGTGTTGTTGTCCAACATTTTCTCATTAAGATCTTTGATAATACCCTCTTTGTATTCCTCTGCGATATCTTGGCTACACGATGGACAAACATCATGTTCGCTAAAAAACTCTGTGTTGTGCTCGCAAGTTTCGATTTTCTGGAGCAACTTACTTCTGATGGACTTTGCTTTGTCAATGTCTTCAGCAACAGTTTCCTTGTCATTGATGCTTGCTTTAAGAGTATCGATCTGCGAAAGGATAAGTTGTATCTCGCCCTCTGCATGTAAAATCTCAGTAGAGTTTGCAGAAATCTTTGCTCCGATACTTTCGATGGCACTCGTTTTCGCTTCAGTAATAGTCTTGATGAGTTGCGTTTGTGAGTCAACCTTTGTCTTAGCAGTGGAGATTTCGTTCTCGATTGTGGTAATAGCATCTTTAGTTTCCTGTACCTTTTCTTTCAACAACTGATTCATTGTAGAGAAAATGCGAATGTCAAGGATGTCTTCGATAACTTCTCTTCGTTGAGTTGTTGGTAACTGCATGAATGGAACAAACGATGCAGAACCAAGGATAACGACTTGTGTGAATGTTTTATAGTTTAATTTTAGAATCTGTTGCTCAAGAATCTTTTGATAGTCTCTTGATGCAGCATCTTGATTGATCATCTCGCCATCTAGCCAGATCTCAAATACATTGGGTTTGATGCCACGAATAATTTTGTATTCTTTACCATTGATGTCAAACTCAATCTCAACAGAACACCCCTTACCATTGATAGAGTTGACCAACTGTCCTTTGTTAATGTTACGGAATGGTTTGCCAAATAACGAAAAGCACAATGCATCTAAGATTGTGCTCTTACCCTCACCATTCTTACCAATGATAAGAGTAGTTTGAGATCTGTTTAGTAAAACTTTGTTCGGAGAATTACCAGTGGATAAAAAGTTCTTCCACTGTACACTTTTAAATACGATCATTCAGCCTTCCATTTCATACCCATAGACTTATAAATGAACTTCATTATAAAATTGGGTTTCTTTTTAGAGATAATAGTAATTGGCATTGCATCAACATTAATAGTAAAGGATGGACTACCGATATTTGTAGACATGGTAGTCCAAGTAGTTCCACCATTACCGACAGACAATAACATCCCACTAGTAACAGAATTTTTTATCTGCTCGGCTCGCTTATCTAAAATATACTTTTCGGTTAGCGTGAAATCTAAGTCAAGTGGAATCTGTTCCGTAAGTGGAAAGAAATACTCTATGTTAAGTTGTTGCATCATACTACCTCGATGTTGACTGCCTCAGTGTAAAGTGTTCTCATGTAAGTCTTGATTTGTTCTTTGTCAACATCAGTCTCGATTGAATCAACATAGTGCGAAAGAACAGACAATGTATCTTCAAGATTGATTTCTTCGCCAATCTCACCATCTTGAAACTCTGACATGTCTTCAATAATTTTGATTTCATGACAACCCTTATTATACAACTTCTGAATGAATTTGTCAAATTTATAAAAGTCAGTTTTGTTTACAACTACTAACTTCACATACTTCTGTTCAAGTTCAATCACATCCAAGTCGATAGGTTCTTGGTCTTTGTCGTTGTATTCGATTCGTTCAAACATTCGATAAGGATTGCAAATGAATTCGAGTTCTCTTGTACTGAGATCAAACAAGTGGAATCCTCTGGGATCGTTATAGTCCTGCCATGTAAGTTCATACGGATTTCCGAGATAATGAATATGCTTATCACTACTCCTATGGTGATAGTGCCCAGAAAAAACCAAATCAAACTTTTGAAAAGTTTCTTTAGCCAGTCCATCATGTGATTCCATTCCTCTATGCATTGCAAAGCCAGCGATCTCAAAGTGACCCATGCAGATCTCGGCTTTAGTATTTGTAATATGATCCAATGATTCTTGATAATTTTCTGGACAAATCCATGGCATCATACAGATGGATGTACCATCAATAACGATTGTTTCTGGTTTGGAGATAACATCAATGTTACCGTATTCAACTAGAAGTAAATCTGGAGAGTTTACTTCATTTGTGTTTTTATAGTATGTATCGTGATTGCCAGCAAGCATATGAACCCGAATACCTCGCTCTTCCAATTTGTCGAAGAACATTTTCTTTGCTCTGTCGAGTGCGTAGAAGTTGACATACTTCCTTCTATCAAAAGTATCACCAAGAACAAGAACAGTATCAATAGCATTTGCATCAAGAGCAGGAAAGAAAGTATTGTCATAAAATTTTTCAAAGAAGTCTAAGAACGCAATACTATCATTCCTTGCACCAAAGTGCTGGTCAGTAATAATGGCTACCTTCAAATGAAACCTACCTTTCTATTTGTGCTAGATTTTTTGGTATTATCAGACTGTTGATTAAATACTTCTGCAATAGAGTATGTATCTTTCACTTCTGGTAATTTAACTTTCAGTTTCTTTGCAAGAGACTTAGCAGCATCTGCATTAAGAACATCGAATGTAACAATATCAAAGCAACGACCTGGACGGATAAGAGCAGAGTCAATATCACGAATGCTTGGAAGGTTAGTAGAGAAGATCATCTTCTTACCTTTGGTAGTCACAAGACCATCACCAACATTCAAGAAACGATGCATCATTGTATTACCATCGCTACGAGATTTCAAGAATGCATCGCTGTCCTCAAGAACCATAACTTCTGCATCGTCTTCAATAAACTTAGCAAAGAATGCATCTTTCTCAAGAATACCAGCATCATATGTTACGATTGCAGAGCAGTTGCGATGCGCCAGCAGACCACGAATGAATGTAGTCTTACCAGTTCCTGGAGGTCCAATTAGTAGGAGAATGTTGGCAGAAGATTCCATGTAACGATCGTAGTAATCGCCAAGGGATTCGCCATCAAGGAATGGATACATTTCTTCAGTTGGAAGACGATCACGATTCAATGGAACATTAACAGAACCACCATCAGAACTGTAGATCCATTCAATATAAGATGTCACAACATCAAAGTTAGACTCAACAATCTCAACCATGTCTTCTGCAAATTCAGCATCACCGAATGCACGAACAGTGGTTGAGTTGGAGTTTACATCAAACTTGATGAAATTATTAGTACCTTCTTCAATAATAAATCCAGTTGAAGAATTACTTTGAACGAACAAACAATCTTTGTATTGTTCTTCTGCCCACTTGGACCATCGTTGACGATCGCAAAGAACAGTTGTTTCTCGTTGCACTGTTGATAGATTTGCATCAACACGACGCTTCATAATTTCGACTGTGATTAAGTCTTCAAAATCAGAAACACCTAAAAATATTTTCTTATCATCCATAATTTTACTCAAATCAAATTGGTTATCAAACGCATCCCATGTATATTTTCTAAGAAGTTTTTTGCCTTGTTTTCTTCTTTTACTTTTTGTTGCTCTTGCCAGTGCAGGATAAGATCTTGACACAATATTATGTCCTGCTGTCAATTCACGAATCCACTTGTGTAAGTCCTGTGTCATTTTCATCATCCAAAAAACTGTTCAATGTATTGTCCATCTTTTTCTTTGCTGCTTTTTCTTTTTTGCGATCCATCCAAGAATCGTCAAAGGTACTATTGTTCTGAACAAAATCCATATAAGCATTATGATAATCTTTATCATCACCTTCTTGAACTTCAAACATCTCAAATGGCATATCTTGAATTAACTTACCTTTAATATAACTTTGTTTCTTTTCCTTGGCAATCCTTCGCAGAAATGCATACCAGATAATCTGTGTAAAATATGCAAATGGATTGTTGGATTTAGTGGGATCAAAGTTATCAATATATTGAAGGCAGTTTTCAATGCCATCAGATATCATCTCATCACGATAGGAATAATTAATAAAGTTGGGTTTATAGGAAAGATGGGTTGCTATCTTTAGAATACATTCGCCAATGTAGTTACTGACGATTGGCTTGGGTAAACCTTTTTCTTCAGCTTCTAGTTTCTTGGCTCGCATCTCTACTATAGCTGCAAGAAAGTCAGCGTTATTTACATATTGTGCCATACATACTCGTTCCTCATTTAATTCAAGTTATTCATAAGTATACATCAAACATGATAAAAAGACAAATCTTATTTCTGCAAGACTCGTAGATAAAATACATTTGCCTTTTTAATTGACTTGAGGCATAATCACTATGTTAGGGTTGATCGTTACCTCTAGTTGATAGTATCGTTACCTTCGATAAAGACTCTGTATCTTTCTTCTTCTCTTTCATCCTTTGGAGTTTTTGCTAACTCCTCAAGCATTAAGATTCTTCTCTTTGCTTCTTCCTGATCTACATCATCTTCCCAGAGCAGTTCTTCTTTTTTACCCTTTGAAGATATAAAAGAAAGTTTCTCATGCTCTGCAACGATGCGTTGATAGTGAGGAATGAATAGATGATGCAACTTCTTCACGAACATAATGTCTCGCTTTGCGATCACAAAACTTCTATCATCTGAAAATTGGCATAGAGGATGAGCCGTTACATGTTCACGACCTGCTTCTAAGATGGGAATGGTTTTAATGCACATCGGGGAATCGAGCAACACATGTTCATCATCCTCTTCTTTGAGGACAGCCATCACTTGCTCACCAGATGTAAGTTTCATTACAATGTAAAACTCGTTGTCGTCTAACATAGATCCACCTCTATAATTTTAACTTTAAATTCTTCTTCAGCATAAATTTTATAACGCTCTGCTGCATGATTTAGAGTATGGTTTTTCCAAGACTTCCAATGCAAATCATCGGCAAGGTCAAACAGATTACATTGTGTCTTGCCATCTTTCAATCTCAATCCACGACCAATACTTTGCAAGTTACGGATCTTGCTCTTTGATGGTGATGCAAAAATGACATTCTCGAGAGACGGTATGTTGATGCCAGTGGAGAATGTCCCAAAACTAGCAATAATGATAGCATCGCTCTCACCTTCTGTAATGTGACGAATTGCTTCACGATCGGTTGTATCTGTTCCTCCGTAAACAAAGAACACTTTACGATTTTCATGCACCTTGTCCTTTATTAATTCATATAAAATCTTACCATGTTTTTCAACAAACTGAAAAAGCACTAAGGTATTACCCTCACACTTTACTGCAAGATTACGAATAAATTTATTTCGTTTTTCATTGCTTACAAGAAAGTCCATCTCTTCTTGGTAAGTCTTATTCTTTTGTGCTTTACGAATTTCTTCGTTGTACTTCAACATCACACACATTATATTTAGGGTAGTCAACCTACCTGAGTCCATCAACGCTTTGGTTGTAGTAACCTTATGCACTGGACCAAACATACCCTCAAGAACTAAACGATGAACCTTTTTGTTATCAAGTGTTCCTGTTGTTCCAATACGATAACGAATCTTATCCATCTTTTCCATAACTGTTGTTAAGGATTTTGCTTTGAACTGATGTGCTTCATCTCCGAAGATTACATCGAACTGAGCAAACCAAGATTTAGGTTGTAAGTATACGGACTGCCAAGTTGTAATTAGAACATCTTTGGTAAACTCTTTTGTGAACCCTGCATATAACTTTTGACAAGATCCAGCAGTATTAAAACCATTGGCAGAGGAGTAGTCTTCAAAGTCAGTGAACAACTGCTCAACAAGAGATGTTGTTGGAACTATAATGATACATTTACGATCGTGTGCAATATGCCAGCGCATCGTAGTGTAAATTATAAATGACTTTCCTGACGCAGTGGGAGATAATAGCAGTGTGCGCTCTTTATCGAGAGCAGTCTTTACTGCTTCAATTTGATAGTCTCGGATTTCGATTGGTTTACCACGACCATGTGGATCGAGTGACTTGGCATAGTCTTCTACAATCTGATGTGTGATATTGTTTTGATGTAATACAGGAGTTACATATTCAATGCCATACCCATTGCGAGTGGCAAACTCTTCAACATATGATACTAGACCAACATAAAGAGTTTTTCTAACTTGATCGTATAGACGAACTTTTCCATCCCAGAGTCTTGCTCTGAACTGAGGTGTAAATCTTGCGCCTGGATATTCATAGGTAAAGAAGTCAGCGAGTTCTTGTTCAATAGAACCATCGCTAAAAACTCTAACATAAACTTCGTCTAACTTCTCAATTTTTATCATTACATACCAGCTAAGAATTTCTTC
>Ga0247723_1002146_pt1 | contig 10787 bp, 17 predicted proteins | sample MSEWelMarce5H_FC_FD_189079 | JGI IMG/M metagenome (GOLD analysis project Ga0247723, IMG submission 189079) | Subsurface sediment microbial communities from gas well in West Virginia, United States - MSEEL Well Study Marcellus 5H_FC | ecosystem: Environmental > Terrestrial > Deep subsurface >...
TTTACCCACTAAAATGAACAGTCTAAAATATGTATATAAATCAATAGGATATTCCCGCCGTGGCGAATCGTTGATTTAAGCCCCTCCAGAATCGTTGCACGCCAACACTTTTTTTTCGGTGGCGGACCTCAAAATCGTCTAGAATCATTATGTACCAACACTTCTGGAACTTTTACGCCACGAAAGCCACCCGCCACGCCCCTCGAAAAATATTTTTTTTTATTTCGTACCCCCCAAAATCTCCCTTATGGTGGCGTAAATACAAAAAAGCTATATAAATCAACGCTCCGCGTTTCGAGCTCAATATTCCATTGACCTGCCATAATGATCTGATATTAGCGAAGCGCGAAGGGGGTAATAACTAATGGCAAAAAAGAAACAATCAATCGAAGATATCCTAGATACAATCAGAGAAAACATCGATTTATTAGAGGATAAGATCAACGACATCGAACAATGCGATCACGAAGATGAGGACTTTGACGATGAAGAAGAAGACGAAGACGAGTAGCAAATGGTGTGGGGCCTAAAAATCCCCACATTAAAACCCTAAAGCAACAATTTCCTTGTGAGTTCTAATCAATAACTGTGGGTATTCCTTGTTAGTAGAATAGTTATATAACAGGTGAAAGTATCTATTTACATCATTCACGCGCAGTTTAGATTGTAATAACCGTTCATTCCTAAAAGAAACATAAGCATCTTTCGTGTTTAACAAATTCATGTAATACTTTATAGAATCGCATTTAGATTGAAATTTAGCCACTCTAAAGGGTGCATTTGGGTTACCCCTTGGGGTCATACCAGTATGTAAATTTTTAAACTGGTAAATGCCCATTAAATTGTTTCCCTCTTTGGCATAACGTGATCTACCATAATTAGACTCCAATGCTGCTTGAGCTAGTAATAATTTTCGTGGTATTTTGTCTTCTTTCTTCATTCCTCTTTCTAAATAATCCGCGCATTTATTGACAGATTGTATGAATTCTGTGTTATTTGTATAGCCAAAGGCGGGCTGTGAGAACACAACAAACAGTATAATAATAACCCAAATAACGATTGCAACTCCGTAAATCAGTATATAATCTTTTAAATTATTCACTTATTCCTCCTGCGATGTTAGTTGATTTTTAGCTTATCTGTTTAGATAAGGTTGCAGTCCTGTAGCTGCTCATTAGTTATATCCTTTCATTGTGTCTATTTTATCAGATTTGTCAACAGTACTTAAACCCTTGATATTATTGTAATATTCATCAACTCTTTTTAAAAATTCGTGCTTATATTTTTTAAGTTCCTCTCCCTCTATAATAAACTCTTGATAATAACTATCTGGTGTTACCATCATCACAACACCTTTTTGGATTTCTGTTCCGTGAACTGTGTTATGTGCCATTGCGTAAGCTGCAAGTTGTAAGCAATAATCCTCGATCCACTCTCTTCGCTTCGGTTTATTTGATTGTTTAAAGTCAATAATACTGTCTTGTCCATTATGAATTGCAACCATGTCAGTTGCTCCCGCATATAGATCTGGGTAAAATAGGGTAGCTTCTGTGCCATAGTATTCACTAACTTTATCTTTTAATCCTTTTTCAAAGATAGTTTGAGCCATGTTATGTGCATTCCGGCCCGTATCAGTTAAATCAAGATAACCTTGTCCTGTTATAAAATGTTCTAAAATAGTATGTAATGCCGTTCCACGGTTAGCTGCGGTCGTAACTACTTTCTGCGCTTCGGTAGCACCAACTCGTAATTTCCACGCATCAAGGGATTTTCTTTTTTCTTCCGGCATCGTTGCAGAAAGAATAGTGGTTACCGATGGTAGTTTTGTTGTACCAATCTCATAGTGTCGTTTATCATCTATTAACGATCTAATGGATTTAGGGTAGATGAATTTAGGATTGTGTTTCATGATATGAACGCTCTAATAATGTAAGATAATATAATCATTCCAATAATAAAATTTCTAATTTCCATCCACGTAATATATCTTAACGCCCAACGCTTTTTGTTTTTTCGATACATAACGATTAATTGTGTCTCCTGGTTTACAGTTATAACTTTGGCTCTTACGACGAGATACGGTCTTAACATCAAGTAAACGGGCTTTACCTTTTTTATTAACAACCACAATATCAAACGGACATTGTGGATCCAATGATTTAGCAACATAATAACCTTTCTTTAAAAATTCTTGAGCTGCTATTAATTCTGAACATACACCTTTTATTGTTTTAGTTGTCATTAATGTAAAGTTTGATGGTTATAGGGTTCTATACTTTCAGATTGTTTTAGAACTGTTTCAACAACTTCTCTAAATTCTCCTTCATGTTTAAATACTGTTTTATATAATCGTAGAGCTTGAGCCATCATAGTAGATGCAACCATTTGTGGTTCATTGGTTCTTAAAACTAATTCAACCATCTTATCAAACAGTTCTCCATAGATTATCTCAAGTTCTAATTCTTTATTCTTTTTGTTTTTTCTCATAAACCAATCTTTCTAACATCATCTTCAATAGAAATTGAATTTAACTCTTTATTTTTTATTTCATACAAAGGTGCTTTAGTTTTAAATGAACTACCATCAGTTCTAAAACGATCTTCTCCTTTTTTATAAAAATCACATTTTAAAAAAAATTCTTCTTTTGGTAGCCAACCACATATTTGAATTGTTCTATCTTTCTTTACAATACTGTTAAATATATAAATGTCATTTGGGAAATCTTTTTGATAACCAACAAAGTTGTGAACATAATCTGGTTTCATATAAACTGTTCGGCCCATTGTTTTGATATCTACTTTCTTATTGTTGATAACAATATCAACGATCCCCGCTTCGTTATACTCGGGCAGTTTACCATAAACAATATCATAGATTACTGCTTCGCCAAGAATGCCTGTGTATTGTTGTTCTTTACTTCCGTTCGCGCCAACAGATCTATTACCAAAATTTCTTTTGTTTACAGCATCCCAAGCAAACTTACAAAGATCTTCTCTCAACTTTATGTTTAACATTATGTATACATCACTATAGTTAATATTAATAATAACCAAGTAATGACAATAAATAATAACCAATAGTTTGGTTCAAAGTTATCTAAATTCATACAAGGGCCCCTGCATCATCAATGTTCTCTAACATCTCTTCTTCGGTTAATGCTATCTCTCCTTGTGATTTACAATTTTTGCATTGATAAACTTCACCATAGCAATCTCTACGATAACCATTACCACCACAGTCATGACAAATAATTTTATGTGTTTTGTTTTCCATTTTTATATCCTTTTGATCTAGCGTTTTTGATTGCAAGATGTTCTATAACTTTACTAATACTTAAATCAGCGTCAGTTAATTTACCTGTTAAATATGATAAAGCGTTGTATGCTTTTATATTTACTGATACTGACTTATATTTATTTGGGTCTGCCATTTCTTCTCCTTTTGTTTATTTTATTATGCTTTCTGCATATGTGATATGGGAAGTTATACTATAAAAACAAGTGTTGCAAGATATTTATTTTTAAGGTATTGTGGACATCTCTTCTCACACCTTTTGTTTGCTCGTCCTAGTACAACTAGGGCGGGCATTCATTACTTTCTCCCTTGACCTTTATATTCTTTTCTTCGATTACGTTTATTAGGTTTTTTAGCATGACGTCCCGGACGTTTTTTATTAGTTTTTTTAATAAATGTGCCTGAACCTGATTGAACTTTACGCGCCATTATCTTTTATTTCTGTCATTAAACCAATTCTTTTACTACTTGTAATTGGAATGTATCTAATAACTCCATTAATATATTGTTCTACTTCTTCTCCACACAAAGAACATCTGTAAAAATCTTTATATAAAAATAACAAAGGGGATAATAAATTGCAATAAGGACATATGCCATGCTCAATTCTAGCAGCGAGCTGTAATGGTTTTCTAAATTTTTTTGTTTTCTTTGGCATCTATATTGTAGAACATATCATCAGAATCATCTGTCTTCCAATCTTTATTTTCTACATTCCAATACGTAGTTTGGACTTTATAATCCGGCCAATGTGTTGAAGATGTAAAGCTAGGAACACTCCACAAAATACGATTATTAGGTTGAGCTGCATAATTACCGTTATCAAGAGCCAAAATGTGAGCACACTTATGCTGATCGGGAATTTCAGAATGTTCAGTATCGATGATATTAGGTTCCGGATGTGCCCAATCCACAGTGAATAAATATTCTCCATGATAAAACTTTTTGTTCTTACCTATGTATTTACAGCGTTGACCAATTAAAAAATCAAAAACAGTAACAGCAGGATAATAACTAAATGAATTCCACAACTCAAGATCGTCGAGAGTTTGATGTTCCATTTGTGATTGATACACAGTAGTGCTGTTTCCTCTTTGAATAAAAGCAGAGATAGGAAGCCGCCAATATATTGCACCATTCGTAAGTAAAGCATGAAATAAGATCGCACGCCCTGGAATACTTGCAATAGCAAAGACCACACAATCTTCAGTTTCTCCTTGATGTTTTCGTAAGTCATATAGATATTCTCTCCTTATTTTACAGTATATGGGTGGTATATTAGCATTTAAATAAGACATTGTATATTATTTAATATCACCCCAAGTATCTCCTAATTCACAATCCACTTTATTTGGTATTTTTAATTTAACTGCATTTTCCATAATTTCTATTATTTTATTTTTTGTTTCTTCACAATCTACTGATATATCAACTTCATCATGTATTTGCATGTGAGGTATAATTCCATTTTCATATAAAGCTACCATAGATTTTTTAGTCATATCAGCAGCAGATCCCTGTATTAATTTGTTTAAAGCTTTATAAGTAAATGCTCTTTTTAAAAAATCTCCATATTTCTTTTTAGCTTGTTCAAGTGGAAGTGGAGTATTTACACCAAATTCAATTGGTTGCCATAGGTCAAACCTACAAATTCTACCACCTAATGTTCTAATTCTTCCATCTTTTTCTGCTTTCCTTGTTGTATTATCCATACTCTTTTTAACAAAAGGAGCTTTAGTATGATACTGTCTAATTAATTTTTCAGCATCATCTTTCATTAAACCAAGTTCAGCCATTAATTTATTTTTACCCATACCATACATCAATCCAAGATTAATTGTTTTAGCTTGTGATCTTTCAATTCCTGCCATCTTTGCAACACTTGCATGAAAGTCTGCTTCTCCTGATTCGTATGCTTTTGCAATTTCATCAACACCTTCTAAATTTTGTAAGATTGCATAGTGAACTAATATTCTTGGTTCTTGTTGTGAATAATCAAATACTCCCCACTTACAATTTTCTTCTGGAATAAATATTGATCTAATCAATGGACCTAATTCTTTATGTCTTACTGGAATCTGTTGTAAGTTTGGATTAGACATTGAAAATCTTCCTGTAACAGTTCCACCATCATCAGATCGTATTTGATTTATCTCTGCATGTATTCTTCCTTTGAAAGAATGTTTTGTGATTGTATCTATAAAAGTTGTATGCGCTTTATTTATCTCTCTTGCATTTGCAATTGATTGTGCAAGTTCATGAGGATGATTTGCTAAAAAGTTTCTAGTAAAACTAGGAGCTCCTGTTTTTTCTGTTTTATCATATGGAAGTTTAAGTACATCAAATGCCTTTGCAATAGATGCTGCGGCCCATAATTCTACATCAACGTTGGTTAACTCCTTGATTTTAAACAACAATTTCTTTTCTTCTTGTATTAATCTTTTCTTAATTTTTTCTGCTTTTTCTAAATCTACCCTTACACCTTTGAATCTCATATCTACAAGGCAAGGAAATAATTTTGTTTCTAAATTAAAAACATCCCATGCCTGTTCATTTTCTAATTCTATTTTCATACGCTGCCAAAGTTTTAATGTAGCTTCCGCATCTCTCTCTGCATATTGACCAACAAACATAGATGGAAGTTTCCATAAATCTTTTTTAGGATTGATTCCATATTCTTTTGCTGCTTCATTTAAAACTTTTTCATCTTTACCTAAACCACAATATTCTTTTGCAAGTGTATCTAGTCTATAACTTAATCTATTTTCATTAACCAAAGATGCTGCTATCATTGTATCTACGATTGTACCTTTGATTTGTATTCCATAAGATCTCAACCAACACACATCATAAATTGCATTATGAAATATAAATGTTGTTTCTTCTTGTTTGAATAAATCTTTTAACCAATTTAAAACTAATTTCTCGTCCATGTTACCACCAAGATAATGACCAAATGGATAATAACCTGACCAACCTTCTACGGCCACAGCAACACCAACTATTTTACCATTTTTAATTACGTTCCCCGATCCTAATTCTGTTAAATAAGGATCATGTGTTTCAAGATCCACAGCTATTTCTTTATGACCACGTAAGTCTTTTAATTCCTCTGGCATCACCCATTCCGTTTCCGGAACGAATAAAGGTTGTTGATATGTTCGTGTCATTTATCTTTATAATCTCTTTCTAATATCATTTCTAAATAATGAATTGCTTTTAATATATCTTCTTTTTTTCCTTTCAATCTATGTCTACATATATACTTGATTGCATTGCCTTCTGCAAAAGGTAAATTATTTTCGTTAATGAAGACAGATGGTTGTATTACCATTTGTTTATAATGTTTACCACCTACTTGTCTAAAAAATACTTTATTGCTCATATAATGTATGCTTTGTTAAAATCTCTTGGTTCTATTATGTGAAGTTCTTTTTTAGCTCTTGTGCAAGCAGTGTAATATAATCTATGTAATTCATCTGGATCATATTCATTTTGTCTTATGGCTGCTGCTGTTAAATCTGTTAGTATGCAAATATTATCTCTTTCACCACCTTTAAATGAGTGGATTGTAGACATAAGAATTCTAGGAGTTTTATTTATCTTCTCACCATTTGCTCTCATATTACGAATATAATTTTCTGTAATTGTATCAACACCTTCAAATGACTTATACCATACTTCGTTTGTAAGTAAACCATGTTTTTGCATGCAATCAGTTATTAAATAACTTTCTTCAACTTTTAATGTTTTAGCATCTCTATATTTTGGTGCAACATAAGCTCCAAGATATTTATATATATTTTTAATTTGTAAGTAATTTAAAGGCATACCTTTTCTAAAGTCTTCCCAATTACTTAATGCTACTAATAGTTCTATTTTAATAGAGTTAAATCCTTTGTATTGGTAATACCAACCCTGTAATTCACACAATTCTTTTACACCATCTAAAAAATAATTAGCTGATGCAAGAACTGTCCATTCTCCTTTGGACATATCTAATTGAGTAATATCCGTATGATATTTTAAAATACCTGTTTCTTGGCGCGGTTTATAATCTTTTTCATATCTATTCTTTATTCTTGATATAATTCTTTGCGATAATTCATGTATAGGACCACCAGGAATACGATATGATTGATTAAGAACCTTAATCTCATCCACCTCATCTTTTAGCGCTATAAAGTGATCTACATCGGCTCCAGCCCACTTAAAAATGGCTTGGTCATCATCTCCTGCAATGTATGTTTTTTCTGCTTTTTTCCATATAGTTTTGACCATTTCCCACTGTAAATGCGATAAATCTTGTGCTTCATCTATAAATAATACCTTAAACTGTGGTGATAAATCTCTTTCAACAAACTCTTCTATTAAATCAGTATAATCTTTTAATCCCTTTTCTTTCTTGTATCTTTTTAATTCTTGATCTAACAAAAACAAAGTATCTCTTTCTATATCTAATAGATTCTTTCTTGAATCATAACAATCCATTAAATCTATTTTTTTAATTCTAGCTGTATTGATGATAGTTAAATATTCATTATCTGAATTAAAGATACCATTCTCATCAGAATAAGATGCAGTTTTTATTGGTATGTTACATTTAACTCCAAACTCCTTATAATCTTCTGGACTCATCATCCTATCTTTAGTCATACTTAACATTTTAAAAGCTAAAGAATGAAGTGTTTTAAAATATATTAAATCATGTTCTATACTTAATCCAAATTTTTCAGAAGCTCTTGTTGCTGCTTCTCTGGCTGCTTTCTTGGTAAAAGAAAAATAACCTATCTCGTGTGGTCGTGTTCCACTTTTTATAAACTCATCAACCAAGTTTAATAATGTTGTAGTCTTTCCTGTTCCTGGTGGACCTAATATTATTGTTTTCATATTTCTTTAACCTCCTTTCTAATATTTGTTTTTGTAATTTTACTTTTTCCAATTCTTGTTTTAATAATCTGTATTTTAAAAACCAATTTATTCCTATCATTAAAAATGTTCTTCATGATATTTGACTTGTGATATTGTTGGATCTATCTTCTTCATTGTTTTAATCTTAACCAATCTAGGTTCTTGACCTTTAATCTTCATTCTAACTTCTTCTACAAATATATTTTTTAATTGTTTTAATAAATTACCTGTCTTTGCCTTATCCATTTCCCAATGATTCTTCTTACAAAAATTAAAAAAGTCTTCCATTCTAAAATAAGTAAATTCTCTTTTATCATCTGTGTATGGAAGTTTATTAAATATATCATCCATTGTTCTTGCATTCTGTCTATTCGTAGTCCAATCTTGTAATAAAGATGTTATCTGATTCATTGGATCTAATGATTCTAAAGGTTCTACTGTTTGCATTTTATCTATTAATGGTTTCAAATAAAATTCTCTCCAATCTTTGTCTTTTAATTTTGGTATAACAAGATCTGCTTTTTCAAGTATTGCAATAGAGAACATAACTGGATTTGCTAAATGTTCTGTTTTTAATTCTATTCTTTTTTCTTCATCTCCTTCTCCTACATTTAAAAAGTATTGTGGTGGATTAGAATTATATTTTATTAAATTATTTAAAGCAGGCATACTCTCTTCATCTAAACCCACACCAAACTTTTTAGTTCTGCATAAAGATGGATTACAAACATCTACAATAGGTGGAAGTTTACATCTATATTTATCATAACCTTTTCTACCAATTGATTTTAATAACTGTTGAACTTCACTATTAGGTAATGGTGGATTCATGTAATTTAAGTTAGCTGCAACGACTTTATCTTGCCAAAAATCTGGATCTGATTGTTTAAAATATATGGCGATATTAAACAATGCATTGTTTCTAGATCCTTCGCCAAAGCCGTCGCGAGCTAATCTATTTAAACATGGAGGCCCATCTTTAAATGCTTCTTCTACCTTTTCTTCTTTGATTTGAATTTTCTCAACTTCTTCCCTGCTGCACGCATAAATATCATAGAGCTTAAAAAATTCCTCAAGTGACAAAGCGGTGCCATTATCGTCGAACGCATATCGTAGTCCTTTTGTTTGGTTATGGTAGGGTAAATTTAAAAAATTACCTGTGTCCCCACGTTCCACAAGTATTTCAGTTTGTTTAGGGAATATCTCAACTCCTTGATATCCTAATGCATCTGAAATCTTTTTAAGTGTAGACTGCATCAACGATGCAGATATAAATTCTTTAGTAAATAAAAATATGTGTGCTCCACCAGACTTTGATCTGAAAACTATGAGTGGAAGTTTTAAACCTCTTATCTTTTTTATTAATTCAGTATGATTAAGATTATACTGATCAACATCAATACAACCCCACTTGCAGTTGTTATCTTCATTAATAGGAATAATACCAAGAGCAGGATCAACACCATTAAGATGATCTTCCCATAACTTATCAACAACTTCTTTTCTAACAATGAATGCTTTTCCTTTTTGCTTTCCATTTTCTCCGCGCTCACCTTTTTGATACTGACCATAAGCTGTTTTAAAGCCAGTAAATATTTCTTTAAATTTTTCTTTCATAAATGCCATATTTGTTGGGGCCCGTATTACCGAGCCCCGTTTCTTAATTAACCTAGAACGGTACGTTCTCTGTTATTTTATCTTCTACATCAGCTCTTGTTTGCACCGATCCTCTTTTAACGTCGCCAGAAAAACCTTTTGCACTTAAATACAAAGATTTATCTTTCGTTTCTAAAATTCGATCTTGTGTTACTACCCAACCATACCAACTACCTTTATCATTTTTTTGTAAGTTAGATGATAAGTTGTATACAACACCATGCATTGGAGGAACTGCAAATCCACCTTTACCGTCAGGAATCTGAACAGTTTTCATCATTGCGTTCCACTTCTTGCTCACATTGAGTTGAGTTGATTTCATGGTAATTAAAGCTGGAGTATAACCACCTGCTTTAGTTTCTACCATTACATAGTAAGAAGCAGTCTCTTCTAAATAGTTACCATTAGGTAATCTAATTTTAGATCCTTCTCTCTTACCTGTAGCTATCACAGGACTGTTAGGAGCATGTAATGCAACCGGAGCTGCAGATCCTTCTCCTCTATCAGACCACTCTGGATAGTCTTTCTTATAGTAACAAGGAATAACTTTAATTCCTTTTTTACCATCATACAGTTCATTCGTAACTGTATTGTATATCATACCAGGTTTAGCACCTGTTACGTATTTAGAATCACCTTCAGTTACCTGTGGTGATAGTTGACCAAGTATTCTTATGAAAGGTAACGCAAGATCTTGTTGCGTCATATTTTCAAAACCTTTGTCTAGATCATCTCCAAACAAAGCGACAGAACCATTAGTCAACGGTTTTTTTACCATTGCTTCATTAGCCATCATCGTTTCTCCATTATTTACGGGTTATTTTAGTTGTGTCTTTAATCCAAGTACTAAAGACATCAGAAGGCATGTCGAGCCCGGACTCGACACGCTCCTGAAATAGGGCTGTCAAAGTGTTCCAAGCCACATC
>Ga0247723_1002147_pt1 | contig 10785 bp, 19 predicted proteins | sample MSEWelMarce5H_FC_FD_189079 | JGI IMG/M metagenome (GOLD analysis project Ga0247723, IMG submission 189079) | Subsurface sediment microbial communities from gas well in West Virginia, United States - MSEEL Well Study Marcellus 5H_FC | ecosystem: Environmental > Terrestrial > Deep subsurface >...
GGAACTGGGATAATTGCAAATACCGCATCAGATGCGTTCTCGCCACGCACATTAACGGGTACGGCAAACCGAATTGTTATTACAAACGGAAATGGCGTATCTGGAAACCCTACTTTTGATGTTGGGGCAAACGTATATACAGTTGGTGGAACAGATGTGGCCGTTGCAGACGGAGGGACCAATATTTCTTCTTATGCGGCTGGAGATATTCTTTATGCGACTGCGGCCACTACGCTAACAAAATTAACGATTGGCGGTGTTGGTCGTCCACTGGTTTCAACTGGTTCGGCTCCGTCATGGGGTAATACTGTAGCCTTACAGACACCTGTTGCCTCTACGTCTGGTACATCGATTGATTTTACATCAATTCCATCAGGAGTTAGGAAAATAGTTGTGTTGTTTTCTAGCGTTTCTTTTAATGCCGGAGAATCAATTCAGGTTCAGATTGGGGATTCTGGGGGATTGGAAACAACTGGATATGCAACGGGCAGCTCTTCTTTTTCTGCTGGTGTTGTAACCGCAGTTTACACAAATGCTTTCCGTCATAGATTAGCTGCATTAGCGGCTCAAGGTGTTGATGGGTCAGTTATACTAGATCTCCAAGATTCAACTACAAATACATGGATAGCGACTTCTATTATCACGAATAACGTAGATACAACAGGTCACTTTTCAGGATCTAAATCTTTGTCAGCGACATTAGACAGATTGAGCATTACTGGTGCTGCTGGTTCTACGTTTGATGGCGGGAAAATTAATATATCATGGAGTTTCTAAATGACGCTTAAAACAGACTTACAAGCAAAATCAGCACAAATTGACGGACTTAGAGATTCTATTGCTGCGGACGCCTCCACTTTAGTTACAAGGATTTCTGAACTTGACGCGCTTATTGATGATGTTGGCGAACCAGAAGTTCCAGAACCATTAGTTCCTGTTATTAGGACAGGCTTTGCGACATCGTTCGCAACTCCTTTTTATCCTCATAGCATCAGATTTTATGAAGGCTACATTTATCTGACAACTGTAGGTGGTCGCCCTATTACTCCGTACACCACGGAGAATAGCAAATTGAATAAGATTAATCCTGCAACCGGACTTGTAGTTGCTTCTTATTCTGCTGGTCCTTACGGGTGGGGAACGCCTGGTAATGGTGGCACTGGTGGAATGAACGGCTTTGATATTTATGAAGGTGTCGCATATTGCGCAAATAATCGTTACGGATTTGGCGACTGCGAGATGATTGCTGTAAACCTGTCTGATATGAGCGAGATTGCGCGGGTGTCTTTAGGTGCCGGGATTTGCCGCCATGCGGTCTTTATCAATGGTAAAGTTTGGGCAACGGTTGATGGTCAGCACAAGGTAAAGCGCATTGACCCAAGCACTTGGACTGTTGATCTTGATATCTCTACTCATAACAAACCGTTTCGTATGATTGCTGCTGATGGTAGTTTATGGATTGCTTGCTTTGATGCTGATAGCGTCCGGAGAATTAACCCGGATACAGGCGCAACGATTACCACTATTACCACTGGGGATCAACCAAACTGGTTCGACGTTGACCCAGATACAGGGCTTATTTATATCGCCTGTTATACCGGAAATATTATACAGGTAATTAATCCCGCAACTAATGGAATTAGCACATTAGCAACGCTTTCATCAGATTTCCCGCACCATGCAATGCCACTTTATAACGAGCTATGGGTTGCTTGTTCGGGTTCTGCAAAAATCAAGATCTTTGACAAAGTAACTGGAACTTTGAAGCAGACAAAAACAGTCGGCCCTAATCCTCCATCATTATGCTTTGATGGCTCAAGCGTTTGGCATGGATGCGGTAATAACGAAACGTTACAGCGGCATTTAGCGGAGATATTTTATGCTTAGAGGAAGACGGAGATCAAGAGGAGGGGGTGCAGTTTCAGGCCCAACCTCATCTATGAACCTCATCTTAGCCCAGCCTGCCGGATCGACTTTTACAAGGTCTACGGTTGCGACTGATGTAGTGAACGGCGTTTTGACTGATTACGCAATTAACGCAATTAGAAATGCCAACGGGTATTTACCTGAAGGATCGCGCACTAACTTTATTCGTAACGGCGAAGCTCAAGGGGCTGTCGCTGGAACGCCTGGCACTTTGCCGACAAACTGGACGGACACTAACGCCATTGGTCTGACTAGAACCGTTGTTGGTTCAGGAGTTATAAACGGCTTTAACTACCTTGATATCCGGCTTTCTGGAACTCCAAGTGTTGGCACTTATGAACTGTTCCCAGAGGCATTAACGGGGGTTGGCTCTAGAGCGGCATCTAGCGGCCAGATTTATACAAGCTCATTCTATATCGGAATGATTGCTGGCTCTCTTACGGGTATTACCTCTGTCAACGCTCGTGTTTCTGGTCGTGCGGCTGGCGTAGAGACAGAGGGAACAAGCCAATCTATAACCCCGACAATTGATCCTACGAGAGTTTTCGCCATCAGAACTCTTAATAACGCCCTCACAACTGAGGTCATGACAGAACTAACGGTTGTCGTCACGGCGGTTGCTATTGACGTAACATTCCGTATTGCGGCTATTCAGCTAGAGCTTGGTTATGGTGTATCGAGTTATATCAGAACCACTACCGCGACTGTTACCAGAGGGGCCGATTTGCTTTCTATGCCTACGTCCGCACTTGGTGGATTTAGCGCAACTCAAGGGACGTTGGTAGTCAATGGCGTGGCCCCTAGATGGTTTGCCTCTGGTATTACGTCTCAAACCCCTGCGTGTTTCGCTACAGGTGGCGATTATATCCAAATGACTCGCTTTGCGTTTGGCTCCGGAAGACTGGTTAACCGCCATGTAGATGGGTTTGCTGAACAAGGTTCTGTCGCGGCCAACCCTGCATTGACGGCAAATACTGAGTTTACTTGCGCTCAGGCATGGGCGTTGAACGATCTGGCTATTGCCATTGATGGGAATGCGGTTTCAACAAGCGGAACTATGCCTTCTTTGCCTACGGTAACTACGTTCTTTATTGGTCAGACAGACGCTGGATTCGGGGAACATTTCTTCGGGTACATTAGAAACATTGATTATTACAATACCCGTAAACCCAATGCAGATTTGGTGACACTGAGTGCCTAGTATATTTACGCAAGTTTCTACACGTTGTGGACTGCCGCAAGCAAACGCTCCATATGGTGGGACGGCTATTGGCAATCAAGTCATGCAGGCTGATAACTTTAAAATTTGTCGATCAATCACGCAGCTAATTTTCAAATGGACAAACGTAAAGTGTAATGCCTCTCCTTCTATTTTAGACGCGGGGGATCAACCGTTTACACTTAAGGCGGCGGTTCGTTATGGCGGTGTGACCTATCCGATTAATTTTCCTGAAGGTCGTGTTGCTACGATTGATCCAGACGAAATTGTTGAAAGCTTGCCTTTGAATATTGTTGTTCCTGCGGGCGCGGATATTCAATTGCGCTGGCTGATAACTTATCCAACAAATCCGGCAAATTGGCCTTTTGCGGTCAGGTACAGCGCGGGCTGGAACCAATTCGGAACGGGTATCACAGATGATGTTGATACGACTGCAACTTATTTCACGCAAAATGGAACGCCCGTCACAATTAACCCACCATTTCAGATTTTAGGAAATTCAAACTATAAAAAATCAGTACAAATAGACGGTGATAGCATTACGGTTGGCGGTGATGTAGACGCTTACGGGGTAAATTATGGGTATGTTCAAAGGGCGCTCGTAGCTTCTGGAATACCATTCGTAGTAAATGGCGGCGCGTCTGGCACTCTTGCAAATATGTTAGAGACTGGATTTGGTACAACTCCGGCGCAAAAGGCTAGGCGTAGAATAGCCCATCATGGTGATGGAAATATTAGTCACGTTTTTTGCGCCATAGGATCTGCAGATTTTGCAAGTGGTCGGACTGATGTTCAGGTTTTAGCTTATCTTAATCAATACAAGGCGGAGTTGGATGTAAAAGGTATAAAGCTTGTTCCTTTCGCATACCTCCCTCGCACTAACGCAGCCAATAACGCAAAGGCCGATTCAGACAGCGTAAACGTATGGACATACTTGCAAAATGTGAGGGATTATTTTGTAACAAATAATGGGGTTGGTTATGGAGTTATAGACGCTAACCTTATTGCAAGGGCTGCGGGAAATGTGAACTTATTCAGAAATGATTTAGGCACTCCAACTCTGGATGGCATTCATCCGCAAGCGGTTATTCATGATGCTCTGACTACATATACAACTCAATCAGGCGCAGCAATCACCGGGATATGGACACCATGAGAGTTTTATTTGCTATTATTATTCTCTCTGGATGCACCTATCCAGGCACGGGATATAATCACATTCAACCAGAAAATATGCAAAAACCATTGAAGGTTAATTGCGTAAAATACCAGAATAACAAGTGCATTTCTTGGGAGCTAAAATGACCGATCCAGCCATGATGGATATATCACAGAAACTTGGTCACGTTATCGGGACTGTAGAAGCTATTAAGGAAACACAAGACCGCCATGTTAAACGCATGGAGGCCAAGATAGCTAAATATGACGCTCTTCACGCTGAAAACGATAACATGAAATCCAAGCTTTATGGTGTTGCTATCGGTGCTGGAGCCGTTTTCTCAGGTGTGCTATGGTTAGTTAAATCCGTTGGGGGCGCGATAGCTGCGGCGATGCATTGATTATCTCAGTTGAATGGATAGGGGCAACCCGCCCACCTGAAGTAAAGACCAAGGTAGAGCTAACCTACCGTGATGCACTTCTAGACCTGTTTAATTCCCCGGAGAAGGCCAAGAAGGCCCACGATCAATTCAACGCCTGCCCTCATAAACCATTCCAAGACTGGCCACGGTTGAGCTATTATGCCCGTAGGAGAGCTATTCACGGATTAACGGCGAATGAGAGCATATCCGCGCAGTTTAGGGTGAGTTTTGAATGATAGGATTTAAATATGTCCCCACAGATAATCTTTACAATCGCCGCCTTCTGGCTGTCCTTGGCGTTGCTTACATGGTTATTTGGCTAATCGTCATGTTGGTCTGCCGGATTAAATACCCGGAGATTACGAGTTCAGATGTGACAATATTCATCACGGCTGCGGCTGGCATAACCGGAGGCCCGTTATATGCGTACCTTCTGGCAGCGAATAAGGCTGACCGGGCTGAGATTGTTAAGTCGATTACTCAAAAGACCACCGCAGAAGAAACTGTCACCACAGAGGAGCGCAGCCTTGAATAAGAATAGCCTAATAAAAGAGCTTAAAGTCGATGAGGGTTTTATGCCCCACGAGTATAAAGACACATTAGGTTATTCTACTATTGGCTATGGTCGCCTGATTGATAAGCGCAAGGGCGGGGGAATTACAGAGGCTGAGGCTGATTATTTACTCGGAAATGACGTTGACCGGGTCTGGGATCAACTCAAAAAGGCCCTGCCGTGGATTATAGATCAACCTGAGGCCATACAACAGGCCCTGAGCATGATGGCCTTCCAGATGGGGGGCAAGGCTGTCACTGGGTTTTCAACCACTCTCAAGCTCATTAAATCGGGAAACTATGCTGCTGCGGCTGACAATGCCATGCAATCGCTTTGGGCTAGGCAAACGCCAGTGCGAGCCTCTAAGGTTACTAATCTAATCAGAGGGGCTAACAAAATATGAATCCAGAGAAGCGTACTAAGTTTACTGAAGAAGAAAAAAGACTGCGTAGAAATGCAGCCTCTGCGAGATGGAGAAAGGAAAATTATAACAAATATCTTGAGACTCACAAAGACTGGTGTTTAAAAAACAAAGATTATATAGCGAAAAAACGCTCAGAAAATTATGCTAAAAATAAAGATAAAATAGCTCTTTATTCTTTAGAATATAAGGACAAAAATCACGCTGCCCTTCTATGGAGGGGGGCAAGACTAAGAGCGAAAAAAAACGGTCGAGAATTTAATATAGATAAATCTGATGTGATTGTACCTGAATTTTGCCCTATTCTTGGTGTTAAGTTAATTAGAGGTCGCGGTGTTAGGTCACACAATTCCGCAACTATTGACAGGATTGACAATAAAAAAGGATATATAAAAGGTAATATTCAGGTTATTTCTTGTCGAGCAAATGTCATGAAAAATGATGCGTCTTTTGAGGAGATAGAAAAATTGTACATTTATATGAAACAATTTAACAATTAAGGCATCAATATAGGGGAACGCTATGTCATGGCTTCTGATATTATTTAAATACCTTGCGAAACACTGGAAACCAATCCTTTTAACTCTGGCAGTTATATCACTGGTTTATTATATACAAAGCCTCCGAGTAGCAATTGATGATAAGGAAAAGCAAATTTCCAGCCTTGTGCAAGACCGGATAGCTCTCCGAGAAGAATTACAGACTTGTTACAGTGACCAGAAAATAGCTTCCGAGGTATCCGATGAATACGAATCGAAAATTACTGATCTTGAGCGCAAGCACTCTGCTGCTATTAAACGGCTGCGTGGAACCCCGTCCTGTATTCCAATCATACGTCCCGCCAAGTAACCTGATGGCAAGGCCTGCGCCTGATGATCTTTATGACATAATGGAAAAGGCCATAACCGGGGAAGGTGTTCGTGAGGATTTTCTAAGAGATTACGCGGCTAATGCGGAGAAAAACCAACTTCAGCTTATTGGATTGCAGAAATACGTCTGCAGAGTTGTTGCCAAGCGGGGCGATTGCGGGTAATATCTACCTGTCCGGGGCAATCTTTATGCGTATCCCTTTGGGTGTGATCTCCGTCCGCCCGTACTGAGTGCCTGATTAGTCCCGGACGACCTATCTTTGTGAGCGCTGTAATTGCTGGACTGCAGAACAGAACGTGCAGCCCTCTCATGGACAGGGACGCAAGTGGGTGACTTCTGTGAATAGCAGCATCGTCACGTTTAAACTGGAGGAAGGAAGCAACACTCCGGCCCTGATTGTATCCGTACAATCCCCTTGTCCTTCAAATAGGTGACATATGTTCTTACATACGCATTATGCAAATGATAACCCACCGCCTCGTATGTATTACGATGAACTCATAAACACTTGCTGGAAATGCAATTCAGACCACTATGTTTCTGAACATGGATTATTGAAATGTGGGGAATGTGGTCAGGCGGCTAAGCTTTAGCGAACAAAAATTGCTCTTTGCATCTGAACTTCAGTTGTCATTACCGCATAATAATACTTAATTGTATCCCGGTCTGACCATCCGAAGGCTTCCCAGAGGTTACCCATTGGCTTCACGCTTCAGTAATCCCATTTTCGTGTAATGATCTTTTTGCACCTTAGACCTTCCAGATACGGCAATTCTTATTGCGCCCCAAACGTCAACCATTTTCCAGCCTTGCTTATCAACCGACAAGAGATTAAAGCGTACCAGTTCATCAAATACTGGGTCTAGTTTAAACTTCACGTTTCAAATACTCCGCACTTTGCCAAGCTGCATGAGGTGATTCCTCTGCCCTTAATGCCGCATAACCAGCAGCCTCAAGCCATCCAATCAGCTTATCACGTTGTCCACGGTTCAGTTTCCCGCCATAATGTACTTGGGCTTCTTTCATTCCGCTAAACCATCCGGACTACCCGCCTTTGGATCAACCGTAAACCGTCCTGTTTTCGGGTCGCGGTGGTCGTTTTTGCTGGCTTCTCTGAGTTTTAACTCAATCTCGGAAACCTGGATTTCTAGCTCCGTCTTTTCCCGGCGCAGTCTAAGGAATGTCTCATCACCCTTAGCCTTTGCCTTGTCGTAAGTGCTTCTCCACATTAGGGGCCATTTCATGATTGATCTCCTATCTCTACTGAATATATTTTTATATCAGATATGCCATACATTTTATGCAGGCAATCTATAAGCTCAGTTTTGTTTTCATTGCTGCATGAGAAATATCTTCCTCCCTGCATTTTATATACACCTATATGCAGTTTTCTTTTCGGCATCAGGTCATATTTTGTAAGATTGCCCTTTTCTTCTATAGAGACCGTTTCTTCTTCACTCATATCACTCCCCCTTATCCGCTTGCGTTGCTCTGCGGAGTTGCCCACGGGCTGCTAGATAAACCAGAACCTCATCTGTGGTTGGCGTTCTGGCGAGTCCGGCTTGTGTATCAAAATGCAAAGTTATTTGATTGCTGAGTTTCATTATATCCTCCACCGCCTTCAACTCCTCGTCGGTCAGGCGGGGGGCTAGGTCGGCGAGAACGTATTTAACTGGGTTTGAATACATCGCCTTTTGGCTTGCCCATACTCCATTTTTAAGTTCTTTGCCTTCGGTGAATGGATTTAGCTTTGCCCAAATCTCCCCCGGCATATCTTGCAACGCTGTTTTTGTTTGTGTCATTTCGTGGCCCTTCTCAATTCTTCATATTGCTTTAGTGAAACATATAATTTTCCACCTATAACCACTGGATTAACGTCCTTGAAAACTGGTCGCTGACCATCAATCCAAGGATCAATTGGCAGGAACTTTGACAACCAAGAGATAAGCGGATGAACCGTATATCTGCATGGTTCATGGTGAGAGTATTGAGGCGGCATATGATGAATGTGAACCTGTAGGCCACCAAATGTGCCTAAATATCCAAACGCGTTCATTTGGCCTTCCCCCTGATCGTTTCGAGGTGGGCGCGGGCGAAATTTGCAGCCTTGATTAGTAAGCGTAAATGGTCGGGGTCGAGTTCTCCAATGTCATTAACCAGACTTTCTGAGACTGCCTCTATCGCAGCCGGAAGTAGCCATTCAATTTCACTCTCTTCTGCCACCTCCGCCAAGTCTGTGACTGCGGGGGTTGGGGCGGCTGGCAACGGTGAGTGTTTAGGTTTTGCCGCTTGCTTTGCTCGTATCTGATCGACCTTTGTCCAGATACGTTTCAACTCAGTTTCTCCGCCTTCGTGCATATCAATGCCATTGGCGAGGCATAAAGCGGCAAGCGTGACCATTACCCCGCCAACCTCCTGATTGATTTCTCCAACGGGGCGACCATAAACATAATCGACAAGCTGGTGAGCTTCTGACTGTGTGCATCCGTTAGCCTGAACAAGCTCTATAGCTTCCTCAAGGAACCGATGATTACGCTCTATCTTGTCGGCTGAAATCTCTGCACCGAAACAAGCATCCATCCACGGCTTAACACGCGACTGAAAACCCTCCGGCACTGACTGGTGGGGATTGGTTTTGAGGAGGTTGCGGGAGGTGAGGTGGCCAGAAACAGCTTGAGCCATTCTAGTATATTGTTCTCTATACTGCCGCCATTTCCAATCGCGGTGCTTCTGCGTACCTGTCAGAAATTCTCCGCCCGGGCTACAGGCATCAAACATAACCTTAGCCAACGCCTCAACATCCACCCCGGCATCATCGCCCTTGTCGGCCTCAAGCTCTTTAATCCTGCGCTCAAGCTGTTCTATGACGAGCGTCTTACCGTCAGATATTCCGCGCTCCGCTGCTAGCAACTTGTCGGCCTGTGCGCTCACTTCTGGGGGATGTGGGGATAGTCGTCCCTGATAAGGCTCCTGAGCATTAAACCATGACTGAATGTCGGCCTTCATTTCCTTGCAGACTTTCGGATCATCGAGGGCCGCGCTCATCCATTTCCCTAGCGCGTCTGTTCGGTAAAGAAGTTGGTCAAGGTCTAAATCCCCCCCTCCCTTGTCTGCTGGCTCGGCCTGTGCGGTCTGGGTGAGGGCGGCAGTTGCGACTGTAAGAATTTCAGTGCATTTTGCGTTGATCTTCTTGCGCATATCTGCCGCGCCTAATGCACCTTTTGGCATTGTTAGGGCGCAAACATCATCTAAAAGTTCATCTATTTTTTCTAAAGCTGTGTTCTGGTCGGTCACTATCTATTCCTCATTCTATAAATGAAATTACTAAACTTAATTGCGGCCTTTCCGCCTTTGTTGATGACAATACGGGTTTTGTTTCTCCACTGAGGACCGTGCCACTTGATGATAAACTCGTATCTCAAAAGGTTGATCTTTTCTCGAAGCGGCGCACCGCGCATGTAATCTGTTCGTTCGTGCCGCTCGATATAGAGGTGCTTTGAGTTGAAAACTACCGTTGATGGTTGAAACATTTATTCTCCACCCTTCTCAGTTTCCGATGGGCTTGCGGGGGCGACAGGAGGCAACTTCCAATGAGTCGGCTTATCTATTACCTCGTAATTATCAGCTTGCCATTGTTGATCCTCTACCCATCCCGGCTTAAATCTGCCGAAGCACATAACGCCAGTATAAAAATTATAAAAGATTACGTCTTCATCTGCTGGCACACTCTCAATCGGCTCCCACCCATCCTGCGCGTTTATGAAGGCGCGGATAGCCTGCGCTAGGTCTCGTATCTTGATATGAGCATCGTCACCTACGAAGCGCCCTTTTCCTTTTACAAAATTTTCAACTGTCTCCATGTCAGAAACCAAAGCCGCGAGGGCTTCTGCTTTATTCGGGGTCATTTCTTCATTATTAAATTCATTTTGTGGCATATTTATTTTCAATCCCCTTTGTTTTTAAAAAGTTTATATACGCTGCGCTTGCTTGCTCTTGAGTATCATAGGTTCCCAATAGATGAACTTTGTTGTTTATAGTCGCTCTTGCATGCCACCTCCCGCTTTTTATTTGATGAGCCCCTTGGGTTTTACTCTTTAATCTATGCCCTACGTTTTCTCTTCTGGACACCCACTCAAGATTTTCAATTCTATTGTCCGATTTGTTTCCATTTATATGATTGACTTCTTCCCTATCTATGGGCTGCACGCCTATAAAT
>Ga0247723_1002148_pt1 | contig 10782 bp, 7 predicted proteins | sample MSEWelMarce5H_FC_FD_189079 | JGI IMG/M metagenome (GOLD analysis project Ga0247723, IMG submission 189079) | Subsurface sediment microbial communities from gas well in West Virginia, United States - MSEEL Well Study Marcellus 5H_FC | ecosystem: Environmental > Terrestrial > Deep subsurface > Rock...
CGAAAAGCCCGCTGCTAAAACACCTAAGAAGGTAGAAGAGCCGAAGCCCGTTCCCGAAGAAGTGCCTGTTGTGCGGGTTGTCAAAGTCGTCGAAGCCAAATGTTTGCTGGAATAATGGATTCACATAAACATATTCGCCTGTTACAGTGGTAAGCAGGTACATGAACTGTTCAGACTTGCTGAAGTGTTCAGCCAGGTTATGATTATGTGTCGAAACGAGCATTGCTACAGGTGAATTTACAGTGCCTTGACCGGGCTTTGTAAAAATAGAAATATCAGCAGGTTTTAAGTTACGAATTTTAGCCGGTAATGCAGTAAAACAGGGCTATAATAGGAAAGCCGTTACAACGGTAACGGCTTTCCCTTATTTCAGAAAAATAAGGCCTGAAATAATTGTAATTATTTCGTGGCGAATTTCATTAACAGCGGGCAGTCTTTTCCTGTTTCCGGATCAACCATGATATAGTAGGTCGGTACTTTTTCACTCACCCATTTTTCAAGGGTCTTGCTTTTCTTTTCTTCCAGCGCAAAGTTGGAGATTTTGCTATAGTCATCTTTCATGTTCATCCGGTGTGGCTCTGAACGGGATTTTAAATGTACGATCCTCACTCCTTTTTTACCCTGCTCATCGGTGTAAGCAACAGGTTGGGAAAATTCGCCAATTTTCATTTTACCGATCATCGTTACCATTTCTTTATCCAGCGCATCAATGGTAACATAGGTAGAGCCATCTCTGCTGGTAATATACGGACCGGTAAACTTCGCTGATTCATCATCACTGTATTTAGAAGCGGCTTCATTGAAACCAAGCACCCCCGCAATGATCTTTGAGCGGACCGTGTCCAGTTTTGTCTTAGCCATGTTGATCTCGGTTTCTGTTACCGGGGGAATCCGCAGGATATGACGCACAATGGCATCATCCCCATTTCGCTGTACCATTTGAATGATATGGTATCCAAATTTAGATTTTACCGGGGAAGATATTTCGCCTTCTTTTAACCTGAATGCGGTGGACATAAATATCGGATCCCAGGTCTTTTCATTCCGGTTGATCTGGTATTGACCACCTCTGTCCTTACTACCAGGGTCTTCAGAGACAGTTTTTGCTAACTGATCAAACGTGGTCAGCTTGTTTTCTATCTGCCGTTTATAGTTGTTCATCTCGCCAACAATGTATTGCTCTATTTCTCTTGACGCTTTGGGGTAAATGATAATCTGACCTATTTCCAGTTCAGATTCGTAGAAGGGTAAACTGTCTTTAGGGATCTTATCAAAAAAAGCCCTTACTTCCACCGGGGTAATTCTTACGTTGTCAACAATTTTACGCTGCATGGCTTGCGCCAGTTTTTGTTCTTTCACGGATTCTCTTGCATCATCCTTGATCTGGTAAATTGTCTTGCCGGCTATTTCTTCCAGAGCTTCCTGGCTGCCCAATTGATTGATGTATTGGCGGATTCTGTTATCCAGATCGGCTTCTACTTCATCGTCCGTAATGGGCAAAGAATCTTTCTCTGCCTGCAGCATCAGCACTTTGGAAAGAATAGCCTGATCCATCAGCACACATTCCCCATTTTCAGGGATAGTACCTCCCTGGCGGGCAATATCTGCCAATGAATTTCTGATATCTGATTGAAGAATGATACGGTCGCCAACAATGGCCGCAATTTTATCCGCCACAATTTTCTTCGACTGCGACTGTGCTGTTGCGGATAAAGTGACCAGCAACAGGCAAACAGTTAGTATTCTTTTTGTAGTAAGCATAAGTTCAAAAGTAGTTTTCCCTTCAAAAAATAAGTGTTTGGGAAAGGGTATTTAACAAAAGTTTGATAGAAGGGCCCGGATTAAAGCTTCAAGAGGCAAGATACAAGACCGTCCTTTTATAAAAAGACCGTAACCCGTTTCTTGCCACTTGTGTTTGAATATATTACAATGTTCGTTTTACTTCTTCTACTTCGTACGCTTCCACCACGTCACCAGGTTTAATATCACTGAAATTCTTAATGGTTAAACCGCACTCCATACCAGACAACACTTCTTTTGCATCGTCCTTAAAGCGTTTCAGAGAAGCCAGTTCAGCACTGTTATCACCCGTAGGATAAATAACGATACCATCCCTGATCAGGCGGATCTTAGAATCTCTTTTGATCTTACCATCCAGTACCTGGCAACCAGCCACTGTGGCTTTATCAAATTTGAATACTTCCTTGATCTCCACATTGGCCACAATACGTTCCTGTACTTTGGGTTCCAGCATACCTTCCATCGCACTCTTCACTTCTTCGATAGCATTGTAGATGATAGAGTACATCTTTATCTCAATACCGGCATTGTCGGCCAGTTTGGAAGCCTGTAATGAAGGACGAACGTTAAAGGCAATAACGATAGCATCGGATGCTTCCGCCAATACGATATCACTTTCATTGATCTGACCCACACCTTTGTGAATAACACTGACCAGGATCTCCTGGGTAGATAATTTTTGTAATGAGTCGCTCAATGCTTCCACCGATCCGTCCACATCACCTTTAATGATCACTTTCAATTCTTTGAAGCTTCCCAATGCCAAACGACGGCCGATCTCATCGAGGGTGATATGTTTCTTGGTACGTATACCTTGTTCTCTCAGGATTTGTGCCCGGCGATAAGCGATTTCTTTGGCTTCCGCTTCATCCGCATATACTTTGAATTTTTCACCGGCCTGTGGGGCACCGTTCAATCCAAGTATAACAGCAGGTGCGGAAGGACCCGCTTGCTCCTCTTTCTTATTCCGTTCGTTGAACATGGCTTTTACTCTTCCGAAATACTGACCACTAACGATCAGGTCACCCGGATGCAGGGTTCCATTTTCCACTAACAGCGTGGCCACATATCCACGACCTTTATCCAACGAAGCTTCAATGATGGTACCTGTAGCTTCCCGATCAGGGTTTGCTTTCAGGTCCAGAATTTCTGCTTCCAGCAATATTTTTTCCAGTAATTTATCAATGTTCAATCCCTTCTTCGCCGCTATTTCCTGACTCTGGAATTTTCCTCCCCACTCTTCCACCAATATATTCATTTGTGAAAGCTGTTCGTAGATCTTTTGAGAGTTGGCTCCGTCCTTATCTATTTTATTGATTGCAAAGACCATCGGTACACCGGCTGCCTGGGCATGGCTGATCGCCTCCCGGGTTTGTGGCATCACCGCATCATCAGCCGCCACCACAATCACTGCGATATCGGTAACCTTGGCTCCTCTTGCCCTCATCGCCGTAAAGGCTTCGTGACCGGGAGTATCGAGGAAAGTAATTTCTTTTCCATTGGCCAACTGAACCTGGTAAGCCCCAATATGCTGGGTAATACCTCCGGCCTCTCCGGCTACCACATTGGCACTCCGGATATAGTCAAGCAATGATGTTTTACCATGGTCAACGTGACCCATGATGGTAACAATAGGGGAACGGAATTGCAGGTCTTCTGCATCATCTTCTTCTATCTCCTCTTCCATTTCCATTTGCTTTTCCATGTCGATGAATTCGACATCGAAACCAAATTCGCTGGCTACCAATTCAATTACTTCCGCATCTAAACGCTGGTTGATCGACACCATGATGCCGAGGCTCATACACTTGCTGATCACTTCTGCAAAACTTACATCCATCAGGTTGGCCAATTCACTAACACTGATGAATTCTGTTACCTGCAGTTTGTTATCGTCAGATGCATCGCCCATTGCATCGGCCATTTCCTGTCTTTTCTCCCGGCGCATTTTGGCTTTCAGGTTTTTACCTTTTCCGCCACCGCCTGATAATTTGGCCTGCGTCTCTTGTATTTTACGCTGAATTTCCTTTTCGTCAATCAGTTTATCCTCCCGGCGGCCACCAACACCTGTAATAGGTCTGCGGTTGCCTCCTGCAGCTGCGCCACCTCTTCCACGGTTGAAGTTGCCACCGCCACCGGTATTAGCACCACCACCGCCCTGGCGTCTGTCACCAGCTGTGTCTTTATTGATGAAGATCTCTCTTTTAACGTCCTTCTTCTCAATCGGGATACGTTTCCGTTTTTTCTTTTCGTCTTTAACTGGTCTTGTATCATTATCAACAGGCAGTTCAATTTTTCCAAGAATTTTAGGGCCTGTTAATTTTTCAACCTCAATATTTTCAATCACCGCCGCCTGTTCTTCCACCGGCTCTTCTTTTGGAACCACTTTTTCTTCCACTACCGGCTTCACCTCTTCCACTTTTTCGGCTGCTTTCTTCCCTTTTGCTTTAACGGCTTTATCTTCCTCTGCTGGTTTTACTTCTCCGGTAGTGGCTGGTTGCTCGTCTTTCTTCAGCTTAATGATCTTCTTGGGACGGGTAGATGAATCGATGGTAGATAAATCGATTTTAGTAACCACTTTAGGGCCTTCCAGTTCCGGCGCATCTACTTTGGTCACTTCTTCTTCTACTGCTTTCTTTTCTTCTTCCTTCACCACTGGTGCTGCTACGGGTACTTCTTCCGCCACAACAGGCACTTCTTCGGGAACGGGCTTCGGCTCTTCTACCTTCTTAGGTGTTTTAGCAGCGGGCTTTTCGTCCTTTTTAAAGACAATTTCTTCGTCTTCCTTTTTCTTTTTGGCTTCGCCCTGTGCTCCTTTTGGTAGTTCAAGCTGGTCGCTTTTCATCTTTGCCACCTTATCGCTTTGGAACTCCTGTTGCAGTGAGCGGTACATGTCTTCCGTAAGCTTGGAAGTGGCCTTCAGCTCATCTTTTGGAAACCCTTTTCCTATCAAAAAGTCAATAAGGGTGTCCTGGCCAATGTTGAACTCTTTGGCCGCAGCTAATAATCTCGGTAATTTTAATTCTGACATTCAGGTTTTATTAATGTGATAATGTGTGAAATGTGTTAAATGTGAGAATGGAGTCAACGAAAATTCATTTTCACAGTTTCACATTACCTTTCTTCCACACTTGCATTATTCTTTTTCAAATTCTTCTTTCAAAATTCTACGTACATCGGCGATCGTCTCTTTTTCCAGGTCTGTTCTTCTTTCCAGTTCTTCTGCTGTAAGGTTCAATACGCTTCTACCGGTGTCACAGCCTACTCTTTTCAGTTCATCGATGATCCACGTTTCGATCTCATCACTGAATTCTTCCAGATCGATATCAAATTCCTCTTCTTCGCCTTCATTATCCCGATACACATCCAGTTCATAGCCGGTCAGTTCGGTAGCCAGCTTAATGTTTACACCACGACGGCCAATAGCCAATGAAACCTGGTCAGGCTTAAGGTACACATTTGCATGCTTTCCTTCATTATCCAGTTCCATGCTGGTTATTTTGGCCGGCGTCAATGAACGCTGGATCAACAACTGGATATTGCTGGTCCAGTTGATCACATCGATATTTTCATTTTTCAACTCCCTTACGATGCCATGAATACGGCTTCCTTTCATACCTACGCAGGCTCCCACTGGATCGATACGGTCATCAAATGATTCTACCGCAACTTTAGCCCTTTCTCCCGGATCTCTTACAATTTTCTTTACCACAATCAGGCCATCAAATATTTCAGGCACTTCTATCTCTAATAATTTGGCCAAAAACTCAGGTGCGGTACGGGAAAGAATAATAACGGGACTGTTATTCTTCATGTCCACTTTCTTTACCACCGCCCGGATGTTCTCGCCTTTTTTGAAATAATCCTGTGGTATTTGCTCACTTTTAGGCAAAATCAGTTCATTGCCTTCTTCATCCAGCAATAAAATTTCTTTTTTCCAAACCTGGTATACTTCAGCGCTGATGATATCACCCACCCGATCGCCATATTTTTTAGCCAGTACATTCTTTTTTAAATCGCTGATACGGCTGGCCAGTGTTTGTTTAGCAGCCAGGATGGCCCGACGGCCAAAATCCAGCAGGTCAATTTCTTCATATAATTCTTCCCCTACTTCAAAGTCGGGTTCAATTTTTACGGCATCGGAGTACGCTACCTGTGCCAGCGGGTCTTCCACTTGTCCATCTTCCACTATCATGCGGCGACGGATAATTTCCAGGTCCCCTTTCTCCGCATTTACGATCACATCAAAGTTGTCGTCGCTGGTGTATTTTTTGCGCAGCAGGGTTTTAAAAACATCTTCCACCACTTTCATCATGGTAGGACGGTCAATATTTTCCGCCTCTTTAAAATCCTGGAACGCCTCTATCAGGTTGATACTTGCCATAACACTTGAAATTTGAAGTCATATCCCGATAACTATCGGGACAGAGGTTAACGTTTAAAATTTAATTTGAATTTTTGTTGTTTTTATGGTGTCGAAAGGAATGGTGTGTTGCACCAATTCCATTTTTTTTCCTTTTCCCTTTTGTTCTTCCACCGTAATTACCGACTCATCCGCTCCCAACAATTTCCCTTCTATTTTAGTTCCTTCAGCATTTGTTACTTCTACAAATCGGCCAATATTTTTCAGGTATTGCCGGTGAAGCTTCAGCGGTTCATCCAATCCTGGCGAGGATACTTCCAGTGAAAAATCGCCACCGGGATACATGACCTCCTCTTCCAGTTCTTTATACAAGCGCCGGTTATATTGTACCAGTCTTTCGATACTAACTCCCTGGTTACCATCAATAAACACTTTAATATTATTCGTAGGCTTTATTTTTACCTCCACCAGAAACAATTCCGGATCAGAGGCAATCAATGCTTCTACTTTCTGTGTCAGTATTTGTATTTGTGCGTCGTTGCTCATGGGGTATAAAAGAAGAAGGGAACGGCCTCGTTCCCTTCTTACTGCTATTTCCTATGCAAATGTAAGGTAATAATGCTATATCTACCAAATAACGCTGGCAGGAACCGGCAGGGTGGACGATCATTCTTTTATTAAATAATTGTAAAGGACCGGCACCGTCTCATCATCCGGTCAAATTTCGGTAAACAACCCTTTTTTAACGGCAATGGCTACCTGACCCGGCTTATCTTTGCCCTGTGAAATACGTTTTATACGCCATACTGGCCTATATCGCCTACCAGTTCATATTCAAACTGGTGATACCCGTGTACCTGGCCTCCCGAAAAATAAAAAAAGGTTTTAAGGAAATGCACACCCGGATGCAAGAGCAAATGAACCAGCAGGAACAGGGCTACACTCCCGGCCCTTCACCGGCCAAACCGGAACCTAAAACCAAGACCGGAGATTATATTGACTTTGAAGAAGTGAAATAGTGGGTTCTTATTTTTTCTGTGCAAACAACCAGGAAAGTAAATCAGGTTCAGCAAAAGCTGCATCCCAGCTGTTGTGATTAGCGTTGGGATACAACGTGAATTTTACGGCAGCCTTTACCTTTTTTAAGGCCTGCACCATTTCTTCTGACAGTAGTGGTGGCACCACATCATCTTTACCTCCATGGAAAACCCACCATTTTGTTTTTTTAAGAGACAATGCAGTGGCAGTATTTCCACCGCCACAAATGGGAATAGCGGCAGCAAATAATTTGGGATTTCGCCGTACAATTTCAAAAGTGCCCATGCCACCCATCGAAAGACCTCCAACATACACCTGGCGTTTGGCTACCGGATAGGTTTTCATCAAACTGCTCAATAATTCCTGCGCCAGCTTCATGGCCGGAGTAGGCTCGCCTGCCTCCTGAAATAAAAAAGCTCTTTGGCCATTGTCCATTTTAAACCCAACATTACTCCAGAAACTATTTTCAGCACATTGTGGGAAAACAACAATAGCTGGATACTTAGTTCTTACCTCTTCCTGTAAAAAAAGTTTTGCTCCATGCACCAGTTGTTTTTCATTATCATTTCCTCTCTCTCCCGCACCATGTAAGAAAAAAACCAACGGATATTTTTTTGACGCATCGAAATCTACCGGCAACAATAAACGGTAAGGCATGGTATCATTGCCGCTGATATAAAGTTTCTTTTCATATAAACTTATATCCTGCGCCTGTGCAGCATTGATAAAGCCAGCTAATATAAAAAGCAATAATTTTTTCATATTTGATTATTTGATGAGTTCAAAAACAGCTTCCCGTACATCCAGACTATTGCCTCCTATATAGAGTTTAAAATCTCCCGGCTCATAAATATATTGCAGTTTGTCGTTATAAAAACGAAGATCGTCCACTCCTATACTAAATGTAATTTCTTTCGCCTCTCCTCTCTTCAACAAAATCTTTTGAAACCCTTTCAATTCCTTTACTGGCCTCACTACAGACCCTGTTATATCTCGCAGGTAAAGCTGTACCACTTCTTCGCCATCATAGTTTCCGGTATTTCGTACAGAGATAGTCGCTTCTATTTTTTGACCGGGTTTCAGTTGCGTTTTATTCAAGCGAATAGTGCCGTATTCAAAATTTGTAAAGCTAAGTCCGTATCCAAAAGGGAACTTCGGGCTATTGGGCAGATCAGTATATGCTGATACATAATTTAAATCACTATCGTTCTTGGCCGGTCGTCCCGTGCTATAATAATTATAATAAACCGGTATCTGCCCTTCGGTACGGGGAAAGGTCATGGGTAATTTACCAGAAGGGTTGTAATCACCAAACAATACATCCGCAATGGCATTACCTGCTTCTGTTCCCAACCACCAGGTGTAGAGAATGGCAGGTGCATGATCTGCAGTCCAGTTAAAGATCAACGGCCGGCCGGCACTTATCAGTACAACCACTGGCTTACCGGTAGCCATTAATGCTTTGATAAGCTCTTCCTGCACACCGGGCAGTTGTATTGAACTGCGGCTCTTTGCCTCACCACTCATATCCCTTGCTTCGCCCACACTTACTATTACAATATCGGCTTGCTGCGCTGCAGCCACCGCTTCAGCAAAACCAGCACGGCTGCTATCCCGGATATCACAACCTTTGGCATATAATAAATTGGTAGCTGCACTCGCCTTGTTCTTAATACCATTCCATAGGGAAACAATTCTTGCCGTATCATCGGGCCATTCATAACTCCAGAAACCTAAATTATCCCTTATGCCCTTTGCAAATGGGCCTATCACCGCTATGGTTTTTGTTTGCTTGGATAATGGCAATAATTGCTTTTCATTTTTTAACAGTACCATGCTCTTCCTGGCCATATCACGGGAAGCTTGCAAATGCTGAGGGTTGTTCCATTGCTCTTTCTCTCTTGCTTCATTGCAATACCTGAACGGGTCATCAAACAGTCCCATTTCAAATTTCTTTTTCAAAATCCTTTTCACGGCATCATCGATCACATTCATTTTTACTTTGCCTTCTTTTACCAATTGCACCAGGTGCTGTATATAACTGCGGCTCTCCATGTCCATATCGCTGCCGGCATTAGTGGCCTGCATAGCGGCTTCCTTATTATCTTTTGAAAAACCGTGGTTGATCATTTCACCCACACTGCCCCAGTCACTCACCACAAAGCCTTTGAACTTCCATTGCCCTTTTAATAAATCTCTTTGTAAATAGGCATTCCCGGTGGCTGGTATGCCATTCAAATCATTGAATGAATTCATGAATGTGGCAGCGCCTGCATTGGCCGCCGCTTTGAATGGCGGTAAATACACTTCATGCAATTGACGCAAACTCATATCCACCGAATTATAATCTCTTCCCCCCACTGCGGCACCGTAAGCGGCAAAATGTTTGGCGCAGGCCATCACGGCGTCTATATATCCCAATCCTTTTCCCTGGAAACCTTTTACTCTTGCTGTTGCGATAAGGCTTCCCAAATAAGGATCTTCACCGGCGCCTTCCATCACTCTTCCCCAGCGTGGATCACGGGCAATATCCACCATGGGGGCAAAGGTCCAGTGCACCCCTGCAGCGGCAGCTTCAGTTGCAGCAATTCTGGCAGATGACTCAATGGCGGTTATATCCCAGCTGGCCGCTTCTCCTAATGGGATGGGAAAAGTTGTTCTGTATCCATGAATAACATCCTGCCCGAACAACAATGGAATTTTCAATCTTGATTGCATAGCAATTTCCTGCAGTGTTCTTGTATGATCAGTTCCGGTTACATTCAGCATACTGCCCACCAAACCTTTTCGTATCTGGTTTTGCTTATCACCGTCTTTAGTAATAGGACCTGTAGCTGCCCAATCGCCGTTGTACTGATTCATCTGGCCGACTTTCTCCTCCAGTGTCATCAGCCTTAGTACAGAATCCACTTTTTGATCAATGGTTTTCTTTTGTGCAGCCGCATAAAAATTGAATAGCAGGGTCACTACTACCAGGCTTAACCATTTATGGTTGGCGAAGGATATATTCATCATTACTTTATTTATTTCTTGCTTGTATTCGTTCCATTAATAATTCCGGTTCATTGGTGGTAATAAACTGAAAACCGTTATCCAATAACCAGTCCATTGTTTCCACATCATTGACGGTCCATGCATTCAGGATGATGTTGTTCTTTTTGGCAGCGGAAATCCAATCAGGATTTTTCTTAAATACTGAGAAATGATAATCGGCTCCGGCAATACGATCCTGTTTTAATTCATCCGGTGATTTATTACCATCTAGATATTGAGTGGAAGCAGCCGGATCCAGCTCCACGATTTTTTTCAATATATCGTAATCAAAACTGATATACACGGTCATAGAAACCGCCTCCAGTTCTTTCACCATTTTTACCACCCGTTCTGCGATCAGCTTACCTCTTTCTTTGCTGATACCGGAAGGTTTTATTTCCAGTACCAGCCTGGTGTGTTTGTTATTGGCAAGACCTGACTCGAGATACTCCCGGAGTGTAGGAAGTTTTTCTCCGTTGGATAACTGATGCTGCACAAGTACATCATATGTAGTTTTTTCAATCTCCAGTTTATTAAAATGCGGATCA
>Ga0247723_1002149_pt1 | contig 10773 bp, 2 predicted proteins | sample MSEWelMarce5H_FC_FD_189079 | JGI IMG/M metagenome (GOLD analysis project Ga0247723, IMG submission 189079) | Subsurface sediment microbial communities from gas well in West Virginia, United States - MSEEL Well Study Marcellus 5H_FC | ecosystem: Environmental > Terrestrial > Deep subsurface > Rock...
AGATTCTGTGGCGACACCAATAGTACCAGATGAATCTATTGACCAATAAGAACCATTATAAGTCCATAATCTGCCAAAATCGTCAGTATAAGTTGTTCCGTTAGTTGCACCAGTTGGGAAATTAATTGCTGCCATAATTTAAATAAATACCTTTTGAATTAGAATTCAGTATCACAACCTACCTTCCATTGACCAAAAGCATCACCTGTGGTTGTGACTTGAACGAGATATCTAAAACTATCTCCTCTGAAATTACTATTGTCTACATTTAAAGTTCCATGATTACTACTTTCATCAGTACTTAATACTGTCAAAACTGGTGAGCTAATAGGTCTTGCAGCAGTATTTAAACAGGCACTTCCTCTAAGAAAATTACCAGTAGTATGATATCCACCTGTTCTGACTTCAGTAATTTGATAGTATCTTTGACAAAGTGCAAACTCATGACCATAATTTCTTCTTTCATAAGGGGTAGCTACTGAGCCTATTTCTGCTTGAATGCCTGTTAGATATAAAGTAGCATTTAGAGTCCCAATGAGATTTACTAATGAAGTACTTGGCCCCGTTCGATTTTCAGCAACCCATGCAAAAGGTGTTGCTTGCCATGTAGTGCCGTTAGAAACTACAAAAATAATTTCTATACCAAAAAGATGACTTGTAGTCCAAGTACCAGTTGTGTCCCCAGGAATCACAACTGTCTTTTTCTCCCATGTATTAGAAGAACTTATTGTATATGTAAATGGATAACTTCTATTATAAGAACCAGCATTACGAACTGAACCGCCAAATGTACCAGTTAGACTACTGTATGCCCAAAAAGATAGTGCAATAGGTTTAGCATTGGCTGTTCCCCACTGTAAATCTATAGTGTTTACACCTTCAATGACTTGGGATAAGAAATTATAATCGTTGGCTCCAGGAGTAGATGTAGTAGTAGTTTTCATTCCTATGTAAGACACAAAGCCATCAGGGGATGAAACTGCTCCGTAATTTTTGCCAATAGTTAATCTTCCTGAGCCAAATACATTCATTTTCCATCTATCTATGAAAGTTGTAGCACCAACTCCAGGAATTGAAGTAGAACCATCACTTCTTTGATCTATATTTCCATCACCGTTAATAATTCTATTTCTAAATCCAGTATCAAAAGCTGTAATAGCGTTAGAATTTTGATAAAAATTTCCACCAACATAGAGTGTTTGCCCAATTCCTGCACCACCAGCAACTGTTAATGCTCCGGTAGAAGATGAGCTAGAATCCGTAGCGCTAAGAATACTTAGGCCAATTCCAACGGTCACATTGCCTGAAACACCCACTCCGCCAACAACTCTTAACGCACCTGTTGTTGAAGATGTTGAGTTTGTGTTTGAAAGTATAGACACAGCACCAACTAATGTCGAAGTAGATTGAACACTTAGGCCTGTGCCAATATTAGCATTGCCAGAAACGCTTAATCCAGTTCCAACATTTACATTACCTGAGACACCTAGTCCGCCGACAATTTGAACGGCTCCAGAAGAAGATGAAGTTGAATTAGTATTAGACAAAACTGATACAGCGCCGACTAATGTAGATGTAGTTTGTACACTAAGCCCTGTACCAATATTAACACTACCAGAGACACTTAATCCAGTTCCAACATTGACATTACCAGAGACACCTAATCCTCCAACAACTCTTAAACCTCCAGAAGTGGATGAAGTTGAATTTGTATTAGACAACACTGATACTGAGCCAACCAATGTAGATGTAGATTGAACACTAAGGCCCGTTCCAATATTTGCATTTCCTGAAACACTTAATCCAGTACCAATATTTACATTACCACTTACACCTAAGCCACCAACAATAGTTAATGCACCTGTGGTAGAAGATGTCGAATTATCAGTTGATCTAACACTTACATTTTGAGTAGTTAAAATTGGAGGAACAGCAGAGGCATCAACCCAATATGAATCGGACCCATCATTATAATAAATTTTAAGTGAACCATATTCAGAATTCCACCAAAAATCGCCTGCAGCAGGTGCAGAAGGTGCGGTGGTAGATATAGTTATATTTGATACTTGTTTTCTGACTGTAGATGGAGTAAAGTATAAGTATGTTCCGTCATATTCAACAGCTCCAGATACTGGTGTTGTCAAGCTTACACCTGAAGAAATATAAATAGGAGCAGTTCCAGCAGCAGCAGTTCCACTTCTAGTGAAAATGGATCCTGATGTCGAAATGCCTAGGCCTGAAAAAATATTACCAGAAACTCCAAGTCCACCAACAATTCTCAAAGCTCCAGAAGTTGAAGAAGTTGAATTAGTGTTATTTAAGATTGATACTTGCCCAACCAATGTCGAAGCAGACTGAACACTTAATCCCGTACCAATAGTTACATTTCCTAATACACTTAATCCAGTACCAATATTTACATTTCCTGAAACACCAATTCCACCTGTTACTAATAATGCTCCAGTAGTTGAAGAGGTAGAGTTTGTATTAGACAAAATAGACACAGCACCAACTAATGTCGAAGCAGACTGAACACTAAGACCTGAGCCAATTCTAGCAGTTCCAGTAATACTTAATCCAGTACCACCATTAATATCACCACTAACTCCAATTCCACCTGTTACTACCATCGCACCAGTTGTTGATGAAGTAGCATTTGTATTCGATAGTATTGAAACTGCGCCAACGAGTGTTGAAGCCCCTTGAACAGATATACCTGAACCAGCAGATATCAAATTAGAAACACTTAAGCCTGTTCCGATATTAACATTGCCTGAAACACCCAAGCCGCCGGTTATTGACAAAGCTCCTGAAGTTGATGATGTTGAGTTTGTATTCGAAAGAACTGCAACTGATCCAACTAAAGTGGATGTGCCTTGGACAGATATGCCTGAAGCAGCAGAAATAGTACTTGCAACGCTAAGCCCTGTACCAATAGTTATATTTCCTGAAACCCCCAAACCACCAACTATATTTAAAGCTCCTGAAGTAGACGAAGTTGAATTTGTGTTAGAAAGAATAGAAACTGCACCAACTAAAGTAGATGTGCTTTGTACGCTTAGGCCTAAACCTATTCTTGCGGAGCCTGATACGCTTAATCCAGTTCCACCTATTATATCTCCACTAACACCCAAACCGCCAGTTATAGATAGTGCTCCTGAAGTTGATGAAGTTGAGTTAGCATTAGAGAGAATAGAAACTGCACCCACAAGAGTGGATGTACCTTGTATAGAAATTCCTGCACCTACTCTTACAGTTCCTGATATACTTAACCCTGTCCCACCGATAATATCACCACTGACTCCAAGCCCTCCAGTTATAGACAAAGCTCCTGAAGTTGATGAAACAGAGTTAGTATTAGAAAGAATTGCTACAGAACCAACTAAAGTAGAAGTGCCTTGGTTAGAGATTCCAGATCCTATTCTGACTGTTCCAGATATGCTCAGCCCTGTGCCACCAGTTATATTTCCACTTACTCCAAGCCCACCAGTAATTGATAGTGCACCTGAGGTAGATGAGGTTGAGTTAGTATTTGAAAGAATTGCAACTGAACCAACTAATGTCGATGTTCCTTGAATTGAAATACCAGTACCAATGTTGACGTTGCCTGATATGCTCAATCCAGTTCCACCGACGATATCTCCGCTTACTCCTACACCACCTGTGACTCTAAGCGCGCCTGATGTCGAAGATGTTGCATTTGTATTAGAAAGTATTGAAACTGCCCCTACAAGCGTTGAAGAGCCTTGGACAGAGACACCTGAAGCAGCAAAAATAATATTGGCTACACTAAGTCCAGTACCAATGTTGACGTTGCCTGACACTCCTAATCCACCAACAACTTGTAATGCACCCGATGTAGATGAAGTTGAATTCGAATTAGATAATATTGAAACTGAACCTACTAAGGTTGAAGTACCTTGGACAGATATACCAGAACCTATCCTTGCAGTTCCTGATATACTTAAACCAGTACCTCCCACTATATCGCCGCTAACTCCTAATCCACCAGTAATTGACAATGCGCCTGAAGTAGATGAAGTAGAATTTACATTAGAAAGAATTGATACAGCACCGATTAGGGTGGATGCGCCTTGGACAGATATGCCTGAAGCAGCAGAAATTACATTGGCAACACTCAATCCAGTGCCAATATTTACGTTACCTGAAACTCCCAGCCCGCCAACAACTTGCAATGCACCAGAAGTAGAAGAAGTTGAATTTGTGCTACTTATTATTTTAACAACTGTGTCAGAATATGATAAGTTTGGCGTTCCTGATACAGCAGAACCATTTGCAGCATAATAAGCTATTGAACCACCAGTTCCAGCATTTACAGTGCCTGAGCCTCCTGACAAAGCTACTATTTCAATATTATTGGCAGTATGATTGATAGAAATACCTGAACCAGCTGCAACAGTTTTATATTCTAGTCCAGATGCGCCACTGTTAACACCCAGAACTTGATTGCCTGTCCCGATCGAATTTAATCCAGTACCACCAGATGTCGTTACAAGCGCTGAGCCTAAGACTAATGAACCAGTAGCAGTAATATTGCCCAGGACACTAATTCCCAAACCTGCTCTCAGTAATCCACCTATGCTAACTCCTGCGCCAGCCGTTAAAATTCCGCTTACGCCTACACCACCAATAACTTGCAATGCACCAGAGGTTGATGATGTGGAGTTTGTATTTGACAAAATAGTAAGAGTTGATCGAAAAATAGCAACGCCTGTTACACCTAGGCCACCATCAACATCTAGATTATTCGCAAAACTTTTATTTCCGCCAAATGTTTGAGAAGTAGAGTTTACTACACCACTGACAGTAGTACTTGCATCAGGTATAGAAATGACCGCTAAAGACCAGGTTGTGCCATCATAAACCCACGTCTTGCCATTTTGCGTATGTGTTGTGCCGTTGATTGCACCTGGTGGAAAATCAATATTTGCCATTTAAATTATAACCCATATTTCGATTTATTACTATTAAAATTAGTTGTTACTTCGCCAGCTGTTAATGCTCTGTTGTATACTTGGAAACTACCCACTCTCATAGCACAATAGCTTCCCTCACCCATATTTGTGCCGTCTTCAGCACCTAAAGCATAATGTAAATTAAATCCATTGTTAAAAGGAGCTTGCCTTGTTAAGGTTGCTGTTCCAACTGACGCCCCGTTTATATATGCAGTAAGCGTAGTTCCAGAATAAGTCCAACCTAAGTGATACCAAGCATTAAATGATCTTGATGTGCTTGTTACTCTATTGACTAAACTGCCATGCCAAACACTAAAAGATATTAGACCACTACTTGACATTTCAATATTCGAATCGTGCCAAGCTGAGTTTATAACGGCTTGCCCTATTTCAGAAACTATGACTCCTTGCTCCGTAGGATAACACCAGATAAAAATTGATTGCGCAGTAGATTTATTAGGCGATGTTCCAGCAATCTGCGCGTTTAAAGATGTTGAAGTCATAACGTATTGGTTAGAACCATTTAAAGATATGTAACCACCATTGCTACTAGAATAAGTTGGACTATTAGCTAAAGTCGCATTGCTATTGCCTACATCATCAGTCCAAGTTGAGCCTGTGGGTGGTGCTGTTTTCAAGTGACAAATTAATCCAGAACTAACAACTGCTACACTAGTTGAAAAAATTCTATTTAAAGGTCTATGTTGACTAGAAAATGTACTAAAAGGCATTATATTTTATCCGTAAGTGGAATATTGTCCTAAAACTGTCCAAGCAGAGCCTGTTCTAATTAAACTAAAACCAACTATATCAACTTTATTTGCCGCTCCAGATGGTGTTACGTTATTAACCCATTTTATTGTTTGTGCACTACCGTCAATTTGAAGTGCTGTTGCCATATAAGGGGTACCACCTTGTGATAACACTAACGTCACACCAATAGCTCTATCATTTGTAACTGGAACATTTGTAATATTAGCTGTAAAGTTATTTGATATAGAACTATGATAAAAAATTGAGCCTGTTGTCAAATCGTGAGCTATAGTGCCTGTAGCAGATGTTTTCGTATTCAATATTTCTGACGTATATGTAAGGGTAGTTAAGCCAGAAACACCCAAGCCTGATCCAATGTTTAAGTTGCCACTTACGCCAATACCACCAGTGATTTTTAAAGCTCCAGTCGTAGACGAAGTAGACTGAGTAGTGTCAGTAATTGATAATATTTGGTTTGACACTGCAGTGTATGCATCTGTACCAGATGCTTCAATCCAATATGAATCATAATAAATTTTTAATACACCGTTTTCTGAATCCCACCAGAAATCACCAGCAGATGCTCCTGTTGGCGCTGTACCACTTATTGCAATATTAGAAATTTGTTTTCTTACACTAGAAGGAGTAAAATATAAATAGGATCCATCAAACTCTAAAGCACCAGACTCAGGGGATGTTAAATTAGTACCACTATTCAAATAAATAGGAGCGCTACCAGCTGAAGTACTACCACTCTTAAATGTAGCAGAACCTGCAACACTCAAACCTGTTCCAACATTCAAGAAACCTGAAATTAATGTATTTCCATTTACGCTTAATCCAGTTCCAACATTTATATTTCCACTTACGCCTAATCCTCCAACAACTCTTAATGCTCCAGTAGTAGAAGATGTTGAATTAATATTAGAAAGTATAGAAACAGCACCTATTAATGTAGATGTAGATTGGACGCTCAATCCAGTGCCAATATTTACATTTCCAGATACTCCCAATCCACCAACAACTAGTAATGCGCCGGAGGTTGATGAAGTTGAATTTACATTAGAAAGAACAGATGTTTGTCCGGCAAGTGTAGTTGTAGACTGGACGCTTAATCCAGTACCTATATTAATATTTCCTGAAACTCCTAATCCACCAACTACTGTCAATGAGCCAGAAGTGGATGAAGAAGAATTAATATTTGAAAGTATTGATACAGCACCAACTAATGTTGTTGTTGATTGAACACTTAAACCAGATCCAATTCTGGCAGTACCAGAAATACTTAATCCAGTACCACCATTAATGTCTCCACTAACCCCTAATCCGCCAAGTACTCTTAAAGCGCCTGAAGTTGAAGATATAGAGTTGGCATTAGATAATATAGATACAGCACCTATTAATGTAGATGTAGATTGGACGCTAAGACCTGAACCAATATTCACTGAACTAGTCACACTTAATCCAGTGCCAATATTTACATCTCCGCTAATTCCCAGTCCGCCTAAAATTGTCAAGGCACCGGAAGTTGATGAAGTTGAATTAGTATTTGAAAGGATTGAAACAGAACCTATCAATGTTGATGTTAACTGAACACTCAATCCTGAACCAATTCTGGCAGTACCAGAAATACTTAATCCAGTACCACCATTTATATCACCACTTACTCCTAGGCCGCCTACTATTCTTAAAGCGCCTGTGGTTGAAGAGGTGGAATTAGTATTAGATAATATAGATACAGCACCTATTAATGTAGATGTCGATTGAACACTAAGGCCTGAACCAATGCTTACTGAACTAGATACACTTAAACCAGTGCCGATATTTACATTACCACTGACTCCCAACCCACCAACAACTTGCATTGCGCCTGAAGTTGAAGAGGTTGAGTTGGTATTGGATAAAATCTTAATTACTGTATCAGAATAAGATAAATTTGGAGTTCCTGATACTGCTGAACCAGTTGTTGGATAATAAGCAACAGATCCACCTGTGCCAGAATTAACAATACCAGACCCACCAGAAAGGGCAACAATCTCAATCTGATTAGATGTATAATTAATCGAAATACCTGAACCAGCTGCAACAGTTTTATACTCTAGTCCAGTTGCGCCATTATTTACACCAAGAACTTGATTGCCAGATCCAATTGAATTTAATCCAGTGCCTCCTGAGGCAGTCGATAGAGCATTTGAAAGAGTTAAAGTACCATAAATATTTGTATTTGATGCTACGCTAAGTCCAGTGCCAATATTTACATTTCCAGATATTCCAAGACCACCGATTACTCTCAGTGCTCCAGAAGTTGAAGAGATTGAGTTTGCATTGGATAAAATAATAGCAGAACCTTGAATTGAAACTCCAGATCCTACATTTAAATTTCCTGAAACCCCCAAACCTCCGACTACTGTCAAAGCGCCAGTGGTAGATGACGCGGAATTGGTATTAGAGAATATTGCCATATTCCCTAGAACACTTATTCCTGAACCTACATTTACATTCCCAGATACTCCAAGCCCACCGATTACTCTTAGTGCCCCAGTAGTAGATGAAGTAGAATTAGAATTAGATAATATTCCAATATATGTATCTGAATAATATAAATTAGGAGTTCCAGATACTGCAGCGCCATTAGTAGCATAATATGCTATAGAGCCACCAGTGCCACTGTTTACAATTCCAGAACCGCCAGATAACGCAACGATTTCAATTTGGTTTGAGGTATAATTTATTGAAATTCCAGAACCAGCGGCAACAGTTTTATATTCTAAACCTGTTGCACCGTTATTTACACCTAAAACTTGATTTCCAGATCCTATTGAGTTTAATCCAGTACCACCTGAAGTTGTGGCCAACGCTGTGCCTAAAGTTAAAGTACCATAGATGCTAGCATTACTAGCCACGCTTAAACCAGTACCAATATTTACATTTCCAGAAATACCAACTCCACCAGTAACTCTCAAGGCACCAGTTGTTGAAGATGTAGAGTTGATATTAGATAAAACAGATACAGCGCCAACTAAAGTTGATGTTGATTGGACACTCAATCCAGATCCAATTCTAGCAGTACCTGCAATACTTAATCCAGTGCCGCCATTAATATCACCACTAACTCCCAGGCCTCCAACAATAATCAAAGCCCCTGTAGTAGATGATGTTGAATTGGTGTTGTCTAAGAAATAAGCAACTCCAGTTACTCCTAAACCCCCAGAGACAGTTAATTTATAACCTGGAGAACTTGTTCCTACGCCAAAATTTGCACCAAATTCATTTGAAGATACAGTACCATTTGCATCAATTCTAAATAATGGCAATCCTGAAATATTATTAACACTATAAATTATTCCACTTGATAAATTATCAGATATAGCAAATAATCTTCCAGAAGATCCATCAAACACAATAGAATTATCACTTGTTACCTTGAGTGTTATTGGATTGTTCCCAGAAGATAAAAATTGCAATGCATAATCTGATGAAGCTGTACTACCAAAGACTCCACTGGTAAATCTGAGTGTTCCACTGACGCCAAGTCCAGAACCAATATTTACATTTCCACTTACTCCCAAGCCACCAACAACTTGCAAAGCTCCTGAAGTTGAAGAGCTAGAGTTAGTATTCGATAATATTTTAATTACTGAATCAGAATAAGATAAATTTGGAGTGCCAGATACTGCAGTACCATTAGATGCATAATAGGCAACAGATCCGCCAGTGCCAGTGTTAACAGTTCCTGAGCCGCCAGATAAAGCAACTATTTCAATTTGATTGGCAGTATGATTAATTGAAATTCCTGAACCAGCTGCAACAGTTTTATATTCTAAACCTGTTGCTCCATTGTTGACTCCAAGAACTTGGTTACCTGTGCCTATCGAATTAAGTCCAGTACCTCCAGAAGTTGTTCCTAAAGCTGTGCCAAGTCTAAGTGAACCTGAGATAGTGGCAGAACCTTCTACTGATAATCCTGTGCCAGTTCTAATTAAACCAGAAGCAGATATCCCTGAACCTGCTGTAATTTGACCTGTTAAAGTTGAAGTTCCAGCAACTGAAATTCCAGAGCCAGTCCTTAAACTACCACTTATAAATGCGCCACCTTCAACAGAAAGGCCAGTACCAGCACTAATCAAGCCTGAAGCAGATATCCCTAAACCTACATTTAAGCTACCGATAATACCGACACCACCGGTTACTCTAAGAGCACCTGTAGTAGATGAAGTAGAATTAGAAGTAGATAAGATTCCGATGTATGTATCTGAATAATATAAATTAGGTGTTCCAGAAACTGTAGTTCCATTAGCAGCATAATAAGCAACAGATCCACCTATACCGGTGTTAACAGTGCCAGAGCCACCAGATAAAGCAACAATTTCAATTTGCCCTGATGTATGATTAATAGAAATGCCTGATCCAGCTGCAACAGTTTTGTATTCTAACCCTGTTGCTCCATTGTTAACACCTAATACTTGATTTCCAGATCCTATTGAGTTTAATCCAGTTCCACCAGAAGTTGTTGTAAGCGCTACGCCTAAAGTTAAAGCACCAGAAATATATGCAGTTCCTTCAACTGATAATCCAGTGCCAGTTCTAATTAAACCAGCTACCGATAAGCCAGAGCCAGCATTTATTTGCCCTGTAAATGTTGATATACCAGCTACTGAAATGCCAGAACCAACCCTCAAAGTACTAGATATATAAGCGGAGCCTTCTACTGAAACACCACTGCCTGCCCTAAGCAGCCCACCCACACTGACACCAGAACCTGCTGTCATGAAACCAGTGATTAAAGCTGAACCTTCTACAGACAATCCAGTGCCAGTTCTAATTAAACCAGCTACCGATAAGCCAGAGCCTGCATTAACCTGGCCAGTAAGAGTAGATGTGCCTGCAACAGATATACCAGATCCAGTCCTGATTGTCCCAGCAACATAAACTGAGCCCTCGACTGAAACTCCCGATCCAGCTGATATCAAGCCTGATACACTCAAGCCTGAGCCTGCAGTTATGTTACCACTTACGCCCAATCCACCAACTACTCTTAAAGCCC
>Ga0247723_1002150_pt1 | contig 10770 bp, 21 predicted proteins | sample MSEWelMarce5H_FC_FD_189079 | JGI IMG/M metagenome (GOLD analysis project Ga0247723, IMG submission 189079) | Subsurface sediment microbial communities from gas well in West Virginia, United States - MSEEL Well Study Marcellus 5H_FC | ecosystem: Environmental > Terrestrial > Deep subsurface >...
CTTTTACTCTTAGGTTTTCTAGCGTTTGCCACTCAGCCTGATGTACCTCGCATCTGTTGAGCCCCTTGGTCAGTTGTCCACAAACAATGCAAGGTTTTGGGAACCTACCCATCCTTTCCCCAACCTTGACCTTTGAATGTAATTGCTGGTGCTGAGTCGTAGGCTCTAGGCATTACCTTCTTACAGTTGATGCAGACAGGTTTGTGTTCCTCGTCTGCTATGCCCCTGATGATTGTTAGGGTCATGCCACAGTCTGAGCATTTGTAGTCATAAGCAGGACTCAAAACAGTACCTCGTTTTCTTTTAGCTTCTCTTGTTCTTTAGCCTCGGCAACTAAGGCTTCTGCGTGTTTCGGTCTGCCCTCGATGATTGGCAGGTATTCCTCGGTCATCTCTATCCCGATAAAGTCAAAGCCCTGCAAGATTGCTGCCTTGCCTGTTGAGCCTGAGCCTGTAAAAGGATCTAGGACTACACCGCCTGGTGGGGTGACTAGCTTGATTAGATACTCCATTAGCGTTGTTGGCTTTACTGTTGGGTGAAAGTTCTTAGCAGCACCTGACTTGCCAGCATAAGGGTTCTCGAAAGTAGTGCCATCTGCTTTTGTCATGACTAAACCAGCCGAACCTTCTTTTCTACCTGTCATGTATGAGCCAGTCTTTTCCTCTAGCTCATCAAGCCCTTCGTTCCTATCACGCTTTGAGGCTTTAGCTACATAAAAGAATCGAGATGCTCCCCCTGAGTCGTTATGTTCTTGCCCTGTCCTGTTGAGTGCTGAGGTAAAGACTGTCGGGTCATTGTTTGAGGTTCTTGATTTTCCTGCTCGGCTAGTGCTTTGCCCACTCTGCTCATCTAGTAGCTCTGCTGTGTAAGGGTCAAGGATGATGTTTGCTGGCCATCTACCTTGAGTGTTATTACTCATGATGCCAATGCGACCTTGCTCACCACTAAATACCCCACCTTTGGTATTTGGCTGCGGCACGCTTTGAATTGAACCTGCAATCCTTGACCCATCTATGTTCAGCCCACCTGTGCCCCACTTGAGGACATTAGCAGCGACAGTTCCCTCGATAGGTTTGCGAGCTACAACTATTGGCTCAAGGGCTGGCTTTAGTGCTGTTCCCCATCCTTGCCATTGTTTAGCTTCTGGGGTTGAGGGTGCTGTTTCATAAGCTGTCTTGCCGACTGTGCCGAGTTCATAAAGGTTTTCCTCTTTTATTGCTTGTTCCCTAGAGTTTGGGTTGCGACCTATAACCTCACGCTCTGCCCCTGCTTGCTTGTCAATCGCCTTGCTTACATCCAGCGACTTAGGGAACCCTGACCCATACAACCAAGCCATTGAGTCCCTGATCTCAAACCCAGCATCCTCAATACCTACTGCAACCCTGTGCCAAGTACGAGTGCCACCAAAGCTAAGTAAGTGTCCACCTGGCTTGAGCACTCTTAGGCATTGTTGCCAGAGGTCAACAGAATAAGCAATACCGCTTGAGTCCCACTTCTTACCCATAAAGCCAAGCTCATAGGGTGGGTCGGTGACTATTGAGTCAACGCTGTTGTCGGGTAGCGTGGGCAGGATGTCTAGGTTGTTGCCTAAAAGTATTTGGTAAGTCATCTCTCTCTTTTCCTGCAACTTAGAGTTTGTAAACAGTGCCTGTAAAGTCTTGACCCTTGACAAGTGGGAACACTAGAAGCCCTGGGTCAGAATCATCGCCACCCATGCCAGTCCTGTACCAAGAGCTTCCTGAGTCTAGGGTCGGGCACTGAATCACCCAGCGACTGTGATTGTTGCGTCTGCCTGACTCTTTGATTGTCAGGTGATGGAAGTGCCCATGTATCAGGATGTCTGCGTCTTTTACTGACTGGTTGCCATGCGACTGGTTTCGCCACCACTGCACAATGCCATCGGGTCTTGCAGCTTGATGCCCATGCACTAGACCAAGAATCATCTCTCCATCACCCCAAACATCGAGGGCAAGTGATTCATCGTTAGCTTGTGGCTCGTAGAACTTGACTGGCAGACCAACCTCTTGGCTCAGTCTTGCAAGCTGTCGCTGGATGTGGATGCCCCAGTCATCGAGAGCTGTGCCGAGTTTCATCTTGCCTACTCGCCAAGCACAATGGTTAGAGCCAACAGAAGCAGCAGTGATAGGTGCATACCTGGCGAGTAGCTTTAGGGTTTCCCACTCAAAGGTTGCCTCAAGATCTACCTGCTGCATCAAACTGAGGTCATTGGTCCTGTTGGGGTTTCCACCTGACTCAAAGCCCTCAATGCTGTCCCCAACATTTAGGAAGTAGATGTGGTCAGGCTTTTCTCTTTGTAGGTATTCTGCAAGCTTGCCTTGCTTCTCTGTAATGCGTTCGATTAGCTCTGGGGTGCCACCTCGGATGTCCCCTGCCTTACCTGTCTGAGTATCTGACCAGCAGACAACAACAGCCTTCTCGGTTTTTTCTTTTGGCTGTGCAACCTTGACTGGTTTTTTTGCCTGAGCGTAAAGCGTTGGCAAGTCAATCACTGCTGTGCGAGTTCTAAAGGTGAACCGCCAGCTAACCAGCCAATCCCCACCCTCACGCTGTTGCCAACGAGAGGTTCTGATAGGGCCGTAGATTTCTATCAGTGATGGGTCGAAGCCTTGATCAAGTAGGAATTGGTCAAAGTCTGGCTGGTTGCCGGTGGTCGGTGGTGTGGTTGCCTCGCCGCTAGTTCCATCGAACTGAACTGCTGGCCGCCAATCTTTTGGTGGGGTTATCTTTGGTGCTGGTTCAAGATTTTCTAGCACAAGTGCACCTTCCTAGTCTGTGCATCCTCAATGCTTGGTCGCTAATCTGCAAACCTCGGTCGCATAGTTCCCTTGCTAGTCCTGAGTGAGTCCACAGAGGATTGGCTAAAGCTTTTTTTAGCATTTCTTGATCTTCAGGTTTTAGTGCATCGTGAATAGTTCTTATTTTGCAAGCACCAATCTTAACTGGTGGTTCTAGCCCTTCAAGCATTTCTGCCCCCTCTTACTTTGTTCCTCGTGTGATGTAAGCCCTGACAAGTCTGCCAAGGTAAAACTCAAACCTGTACTTGTACCAGCGTAGTAGGTGCTTCCAGTTTGTCTTGTGTCTAATCATTCTGTGTTTCGCCATTGTCCCTCACCGCCTCGATAATTTCAACAATGCGTTCCAGTGTGTCTAGGTCGGCTGTCATGCTCAGGACTGCATCCTGGTGCATTTCTTGGATGACTCGCTCGGCAAAAAAGTCAAGAGTTTCCTCATGGCCTTGTCGGTATCCCTCAGCAAAGCCTCGATACCAAGTGTCAACTGCTTTTCTTTCAAGCAGGTTGCGATACATGGACTTAAGGCTTGCCATCTTGCAACTCCTGTGCCTTAGCGTCAATCTCCTGCAGAATCTTGGCAAGCTCTTTTAGCTCAATGCTCAGTAGCTCAAGCCTCATCTCTATCTCGGCAAGGTTCATTTGGTACCTGCCAAGTTAGCCCTCATGTCTGAGTTGTATCTGCCCTCAATTTCGGCAGCTATGTCCTCGGCTGTGGCATCTGGGTGATAGGCGATGTATTCAAGGATGGCCTCACGCTCGTATCGCTTGCCATTGTTGAAGCCTGATGTGTATTGGCTATCAGTCATGGATGGTGCCTCGTATCCTGGCGATTACAAAGTCAAAGGCACTGACCCACTCTTTACAGCCATCACAGGTGCATAGGGTTTCATCTTTTGTTTCTGCCAGCAACCTAATGATGTGCTCACGCTCTGCTTGCATCCCATGATTGAAAGCTTTGATGGAGCTGGTTGCAATAATGTCCTGTAGCTCGCTCACATCTCCACCTTTGGTCGCTGGTCAACTGTGTGTAGCTCGTTGAGGATCATGTGTCCGGTGGCAATGTCAAGCACACCTGAGATGCGTAGAGCCTCGATGATTGACCAGGTTGCTTTTAGCTGGTCACGCCTTCCCTTGTTGTAGGCAGCGAGCTTATCTTGTGGAATCTGAGAAACGGCTATCTGTATCAACTGGCACCCCCTCAATTAGGTCAATGATGATTGTGATTGCTTTGGTTGGCTGTGGGTAGGCAGCTTTGATAAGTCGCAACACCTCATCCTTCATTAGCATCCTGCCCATGTGTATGCCATCGGCTTTTGCTACTCCAAAGTTGTATTGGTTCGGGTTGTAGTCCATGACTGCAAACTCGATTGGTTCGGGGTTATAGTTGGCCATTTTCTCTCTGTTCTATGTAGGTGTCGGCGATGTGTTGCAACAGGGTTAGTCTGGCAAGTTGCTTCTGGATGTGGTACTTGTCTGTTTCAGGGTTGCCCCCTTTTGACTCGTACTCTGCGTTAGTCCAGAGCCTTGCTTCCTCTAAGACTTGAGCAAGGTGTTTTTTATTCATCTGGCACCCTTGCGAGTGAACCAAAGTGCGATGACAAAGAAGTGAATTGCAATCAGCACACACCCGATTAGGTAGCCGAGATTGAAGTTGTATTCCTGAATTGCCAGAGTCATCCCAAAGGATAAAAAGATGCTGACTGTAAGTAGCCAACCTTTCATTTGAATCTCCTATCTGGCTCCCCTTGAGCCATAACTAAACTCTATACCTGTTTTTTGAGTTTTTTGGGAGATTTTTAGGTTTTTTTGCCTTTTTCGGCGTGTCGCAATAAACCCCTAGTTGAGGGTTTTGACCTGAATAGTGGCACCTGGCTCGATGCCTTGAGCGTAGAGCTTCCTAGCAGAAACCCTTACTATCCGGCTATCATCCACCACAATCCCAGAGTCTTTGAGGCTATCAAATACAGCTCTCACTAGCTTGTCCAGCGGTCAGAGGTCGGGGGCTACTGTAGGCAACCCCCGACTCACTGTCTTGCCTCTCGGTAGGTAAAAGTTGATGATGGCCTCACATGGCTCATCTATGGGTTGCCAATCTGCTGGCAGGGTTGCTAAGGCTGTTTGGGTAATGGCGTTTCGCCAAGCCTTGTGTTTCTTGCTGTTGACCTGAACTATTCGGCCCTGCATGATTGCGTGACTGCCTTGGCTGGCAGGATCACCAACAACACTAAGGCTTACTTCTGCCATACAGTTCCCATGCTCCAAGTATGGCAGCAAGGGTGTAGAGAATACCGAGGACTAGCCCCCACACAGCCAAAGGGCTAAGTGTGTTGAGCGATAGGTTGAATAGCACCCCAGCAGTAAGCGTGGGGACTAGCCATCGGAGTGTTTTCCTCAAAAGGGCATTGGCTCCGAGTGAGTTGGCTCAAATAGTGACTTGACTAGCTGGGCTGGGTCAGCAGGTGTGATGTATGGGTTGTTGATGCTGATTTTGATTGACTGACCAGGCTCGCCGTTGCGGTTTAGCTTTGGTGAGCCGTCAATGTTGGTCCATGCCTCAATCTCTGCTGAGAATAGACCCTCGACAGTTAGCTGGTCACCGATGTCATAAGTGGTCGGTTCCTTTAGCCAGACTGTGTATTGTCTGTCAATCGTTTCACCGGACTTAGCCTTGTAAGACTCAGTGACTGTTAGGCCTTTGCCTTCCCAAAATACTTTGGTGACTGTGCCCTTTACTTTGATACTTGCCATCTCTTTTTTCCTTATCTCTTGTTGATTTGTTTACTCTAGTGGTCACCTAAGACATGATTGGGGTTGGTGCAGTCTGTGTGCCCACAAGATCTAATGCCAGGTAGGACTGGCTGGCCGTCAAAGATTGGGATAGTGAGGGTTGCCTTGTCAAACTCGCCTTGCCAAGGGATGCACTTCTCAGAGCCGTACTTGATGACCAAGGCTCGGTGCATTCGGCAGGACTGGCACTTGAGGTCTTTACGCTTCCGCTTATGGGTGTTGACCTTCCAAGTTGCTCCACATCGGCAACACAAGGCCACATTGTCATCCACGCCATAATCTTAGCCCTCGACAACTCTGGCATGGTGACCCTCGAACTTTAGCCACGCCTTATTTGTTGTGCCATGTCTGTTTTTAGCGACATTGAGAATCATCTGTGAGCGTTCCCATTCTTGGTCACCCTCGACCTGTTCCCTGTGCAGCAAGATAACAACATCGGCATCCTGCTCAATGCCACCTGAATCTCTTAGGTCAGCCATGTCAGGCTCGGAGTTCTTTCGTTGCTCTGGTCCTCGGTTGAGCTGGGCTAGTGCGATGACCGGAACCTCTAAATCTCTGGCAAGGTTCTTTAGCCCGATAGAGATGTCAGTAATCATCTCGTATCGTTTCCTGCCCTTTTCTGTGTCCTGAATCAAACCGAGGTAGTCAACGACAATGGCGTTTAGGTTGCCATCGGACTTTACGCTGTTTGCTAGTGCCCTAATCTGCTGGATAGTCTGCCCTGACTTGTCGTGGATGGCAAGCTCGTGTTTTGTGCCCTTGATTGACTTGGCTATCTTTTCCCACTCGTGATCTCTAATGGTTCCCTTCTCAATGTTGCCGAGATAGACAGAAGCTTCCATCGCAATGATGCGGTTGTAGAGTTCGGCCTTTCCCATCTCAAGGCTGTGGAACGACACAGGGCCAGTCTTAGACAAGTGCCAAGCTAACTGCACCCCAACGATTGTCTTACCCACACCTGGTCTGGCACCGATGATGTATAGAGCACCTGGTCGCAATCCCCCAATGATGTTGTTGAGCTGTTCCCAGGGTGTCAGCGGATAGTTGCGTGGCTTGTCTAACTCATCAAGGTAAGGGATAAGTTCGTCATCAACATAGCTCGGCTTGACTGCGATGTTTCTCTCGATGATTCCGTCAATGCTTTTCTTAGCTTTTTCCATTACCTCTGCAAGGTCAGAGTGCTTGGCTGTTTCGCTGATAACGGCAGCAGTGGTGCTTAGTCTGCGTCTAGTGCTTTCCTCAACAACCTTGCTGGCGTAAAAGTTTACGCTGTTAGCAGTAGGTGTAGCAGTCACACAGTCATGAAGGTAGCTGGCAAGCTTTGGCAATCTAGCCCCGACAGTGACAACATCTATTGGGTTTCGGTGGTGCTTCATCTCCAACATGGTCTTGTAGATAATCTCGTGGCTTGGATCTAGGAAGTCATCCGGTGCCAAGGTCAGGTCATCGAGTGCCTTGCCGTTGGTCAGCAGGACAGAGCCGATTACCGATAGCTCAAACTCACTCATGCCATTTACCAATCTTTAGCTTTTGCAATGGTTTGTTTTCTTGCACTTGGACTGTATCGTAAAGCTCTTTGTTTAGCCAAGAGGCTGGGTATGGGATGTATTGCTGGTCGGGCAGTTTGCTCTCAGAGTATGCCTTAGCCAGCTCAATCAACTCATCAGCGGTTTTTCTTTTAGTTGCTTGTTTCCAAGCTTTTAGGGCATCAGCTTTAGCTACCTTTTTAGGGTAGTAATTCCAGAATTTATCAAAACCTTCAATGTCGCTTTTAAGTGATGGTTCTTTGATGGTTATATTGATGTTTTGCGTGCCAACAGGTGTCACCCCTGATTTACCTGAGCTGTCACCCCTGCTTACCCAGTCTGTCACCCCTGATGCTGAATCTGTCACCCCTGGCACAATCGTTATCCAGTAAAGGTTGGTCTTGTATTGGGTCTTTGTCGGTGCGTTTTGCAGCTCAACTTTTAGCTCACCCAGCTCAACAAGTTCTTGAATGTCACGCTTGACTGACCTCTCCGAGCTGTTTGCGTATCTTGCCAGAGTAGAGATAGAAGGCCACGCACCATGATCTCCAAGGTGGTTGGCAATACCTAACAAGACAAGCTTGGCTCTGCCGGTGGCTCTGGAATTGTTTAGGACTAGTGATACTGCTTCAATGCTCATCTTGCTGCTGCTCTCTCAGCCATCAGCATCATGACAGTTGGGCTAATGACTCTGTTATCGTAGCCCTCTTTGACCAGCATTACCCATTGGCCGTTGTCGAGTCCCATAGCCTGATAATCCATCTCGGCCATAAAGATGTTGCCGCCGTACATTGACAGCACCTCAGCGAGGTTTTTATTTTCCCAGTTAAACATAAAATGTGCCTTTCTCTGTTGAGTCGGCACACTATGATTGGTAGCGATGCCAACAGCTTGATTGTTGGTGTCACGCCCTCTAGGAGTTTCGGCTTCTAGGGGGCACTTTTATTTAGTTATGTTTTTACCTTAGCACCTGTTTTGTATGAGGTGCAGAACCCCAGCGGTTTGATCGAGTCCTAAGACTTACAGGGACCGTTCTGGGGTGTCCGGTATCAGAGTATCAAAAGTATTCGACATCATGGTTAGGCACAGGTGTCCTGTTGAAGTCGTTATCTAGTAGCCACCAGCCGTCACCCATGTAAACAGGGGTAAACTCAGGCACCTGGTGTCGCTCTAGCTTCCAGCCAAATTTACGACCAAGGTCAGCAAACTTAGCGTTGGACTCAAGCATAAAGTTGGCAGCACTGCAAAGCACAATGATGTTGCTAGGTCTGTCTAAGGCTCGACTGCCACCCATGCCTCGGTTAGCTCGGTGCTGTGGGATAAGCGTGTCATCGGTAGTTCCACAGTGACTACAGCACTTGTCACGATCTAGAAACTTATAAAACTGTTTTTTATTCATTCTGGCAACCTGTAAAAAATAGCTCTCTTTTTTTACTCATCATCATCCCAAGGGTCGTATTTTCTGGCTGGCATCTCACCTGGTTGAAATCCCATAGCAAGCTGTGTATCTGCTAAACCGCTGGTTGGTGTGTCGGTTATGTCTTGCTCTTGGCAGGTGTGTTTCCTTCGCCACTCTCGGACAAGTTTGAGTGGCTGAGGCTCATCAGTTTTGAACTTGGCACCACAGGAACAGGTTTCGGCTATCACTCGGCAAGGCTACCAGCTAGGCGTGTTTCCACTGTATTTCGACATTTTTGCTGATTACAGCCATCATTGTGGCTTGATCTGACAGGGTTTTTAGCTTGGTTCGGACCCTGTTGTATTCGGCCTTGGCTAGGTCAGCCTTTAGCTTTTCATCTACTGCTTGCAACTTAGCAAAAGCCTGTCGGTCTGCAACTGTCCCAGCGTTGTTGATAAAGGCTAAAGACACTGCCTTGTCATAAGCGGCTTCTGCATCAGCCATCTTGCACTCAGCGTCATAGAGGGCACTAGCCCCCTTGTCCATCTCCGTTGTTATGCGTTGGAGTTCCTGGACTATGTGGCTCGGTGTAATAATTTCCATCTCTTAGCCTTCTCGCTCTCTCTCTTTGTAGTTGCCACAGCTCTGATACAAGGTCAAGTTCGCCTCGCTCAAACTGCTGTTGCAGACACTCTTGCAGCTCAACTATTGAGGTTAGAAGTATCCTCTGTGCTTGTCGGTCCAACTGCTAGTTCCTGTATCTTTGCGAGGGTTGCCGGTGCTGCTTGAGCAGTCTTGGCTTGGCTGTATAGCAATCGTAGCCCCTCGATGTCATTGCCTAGATCTGTTGCCATCGCAATCCAGTCTTTGCTTGTTGCTTTAGGTGTTGCACCTCTAGCAACTTTTTCCATCTCTTGTCTGCTTGTTCTCTTGTTGCCTGAGTATCCAGCGTTGGCTAGTGCTCTACCGATGGCTGAGGTTTCAGCGTTCTCTAGTGCAGATGTTTTGTTAGCCATGCCCTGACCATCAACTTCAAAAGCTAGACCTGTTGCTTTTGGCTTGTCGGTAATGTCGTTGAGGTAAACCGATGCCTTGACAACCCAGGTGCTTACTTGTCTGTCCTGCAAGGTAGTGATGTTCTCAGTGATGATTCTGCCATCGGGGTTGTCTTTATAGAACCGCCTGATGCGTTCCTCAACTGTTTCGTAATCGTTTAGGTTGAACTGTGCCATTTACTTACCTTTCTCGTGGTGCAGGTAGGGCATCCCACCTGCTCTTGATCTCAGGCTAATGAGGTGGTCCCCATAAACTAGCCCTCTCTTTTTACCTTCCATAGCTTTTACGACTCTACTCTTTAGCTCTGTCAGTTTGGTGTTAGCTGCCTCGGCATCTGTCACAGCGTTGAAGTAGTGCACTCCTAGCTCATCTAGGTCAACCTCGCCATCCTCAATGTTGGGGTTTAGTGCTCTCACTGTTTCTAGTGTTGAGTTGCTACCATCCCAGTCAGGCATCTTTAGCTCTAAGCAAGCGTGTCTAAATCTGACAGCAGCCTCAAATAAAGTATCAGCCTCAAACTGGTCCCACTCAATGTCGTATTCCTGGTAGCTCGACCCTGCAAGGGCAACAAGCTTGGCTTGCCGGATACCAAAGACCTGCATGTACCAAAGCACCTGTGCTCGATAAGACTGTGGCACTTGTGTCCAATAGTCACGAGAGAACTTGACCTCAACAATGCCCCAGTTGCCATCGGCATCTAGGTAAAGACCATCTGGGTTTGCTCGCATCCAAGGGTAAGTTTTGTTTGCCCAAGTTCCTGTTGTCAAGACTGTCAGCTCAGGGTGCTCATCTGCAAACAGTTGCAGGATTGGTTCCTCAAGAATTGTGCCGAGCTTCATGCTCATGTTGGGCGTGACCTCATCAGGGATCTGTCCTGTTTTCTTTGCCCAGAGTGTGATGGGCGAGGTCCAGCTCGATAGTCCTGCACAAGCGGCAATGTCAGAGCCACCGATTACACCTGGCTCGTTGCGTAGCTCATGCCATTCAGGACTGCCGTTAGCAAAGTCCCCTAGTAGGACTGCATCAAGCAACTGGTTTGATTCGCTTGGTAGTTTTGATACTGGCAAGGTGTTCCCTCTCTTTCATCTTGTCCGGCAACCCACGCTAACTCTCTCGGCGTGGGTTTGCCATTTAGGTTGACTTTAGTCTAAGTTGACCCTATGACAAGACAACTTGAAAGAAAATACAT
>Ga0247723_1002151_pt1 | contig 10766 bp, 21 predicted proteins | sample MSEWelMarce5H_FC_FD_189079 | JGI IMG/M metagenome (GOLD analysis project Ga0247723, IMG submission 189079) | Subsurface sediment microbial communities from gas well in West Virginia, United States - MSEEL Well Study Marcellus 5H_FC | ecosystem: Environmental > Terrestrial > Deep subsurface >...
AAAACGCAGCCACCAGCGGGTCGCGTTTAATCTTCCACTTCTTGGCCCTCTCCCGCGCCATCCTGAAGGCATGGTCATCGAGGGACTCTTTAGCTCTCCACTTGTCCAGCCTCTCTTTGGCCGTCAAGGGCTTTGGCCTGATGGCGTCAGAGCCGATGCCGTAGGCGTAGACCGCCACCCAGACAGTGCCAACCCTGCGCCACTCTGTGACGTACACCAAGCCAGATCTGCGCAGCTTGGCAACAAGTATCTGAGCCGACCGTTGGGTGCAGTAAGTCATGGCCGCCAGCTCATGCGCAGTCAAGCCTTGGCGCGTCAGCAGGTCAACGATGCGGGGCAGGCGCACTGATTTCATTTGGTGTCGCTGTGCTCGCGTCTGGCGTGCCTGTCAGCCTCTTCTTTACGCTGGAAATACTTGTTGCACTCAGTGCACCGCCACCAGGTTTGTTGCACCACGACAGTCTCTCTCTCGCGGTGCTGACCCTTGGTGCGGCCATAGAAGGTGCGGACTGGCTCAATCACTTTTTGGCTGCCTTTGCCAAAGAGTATGTCAGGACCGGCTTCTTCTTGCCAATGCCGTGATTCTTCTGCTGGGTTGCTGATGACTTCTTGCCAGCGATGTGCCTGCGCAGTGAGTCGTCAGTGCTGAAGATGGATGGTGTGCCATCGTTCCAATTGAATGCTGTCTTAGCGGTCATAGCCCCATTCCCTACATAGTTGTCTTGTTCGTTGTTTGAGTTTCTTCTTGTCGCAGATTTTGGCCTGCTGCCTCTCTATCATTTTCTCGCGCAATGTCAGAGGCTTTGGCGGCGCTGGGAACATCCCATTGACGCCGACCACCGCCATTGATGCGCAGATCAGGAGGCGAGAGATCATGCTGGCGTCTTCTCTTTTTTGCGTTTGCTTTGCAGCGGGTGCAGGCCAACTGTCTCGGTGTGCCTGATTTGCTCGCGGCGCTTTAAGCCATTGACCTTGCCATTGTTGATCTGAACAAGCTCCTTGTCCTTTGTCCAGATTGACGGCCCTGAGAAGTCAAATGCTGATTTTGGTTGCGTCATGTGTTCTTCTCCTCGGCAAAGCCGTTCTTTTGCTTGAGTTTGGCTTCAATGGCACGAATTGCTTGTCGTCTAGTTATGGAGTTTCGTTCAATATCAGCCACTTCCTCATCCGTCAGCCCCTGCCATGTGCGCTGTGGTGGGTGAGTGTAGAGGTCAATAATTCGTCTTGCCAAATCTCTGCGACTTCTTTTCCCGCCGCCTTCATCCCATTGAATGATGGTTTCGTAGACTGTTTCCAATGCCACAGGCTCTTGGCTTTCCAATTCTGCAATGGCTTGGCGCACTTTGTCTTTAATACCATCTGTATTCATAATCAAATGAGCGTGTTCGCCAGCATTTAACGCCTTAAGCGCCAGCTTCAATACTTCAATCATTGTTCTTCTCCTTGAGTGCATCAATACAGCTATCTGAATGAAATTTCACGATTGCCCAAGGGTCGATTGCATAATGCAATTCTGTTTGTGTCATAAGTTTCTTTATTCGTGTATTGCCAATCCACATTTCAACTCCCGCAAACGCCACAGGCTCCTGCGCTGGCTGTGCTGCGGGTGGGGTGGTGTAGAGGGGAATAGCAGTGACATCATTTGGCAATGCTGAATTTGCCTCTGGGTCTGTTCGTTCAAACCATACGGCTTGGCCTGATTCAAGACGCCACGCCACAGGCTCTTGCTCAATCTCTTGACCCAACCTCTGCACTTCATACATGGCGTGTTCTCTGATGGCTTGGCGACCTGCTTGGATGGCGGCATCTAGCTTTGAAAATGTCCCGCCAGTAATTCCCTGCAAAAGTCTGGTGATGTCTTCCAACGCCTCTGTCATTTGTTTCAATACTTCAATCATGCTTGTTCTCCAGATCTGGCTCTGATGGCTTTTGCTGTTTTTACTAACTGAGTCATTGCGCCCTGAATAAAACATTTTGCAATGTGTTCGTCATCGTCAAGTTCGTTTATGGCTTCTTGGTTTTGCAACATGGTTAAGTCACAAATCTTTGCACAGGCTTCACGTTCAATCGCAACCATCTTTTCACACATCAATGTCCAAGAAGCATTGGCTCTTGCGTTGGCTTTCTCTGTTGCTTTTTCTTCCACCAGTTTGGCAAAGGCTTCAAGGTTTTCAGGGCAAACCCAATGCAAGTCAAGTGCCTCATGCCCACATCCAGCCTGTCTAGCCATCTCAATAATTTCATCTTGTGTCATTCACTCTTCCCCTTGATGATTTTTTGCACCACTTCTTTGGTGGTGAAACGGTGCTCATTGGCGCACTGATAACGCCGATACACCTCATTGTTTGGCCGTGCCCTGGTCTCCAATGTGCTAACCCACTTATCGCAGACAGGACACTTCATTTGATCTCTGTCTTATCAAGCAAGAAGGCAATGAAGGCATAGACAACGCCAAACAAGATGGCGATGCCAAGAGCACCAAGCAAAACGAAGTTCAAGACTGTTTCCATAGTTTCAGCACCTTTGATTTGTGTTGCGGCTCCTCGACCTTGGGCGAGTTACCAAAGACAGGTTCCCATCCGCGCTTGCGCCATGTGGCTTGCACGTCAGCGCCTCGCGTTGGGGTAAATGCAGCGTCAAAGACGTGCAGGGTCGGCCAGACGATCTTCGTGCCAGCCGGTGGCGTCCAGTTCAAATCTCTTTTCATCGCTGCGCCCCCAAGAGTTCAATTTCAACCTCTTTGACGCGCTCTCTGAGGATCTGCACCTCGTGCTCCATCTCGCTGAGTTTCTTCTCCAAGCGCTCGCGGGTCATGTTTTCAGCGTGCACCCAGCCGATCATCGTGCCCTCTGTCACGGCCTTGCGTGCAAAGGTCTTGAAGTCTTCGCGGGACAGGAAGCCGCCACCTATTTCCATTGGCGGGGTAAATCTGCCGACTGCGCGGTCTATTTCGATCTGCATTTTTTCAGACATGTGTGTCTCCTTGTGTTGTTTCTCTGGCTTTCAACATTGCGTCTGCTAGTACATAGGCTTGCTCTGCCACCAACTTTGGTGTGTTTCCATCAGAAATACTCTTAAATATGTGCCCTGACTTCACAAAGGAAGCCGCAAAGTAATCACGCAAGGTCATGCCTTTTTCTTTTATTTGCGACCAATCGCCGCTTAGTGGAAATGCTGGTGGGTTGTTCATTCCGCATCCCCGGTTGCTTTGTTGATGGCGGCGCGGACTTTCTTTTCGACGGCCTTGGCATTCATGTTTGATCCACTCAGCATGGCGTCTGCCAACTTCAGTGCTTCCAGCAGCTCAGGCGCGGCTGCGATCAGGCGGGCGTCATCAATCCGTGTGCCAACGCCATAGCCGGGTATCTGGCAGATCATCTTTGAATCGTGTCGAATAGCCAAGCCTTCTTGCCTACTCGCATCAACAAACCACGGCCCCGGTGTGTGTTTGTTCATTTCACTAACTCCTTAACGATCTCAACGATGAAGGGTGCGGCGATGATTGCGCCGACCAGAATGCCTTGGGCAAGTTCTTTGATGGTCATTCCTCATTCTCCTCTTCGCACAGCTCACAGCCAGGGTGATCTGGATCGCGGCAGTCGTGGTGGCTGGCAAGGTTGGCCTGATACCGGCGGCGGTGAAAGTCTTCGGTTCGCATGTAGTCAAGATCTGATTCGTCGAGTTGGTGGGGCATGATTGGTCCTTAAAAGTGGAGGCCGAAGCCTCCGAAAAAATTAGTAAATGTTGGCCTTACCGCGAGAGGCGTAAGAGGCGCAAACTGACTCCTCATAGCTTGCGTCTGCATCGTCTTGAAGGGCTTGCCACAATGCTTCGTCTTGTTCTGTCCACTGGTTGTTTGTTGTTTGTTCGTCCATGTTGCTCTCCTTGGTGTTGCGTTGTTGATGGGCGAATCATAAACGATTTGCACAAGTCGTCAACAACTATTATTTAATCCACACAAACTTGTCGGGTATTCATCCCCTACAATCTGCTTGCTGGTTATCTCCACCAGCAGTTGCCTTCGGGGGTTGGCGTGAGTCAGCCCCCTTTTTTCATCATATACTTGACCATCTTCACAAAACATGGTTAACATTCTACTCATGAAAGTTTCACAACAAGCAATCCACGACATCAAGTACAAGGCCGAGTCGGCTGGGTACAAGATGTCGGACGTCTGCCGAGTCGCAGAGATCGACCAGGCTCAAGTCTCGCGCTGGCTTAACGGCATCACAGAGCCACTCTACGGCAGCGTCATCAAGCTGGACCAAGCCGCAGACGCACTCATCTCAGCGCGTCTGAAGGTCATCAACCAAGCCATGGAAGATGCCGTCAAATGAGAGTAATCGGCATAGATCCTGGTCTCTCAGGCGCAATCGCAGTCATCAACGGCAATGACGACCTGATTATTTTCGATATGCCTACCATGACGGTGGAACGCAACGGCAAAGCCAAACGGCAAGTTTCTGCCACCGAGCTGGCGCACATTCTCAGCAGTGCCAAGAGTGATGACTGCCACGTCTTCGTGGAAAAGGTCAGCGCCATGGCCGGTCAGGGTGTCACCAGCGTATTCAGCTTTGGCCGTTCATTCGGCATGATCGAGGGCATCTTGGCGGCTTTGCACATGCCTGTGACCTATGTGGCGCCAGCCACTTGGGTGAAGGCCGTGCACCGTGGCGCAGGCAAAGATGCCAGCCGTCAACGCGCCATGGAGCTGTTTCCCAACAACCAGGCCGATTTCAAACGAGTCAAAGATGACGGCAGGTCGGATGCGGCTTTGATCGCCTATTGGGGGAAGCACCATGCATGACCCATTCAAGATCACAGAGCCAACCTGCATCAGCTTCAGCGGTGGCCGGACCAGCGCCTACATGCTGTGGCGTGTCTTGCAGTCCCATGGCGGCACATTGCCACCAGAGGCCATCGTCTGCTTCGCCAACACTGGCAAGGAAGACGAGGCCACGTTGAAGTTTGTGCAGGACTGCGGCCAGCGGTGGGGTGTAGACATCCATTGGCTGGAGTTCCGCGATGCTGACCCAGCATTTGAGCGCGTCACATTTGAAACCGCCAGCAGGGATGGCGAGCCGTTTGAAGCACTCATCAAGAAGCGTAATTACTTGCCAAACCCTGTGACCAGGTTCTGCACTGCCGAGTTGAAGATCCGCACCATCCACAAATACTTGAAGTCACTGGGCTGGGATCACAACGAAAAAATGGACTGGGTCGGGATGCGCGCAGATGAACAACGCAGGGCCGCCAAGATTGAAGACAAGTCAAGGATTCCCCTTGTCACGGCTGGCGTGACCAAAGAAACAGTTGGCGAATTCTGGAAAAACCAGCCATTTGACTTGGAATTACCCAACATCAATGGTGTGACTTATCACGGCAATTGCGATTTGTGTTTTTTAAAAGGCGGTGCTCAAGTGTTATCTCTAATTGCGGAAAAACCAGAGCGAGGTATCTGGTGGGCAAAAATGGAGGCGTTGGCGTTGGCGTTGGCGTCCAAGCCAAGCGGTGCGGTGTTTCGTTCCGACCGCCCATCGTATGCCTCAATGATTCAATTTGCGGCTGATCAAACTGACATGTTTGACGCCAATGAAGAGGCAATCGCATGCTTCTGCGGAGACTGACAATGGCTGAACAAGAACGCGCCACCATGCGTGAGCACATCATCTGGCTTGGTACAGAGCTGGAGAGACAACGCAAGCTCAATCAGCAGCACATCGTCTTCTTGAAGCGCCTGCTGGACCCCGAAGACTTGGGGCACGCAGCCAGCAACGAGGTGCGAAAGATCGCATATGTCCTGCTCATCAACAACAACATCAATGAAGGCAACGAATGAAACAACTCAAACTGCGGCCATCCTCTGCCTCGCGCTGGATCGCCTGCCCCGCCTCTGCGCGGCTCTCAACGCTTGTCCCCTACCAAGAGTCAGGTGAGGCCGCCAAGATTGGCACAGCCATTCACGCGCTGGCCGAAACCTGCTTCCAGCTTGACACCGACCCCATGAAGTTTGTCGGGCAGCAGGTCGAGGGCATCACCATGACAGAGGAGAACTGCGAGTTCGCCTTAGAGCACCTACAAGCCATTTGGGCCATTCAGGATGAGCTGGGGCACGTTAAGGTAGAGCAGTTGTTCAAGCTGTACGACACGCCCGCATTCAGCCTGCAAGGCACTGCTGACGTGGTTGGCTGGTCCATCACCAAAGAGAAACTCACCATCGCGGACTTGAAGACAGGGCGCGGCTACGTTGACGCCGACAGCGAGCAGATGAAGATCTACGCCTTGGGCGCGATGAAAGCAAACAACCTGCGCGTGAAGGAAGTCGAGTTCCAGATCATCCAGCCACACCATGGCGAAAAACGCATTTACCGCATGTCGGCTGACGAGCTGGGCGTGTGGGAGACGCAGGTCATGTTGCCCGCCATTGAAGATGCTGTGAGTGATGCGCCCAGGTTTGCGCCATCAGAGTCAGCTTGTCAGTGGTGTCCCGCCAAGACTATTTGCAGTGCACAGAAGGCTTCATTTGATGTGGTGGCGGCACAGCCAGACATCACAGCGCTCAAAAAAGATGACGTCAAACAAGTGATGTTGTCTCTCACACCGCAGCAGATCAGCGACATCTTGGACCGCGCACCGATGGTGGAGAAGTTTATTGACGCAGTGCGTGATCACGCCATGTCGGCGATGGAGAAGGACGGCATGGTCGTGCCTGGCTGGCAGTTGCAACCCAAACGCGCCAGCCGTAAGTGGGTGGACGAGACGACAGCGCGTGCCGAATTGATCGCTGCGGGTTTATCCGACACCGACATCTTTGAAACAAACCTAATTACTCCTGCGGCGGCTGAAAAGCTATTGCCAAAGGATCAACGAGTACTCTTGGACGAATTAACGGCCAAGGTATCAAGTGGCTTGACGCTTGCGAGAGATCGCGGCTTGAGTCAATAATGCAACCCCTGTAACTTTTGAAAGCGAAACGCAAAATGCTAAATCTCTCTTCTGCTGGCGGCTCTGGTAACTACATCCGCTTCTCCCCTCAGGCCAACGCTTGGACCAACAACCTTGGCGAGGAAATCCAACTCAAGAAGGTCGTGTTCGACATTGACGCAGTGCAAACAGGCTGGCTGTTGCTGGGTGTCGGTGTGCGCGAGTGGAATCCTGATGCCGAACTCGGCCGTAAAGGTCCTCAGCCGTCTCCTGAGCACAAGCGCGGCTTCATCGTCAAGTTCTACAACAAGGAATTGGGCACTGTGGAGTGGAGTTCTAACGGTGTCGGCCCCAACATGGGGCTTCAAAATCTCTATGAGGTATGCGCGGCACAGCGTGCTGCTAACCCTGGAAAGATGCCAGTCTTAGAGTACACGGGCTCGAAGTTGGAGAAGATCGGCAAGGGCACGACACGCATCCCAGCATTCAACTTGGTGTCGTGGATTGACAAGCCTGCCGGAATGGACCAGTCTGATGCCGAGTTCGTGGCACAGGCTGCGCCAGCTCCTGCACCTGCCCCAGCACCAATGGCGAAGCCAACGCCTGCGGCGGCTGCTGTGGCCGCCAGTGAAGACGAAATGTTTTAACTGACATCAGTCAAGTGCCGAGGTGTGACAGCCTCGGCTTTTTTTTCCTCTAAAAAATGGCAGCATAAAAAATGAACATCATAGAGTTTGGCGACTGTAGAGAAACGATGCGCAGGTGGAGTGAAAAAGGCATCAAGGCGCAGACATGCGTCACCAGCCCACCTTATTACGGCTTGCGTGACTATGGTCACGATGGGCAGATTGGACTTGAAGAGACACCAGAGGAATACATCGCCGCAATGGTCGATGTGTTCCGATGCGTTTGGGATGTATTGGCTGACGATGGGACGTTGTGGCTGAACATTGGGGATAGTTATTACAACTACCGGCCAGGTAAAGGCCAAGCCCTTGTCAAGCAATCAGTTGCCAACAGTGACCAAGACTTGCCACAGACATGCGCAAGACGTGGCAACAAGTTGGAAGGACTCAAAGAGAAAGACTTGATCGGCATCCCTTGGATGCTGGCCTTTGCTTTGAGGGCTGATGGCTGGTATCTACGTCAAGACATCATCTGGCACAAGCCAAACCCAATGCCTGAGTCAGTGCAAGACAGATGCACCAAGGCGCATGAATACATTTTCTTGATGAGTAAGTCGCAGAAGTATCACTACGATGCTGATTCCATAAAAGAAGATGCCATAGGAGAACGAGGTGGTGCGCCTTTAAAAGCACGAAATCCTGAATTTCGTCAAGGTGATGTGAAATCTGTCAATGAAGGATTGGCTAATGGATGGCAACCTAGTGAACATCGCAATAAACGATCTGTCTGGACAGTCACCACCAAACCCTACGAAGGCGCACATTTCGCCGTCTTCCCTCAAGACTTGATCGAGCCTTGCATCCTCGCTGGCGCAGCACCTGGCCAAGTAGTCCTTGACCCTTTTATGGGTAGCGGGACAACGGCGCAGGTTGCCCAGCACCTTGGCCGTCAGTACCTTGGCTGTGAACTCAATCCAGAATACAAGCCCCTACAAGAGAAAAGACTGCGCCAGATGTCCTTGGTGCTGGAGTAAACATGCAAGCAGAACAAATAGCCAAGCAGCTCGGCAACGCAAAGAAGGCCAACGGTCAATGGGTGGCAAGCTGCCCAGTACCAGGCCACGGCAAGGGCAACGGAGACAAGAATCCCAGCCTCTCAATCAGCATCAACGATGACGGCAAACCCTTGTTCCACTGCCACGGTGGGTGCACTCAGGAAGACGTCTTCAACACCATCAAGGACATGAGGCTGCTGCCAGAGCTGGAAGAGAGACCAGACCCGCTGGCAAACATCAAGCCTTTGCCGCAAATCAGGTTCGATCAGGAGTGGGAGTACCAAGACGAGGACCGCACCACGGTGTTCGTCAAGCAACGCATGAAGATCGGCGAGTCGGGTAAGACTTACAGGCTGTACAAGGTGGACCCTGACGGCCGCAGACATCCAACACTTGGAGACGCCAGAATCGTCCCCTACAAGTTACCCGAACTGCTGGACGCGAAGACCGCGGGCAGGATCATCTATGTTGTCGAGGGGGAGAAGGCCGCGGACGCGCTGATAAGCATTGGCGTCACAGCAACAACGGCGCACACCGGTGCGGGAAGCTGGCCGGAGGCCATAACAGAGTATTTCGCTGGCGCGAATGTGGTGATCGTGCCCGACAACGATCTACCAGGCTGGCGGTATGCGCAGAAGGCGGTGGAAGCGATTTGGGGCATCGCCAAGAACGTCAAGGTTGTAGATTTACAACTCCAAAACGAGAAGGAAGACGCCTACGAGTTCGTCCACCAGTACGGCAAGCAAAGAGAAGACCTTGTAGCAATGGTCAAAGCCGCGCCCAAGCTGATGCACATTGAGGATGTAACGGTTCCCGAAAGACTCAACGCGCTGAAGCTGGATGCGCCATCAAGTACAAAAAACAGCGAAATTTATACACATGAAGCAGATCATGTAAAGAAACAGGCAGAAATTGAGCATGAGTTTGCGGGAGAGCCATCCACCAAACAAACCCAAGCCAAAGAAGCCAAGCCACCAAAGACAGTCAACATTGAGGCGTGGGATGACATCCAAGACGAGCCAGTCGAGTGGCTGATCCACGGCATCCTGCCAAGGAAAGCATTCACAGCTCTCTATGGCCCGCCAGGCTCATTCAAGTCATTCATCGCGCTGGACATGGCCGAAGCAATCGCCACAGGCAGGCCGTGGATGGGCAACGAGGTGGAGCAGCAGGGCGCAGTGCTGTACATCTGCGGTGAAGGCTTTGGCGGTATGGGGGCTCGGATTAAGGCGTGCCAGATCCACCACAGCACGCCCAAAGGTGCGCCGATCTACGTCATTAGGCATCAGCTAAACCTGAGATCCAGCGCTGAGGACTTCAACGCGCTGATGATGGCCGTGGTTCAACTGGTGGAGACAACAGGCATCGAATTTCAGTTACTCATCATTGACACGCTGGCAAGGGCCTTTGGCGGCGGCAATGAGAACGATTCAGACGCCATGGGTTCATTCATCACCAGCATGGGCAAGATTCAAGAGTTCCTCGCCTGCGCATTGATGGTGCTGCACCACAGCGGGAAGGACTTGGCCAAAGGGTTGCGCGGTCACTCAAGCCTGCTTGGCGCTGTCGACACACAGCTTGAGATCCTGCGGTTTGAGGATCAGGCCAAAGGAATCATCAGCCTCACCAAGCAAAAGGACGGCCAAGACGGCATCCGAATCGGGTTTGAGATGACCGAGGTGGAGATCAGCGGGTCCAGCTTGGGCTTCGATCCTGTGGTCAGTCTGGCGGTCCAAGCCAGCGATGAGGCCGTCAATGAGGAATCCAAAGGCAACAAGGGGAGCGCCGGAAAGGGCAAATATCAGAAGGTTGAGATGCTTTGCTTGAACACAGTCGTGAAAAGCAAAGGAGTTATAAAGTTTATAAATGGCAAGCAACGCATGGCCGCCAATTTGGACGATTGGAGGCAGGAATTGTGGTCGCAAATGGGGTGCACTGAGGACGATAAGAACACATTTAAGACAGCTTGGCATCGCGCAAAACAGAGATTGGTGGAGTCTGGCATGGGCGGAATCAGGGACAAATTTGTGTGGCTAGAGTCAAAAGATCAGTCAGAAGACGAATATTGATACTGGATAAACATACAGGATACAAGTTACAAACAGTTACATATGTAACCACTTGTAACGTCCAAAGGTTACGTTACACACACACTGTCTAT
>Ga0247723_1002152_pt1 | contig 10766 bp, 10 predicted proteins | sample MSEWelMarce5H_FC_FD_189079 | JGI IMG/M metagenome (GOLD analysis project Ga0247723, IMG submission 189079) | Subsurface sediment microbial communities from gas well in West Virginia, United States - MSEEL Well Study Marcellus 5H_FC | ecosystem: Environmental > Terrestrial > Deep subsurface >...
GTTACATAATAATAGAATCAATGAAACTTGGTATAGTGAATTATATAATTGGGAAAATATAATTAATTTACTTTCTAAAACAATTGGGTTTAAAGTTTATTATTGGACGTTTGATACTAAAATACATAAACCTTATTATATCGGTGGTGACGTGCCCAATTTATATGAACACTTAAAAACACTTGGCGCCGAGACTATTACTATTGAAACAAACAATGAATTAAATGATAATCAATTCGGAGAAAAGGGGCAACAGATTCAATACGAATATTTTTTAAAATACATTAATGACCATAATACAAATTGATAATAGATTTATAACACCATTAAAATGTGGGTCAAGATATCTTAGGTCTTTTGGTTGGGAAACCAAAGGTATAACGATGTTAAGTGATGGGTGGAATAAATTTAAAAATTTAAATTGGGAAATACTTGTATTGAGGGACCCCGAAGAGCACCTATATAGTGCATTACATACCGAGATATTAAGTTTATGGAATAATCATACTAATTGGCAAAATATTACCGAAGAAGAATTGATTAATTTATTCATTTCTAAAACAGGATCGACTCATTGGTGTGGCATTTTGAATAAAACCATTTTTGACGTTTACGAGAGTAAAAATAAAGAACCAAAAGTTTTAAAATTAGAGAATTTATCTTTATTTTTATCATTGGAGGGATTTCCACAAACCTATATAAAAGAAACATATAGTTTTAGGGAATTTGATAAATGGGAAAGTTCAGACTATATTAAAGAATATGTTAAGACCATATACCCAACTCAATTTAACACTATGTTAGATATGGTTAATGAAGATAGAAAATATTATAATATGTTTTCTTTTTTAAATTTTGAAAAAAAGTTAATATGAACAAACTTTGGACTTTTGGGGATAGTTTTACATTCGGACACGGATGTAGACCAATTATTGACGAAACTAAAAATGGTACATATTACAAGACATTTTTAGAATATATTGATTTATCTAAACCGATATGGCCCGAAATTGTGGCGGAGACGTTTAACTTAGAGTTGGTTAACAAAGGGTTTAATGGGATTAGTAATGATAGAATTTTCGATTATGTGTTGAAGAATATAACTGAATTCCAACCAAATGATTGTGTCATCATTCAAATATCAACCAGCTATAGGTTTGAATTTCCGTTTGCAAAAGAAAGAAATCTTTTTGGTACCATAAAAGGTAGTAAAGATGAATTATATGAATACAACGATTCACCACATATTTTAAAAACAATATATAGTTTAAATGTATTAAAAGATTTTGAGGATGGGGGAGAAACAACACTTATGTATACAAATGGAGAAAAAGAAAACGAAAATTTTAAATTAACTAAGGATAAGTTTGAAACAATTAAAAACTTCTTCAATTATTTCATATACTATCAAAAATATTATGAAAGAGAGATATGGAGATTTATTAAAATTGCCGAATTATTAAATAATCTAAATGTTAATGTCTTTATTATAAATGAGGACATTTGGCCATCACACATACCGAAACCAAAAAACTTAATTGACATAGAAACCCAAGGATTACTTAATTACATAATTGAAAATAAAAAAACAATTATTTACGATACAGGGGGTAAAATAAATGACTTTCACCCAAGTTACGATGGACATATGGAAATTGGGTATAAAATAACAAAACACATTGAGAATACTAATTTATACAACACATAGAACGGGGTCAACTTCCTTAGCTGAGTTACTCATGTCTTACTATGGTTGTGATTACCACAGAGGTAGTCTATTGTTTCCACCACCGGAAAATATCATCATAAAGATAACTCCCGCTGAATTTAGGTATGAGGTCATTAAAGACTATTTTGATAAAGTGATTGTTTTAGTTAGGGAGAATATTCGTGAGCAGGCGGAAAGTAGAGTATATGCCAGTTTGGTTGAGAAGAAATTTGTACCATATACCATAGAAAATCAATTCTTAATAGACAATAAGTTGAAAATAGACGAAATGGAACAACTCATAATCAGGGAGAACAATTACCTAAAAGAATGTGATGATTGTTTACATTTAACATATGATGAGTTATACAATACCCCAAATGGAATATTAAAGATAGAGGAGTATTTTGATAATAAATTCCCCTTTAGAATCGATAATCGTAAAAAATACAGGAATAACACAAAATCACTAATATAAGATTAACCAAGAAAGGATAACAAAGTATTTATCTAAGTATAATACCATATTTAGATGAATATATTTGACGCACACATATCGGGGAGTTTATCAGTATCAGCTTCCGCTGAAATTTCTAATAATTTACTCGTTTCGGGTAATTTAACTGTACTCGGTACCGTTAGTGGTAGTATCTCAGGTTCAATTACTAATGCGGATTCCGCATCTTTTGCCCCAAAATACACATTAACGTCCAGCTTCCACACATTTACTTCTTCTTACAACACAGGATCATTTACGGGTTCTTTTATTGGAAGTGGTATTGGTTTATATGATATCCCTGCCAGTGGAATCACAGGTCTTAATTTATCTCAGATTGCTCAAGGATCATCTACCGCATCAATTTCAAGTACGGACGGGTTAAGAGTTAATACAAATACAGAAATTACAGGAGGTTTAATTGTCACAGCACAAATATCAGGTTCTTTCAAAGGGGATGGTACAAATCTATATAATATACCGGCAAGTGGGGTAACGGGTCTCAATTTAACACGGATTGCGGATGGAAGTGCCACGGCATCAATCTCCTCAACAAATGGATTAAGAGTAAATACGAATACCGAAATAACAGGAGCACTTATCATTTCAGGTTCAATAACATTAAATGGTGTCCCTGTCGGTACAGGAAAATTAGATGAACTAACATTTAACACATACACAAGTTCAAATGATTCGACCAACTCAATACAGAATAGTCGGTTAACATCAATTGAGTCTACTACAGGTAGTTTAAATATATTTAGTAGTTCTATTGATACAACAATTAAAAATAAACTTAATACGGAGACGGTTATATCTGGTAGTGTTCAAGTTTTATTAACAGGAACAACAGGATATTCAACGTTCAGCTCAAGTGTATCCACAAGTATAGGTTTTATTTCTAGTTCAGTTGCAATCACCACAAGTGGATTATCATCTAGCATTGGTTCTTTAAGTTCTAGCGTTGCAACCACAATAAATACATTAAGTTCTTCAATATCAAGTTCAATTGGTTCAATATCAAGTTCAATAGGTTCTTTATCAAGTTCATTAGCAACAACAACTAGCGGATTAAGTTCTAGTATTGAAAGTTTATCTTCATCAATTGCCACAACAACTTCTGGAATAACAAGTACTGTAACAAGTTTAAGTTCTAGTGTATCGACAACAACATCTGAATTAAGTTCATCCATAGGAAGTTTAAGTTCTAGTTTGGCAACCACAACATTGGGTACAAAAAATCGGGTTGATTCAATTGAATCTAAAACTGGAAGTTATGCAACAACTGGTAGTAATATATTTCAAGGTAGTCAAACTATTACGGGATCGTTATATGTTTCACAAGATTTAATTGTTGCTGGTTCATCATCAATACAACATATTAGTTCGTCAATTGTTAATATTTCCGATAACATCATTACGGTCAACGCATTAAACCCATCCGTTAGATTCGGTGGATTAGCGGTTATTGACAGTGGTTCGTCACCTCAGGTTTCAGGTTCATTATTATTTGATTCCGTAAATAATCAATGGTTATTTGTACATCAAAATCAGGCGTCGATAACCTCATCGGTTTTATTAATGGGACCCGAAACATATAATAATTTAGGTAATGAATCATATATAACACAAAATAAACTTGTTAAAAGTACTGGAATTGAACATTTATCTGATAGTAATATAACAGATACGGGTACTTTAGTTTCAATAAATTCAAATAGTGAAGTTACAGGTACTTTAAAAGTTACTGGTAACATTACTAACCCTAATATATCGGCAATAGAGACGTCTACTGGTAGTTTAAATACTTTTACATCTTCTATCAACACAACCATTAAATCAAAATTAAACACCGATGGTGTTATAAGTGGATCGGTTCAAGTTAATCACAATACAACAACAAATTACGTTGCAAATCAACATATAGACCACACAACGGTTTCAATTACCGCAGGTGGTGGTTTAACTGGTGGTGGAGATATATCATCCACACGGACAATTAACGTCGGTGCGGGTAACGGTATAACAGTAAATGCTGATGATATTGCAATTGACACAGCATCGGCAACATTTACCACGGGTGTTAAATCAAAATTAAATAGTGATGGGGTTATTAGTGGTTCCGCACAAGTATTAAACGGGACAACAATCCATTCTGGTTCATTCTTTAATGGTATAACAGTTGTTTCAGGTTCAGCACAAATTGATTTAACCGCAACAACGAACTACTCAACAGGAATTAAAACAAGATTAAACACTGAGGGTGTTGTTTCAGGTTCTTCACAAATTACATTATCGTCCACCACAGGTTTTGGGACATATCTTAACCAAGCATTATTAACAACTAGCACCCCAACATTTAGTACGGTGAGTGCAACAACGTTTACGGGGGCATTAAGTGGTAATGCAACAACAGCAACCACTGCTGGAGCGCTAACATCAATGAACATTTCACAGTTCACAAATAATAGTGGATATATAACTGGTATTAATTCAAGTGCGGTAACTACCGCGTTAGGTTACACACCATATAATGCAACTAACCCTAGTGGTTATATTAGTTCTTACACAGAAACATCTACTTTACAAAATGTAATATCAAGAGGGGCAACCACTAATACAGGATTTGTAATAGAAAATAGTAATAGTACTTATAGTACACCTGCAAGTACAAATGTACCTGTAATTTATATGCATAATACAAGTTCTAATGAAAATGCTCATGCCGTTTTAGCATTAAGAACTTTAGGTCCAACAGGTGGAGATCCATTTGTTTCATTTGATATTAATGGTGTATTAGGTTGGACAGTAGGTATAGATAATTCTGATGCGGATAAATTTAAAATTGGTAAAAGTTGGGCAACGGTAGGTACTAATACTTATTTTACTATTGACACAAGTGGTAACTCTGTATTTGCGGGTACAATATCTGCAACAAATTTTAGTGGTACTTCATCAGGTACAAATACGGGCGATCAAACTATTCCTACAAATAACAACCAACTTATAAATGGTGCAGGATATATAACAAGTTATACAGAAACAGATACTTTAGCAACTGTAACAGGAAGAGGTGCAAGTACAAGCACTGCAATTTCAATTAATAATACTTTGACAGTTACAAGTGGACGGATTATCGCAAGAACAGGCGGTGCCAATACTTACGGAATTTTTTCAGGTTATGATAATAATAATCATATGATGTCATTTAGGGCAGCAATTGCTGGTAGTACCTCAAGTCCTACTATCACTGCAGGTCATCAAACAACATTTATTGAGTATGCCGAGGCGAATGATACCACAGGTTGGTTTTTCAAATCAGCATCTACAGGAACATATGAAGAAATTGTTAAAATTACTAGAATAGGAATTACTCCAGGATCTAATGGTACTCAGAATTTAGGTTCATCATCATTAAGATGGAACACAGTTTTTACTTCTGACTTATCTTTAAGTAATGGTATTGGTGACTATACAATTGTGGAGGGTGAAAATGATTTGTTCTTATATAATAATAAACAAAATAAAGTATATAAATTCATGTTGCAAGAAGTAAATCCTAACGACGCAACACCAAAAAGACCTGAATAATGCCATTAGATATTAACGGAAATATAATACAAACTGGTGACATAACATCCGCAGGTATTTTTAAAAATAAAATAATAACTGACGGGATGTTATTTTATCTTGACGCTGCCGATATTGATTCGTACAATGGGTCTAGTGGTACTTGGACAGACATGAGTGGAAACGGTAGAAATTTTACATTGAATTCAACATCATTTAATAGTAGTAATGGAGGTTCAATTACATCTAGTGGTTCGGGATATGCCAGTATTGCTAGTATGTCTCTTACGGCTGGCTTTACTTTAGAAATATGGGCATATATGGCTAGTACTTCTTCATTTGGTTTATTCGGACAAGGTGTTTATGGTACCGGTCAAGGGTTACATATTTTATATCAAGATGGGTCTAGAGGAATGATATATGGGATGTACTCAAATGATAATGATTATCAAAATAATTACCGGCCATCTGCAAATACTTGGTATCATTGGGTCTTTACATATGATGGGATAACTTTTAGAAAACAATTTTTTGCCAATACAATTAAACAATCCGCACCTGCTTCTGTCGAGACTCAATATACCGGTTCTGGACAATTTAATATAGGGGCAATTTACAGTTCACCTGGTTCACAATTTAATGGTAGAATAGGAATTGTTAAAGGATATAATAGAGTTTTAGAAAGACATGAAATCACACAAAACTTCCAAAGCGAAAGAGGAAGATATGGTGTTTAAATAATATAAAATATGCCATTAAACATAAACGGAAATGTAATATCATCAGGAATCACAAACAGTAGTGGGGTGATTCAAAATTATCCAACAGTGGTACAAAATGGTATTGTATTATGGTTAGATGCTGGACGTAGTCAATCATATAATGATGTTAATTATTATGATTGTGGATATGGTTGTCAATATTATGCAACACCGCCCGCATGTACAAATTGTAATAGTCAATGGAATGATTTATCACCATCGGCTTGCCGAGGACAATTTATAAATTCACCAACATTCTCATTTAATAATGGAGGAGCTGTTGTTTTTGATGGTGTTAACGATTATGTACAGATTAATAATTTTAATAGTAAACCAACATCACAAATTACTGTTGATGCTTGGATTAAACCAACTAGAGCGTCTGTTGGAACAGGTACAATTAGGGGTGGTGTAATTTCCGCAACTAGTAATATGTATTTTGGTGTTATCGATTCCATTGATGGTGGTACAACAATGTCATTACATTGGGCGAATAATACAACCAGTGCAAGATCAGGAGGAACAAGTGGAAGTATACCAAATAATGCTTGGAGTTATATATCAGGAACATGGGACGGTTCAACAACCAGAGGTTATATAAATGGTGTTGAGGTCTACACATTTTCACAAACTGGTACTATACCCGATGCAACATATGTTGTAGGAACATACGGTGCAGGATTAACAGACGGTGTTCATAATTTTAATGGACATATTGCAATTGCTAGAATTTATAATAGATCTTTATCTGCAGCAGAACTTTTACAAAACTATAACGTAGACAGAGGTAGATTCGGATTATAAAATATTTATAATTATGGCAGGATATAACATTAACGGAAATATAATAACGGCACCAACAATTAACTATGATGGATATGGTGTTAAACATAATTACGGAGATGGTAGCTCAAGTTCTAACCCTGCAAAATCTGGATGGGATTTAAAATTAAACTACCCAAGTAAACCTACAGGTTGGTATTGGATAAAATCGGAAATAATGCCGAATGCTCTTCAGATGTATGTTGATATGACAGAAGAGGGTGGTGGATATGATTTTTATTTTATTACGGGTGGACCATCAGTTAACTTTGTGAATGTAACTAATGGTGGAACTTCATTAGGTTTAGATTTAGTCATGCCAAGAAGTACATATCATTGGAGAGCAATGTCAAATGCCGTTTATAATGTTAGACCATCAGGTACTTATAATGATTATTTTACAACAGTTTATGGTGTATATTCATTAACACCAGGAAATTATACCGGAGTTATAATGAGGTCAACATGGTACTATGGTACAGGTTCATCGGCTCATCGGGTAAAAGATGGTGGAAGATGGTGGTTACGAAATACAACATTTAGTGAACCGAATGGAGATTATGGTGCTTATGGATTATTGGGTGGTTACTCACATCCCGCATATCCTTACGGTTTAACCGATTTAGGGTTTAATGATATTAGTGCAAACTATGCAACTGGTAATTATTATTTAGTATCTACTAACGCCAAACCTTAATTTTATTAATCAAATAACTTTGTTTTATTAAATTTTTTAGTTATATTATATAAACATTGTTGGGGAGGTGGGTGAGTGGTTTAAACCGACAGCCTCCGAAGCTGCTATTGGACTTCAAAACTTCAATCGAGAGTCCGAATCTCTTCCTCCCCGCACAATAATTTAATCTTTATTTTTTTAAAATAAAGATATATATTATAAAAGATAATTAAAAATTTATGGAAAAAATCACATTAAAATTAGGAGACGTTCTACAATTAGAAAGTGAAATAAATGGATATGTTGAACCACAAACAGGAGAACAAGTATTTGAAGGATTCAGTAAACAAAACCTTTCAATCATTTTGAAATACGAATTGAGTGATTTTTCAACAACATTAAAAAGTGAAAGAACTAAGGTTGAAACTTTAAGAGATGAATTAATCAAAAAGTATGGAGAAGATGATGGTAATGGTGGTATCTTAGTAAAAATGTATAATGAGGTTAAGGATGAAGAAGGTAATGTTATTGGAAAAGTTATCAACCCTCAATATGTTGAATTCGATAAAGAGTATGGTGTACTTTTAAATCAAGAAATTGAAATCGAATATCCTGAAATCACTAAAGAAGATTTAAAGGATGCGGGTAAAACGAAGGACAAATATCAAGTTTTATTTAAATTAATCAAAAAAGGGACTTTATAGTCCCTTTTTTTTATACTCATCAATATAGTCATATAGATTTACAATTGGTTGCCAATCTAAAATTAATCTAGCTATTGTACTTTCACATAAAGTTTCTTGAGCCTCGCCTGGCTTATCTTCACTATAAACTCTATCTTTTTTAAACATATCCGCAACCTCATTCAATGAGAAATTTTGACCTCTACCCAACTCAAACGTGTGACCCCACATTTCTTTGTCTATTATCTTAATTAATGCGTTAACAATATCGTCAACGTGCGTGAAATCTCTTCTCTTTAAACCATCACCATATATTGTAAGGGGTACATTATCATCATATTGTTTTTCCCATCTACCAATTACCGTACTATATCCACCATCTTTTAAATGATGAGGACCATACACGTTGTAAAAACGAGTTATGGATGATTTTAAATTAAAATGTTCCTGATAAAGTTTAATAATCTCTTCACCAATGTCTTTACTAAATGTGTATGGGTTTTTAAATTTACCACTATGATGTGAACTACTTCCAGCATAAATTAGTGGTATACTATTCTTAACACAATATTGTGCCACATTCAATGTACCATTAGTATTTGTTTGAAAATATTCAACAGGATGTTTGAATGATGGTTGTATTCTTGAGATGGACGCTAAATGAAATATAATATCATATTTTACATCATCTAATATTGATAAGTTTCTAACATCACCACATATATAATTTGCACCATCTTGGTGATTAGAACTAAAACCACTTAAGTAGTTATCTAACGATGTTACATCGTGACCATCATTTAAAAGTCTTTTAATTAAATTAGTACCTATGAATCCCGCTCCTCCGGTTACAAGTATATTCATTAAATAGTTTTTTTAATAACTATCAACATATTCCCTATTTGGTATTCACCAGATTCATAGTAAGGTATTGATAACCTTATTTTATGTAAAGTTCTAATGTCGTCATCTGTGAATTGATCAATCTCCGTAATCATCACGTCAACCGTATCTGTAAGGGTAAATTTCGACCTTAAATCGTATCGTGTATTCTTTTGTTCATTTTCAATATAAGTCTCAGGAATCTCCCCTAAATCGATTTTATCAAAGAATGGTTCTACTTCCATTAATCTATTTCTATTACGAGTAGTTAAACCCATATTAAAAGTCTTATAGGTAAAGTTATCCTCCTCCCAATACCTAAGTTCATTAAATGCTGAGATTGGTACACCCCACTTTCTAACAAAGTTTCTGTTAGATGAAACCTCATATAACATTCTATCTTTTTTGTAATCATCACTAAATCTTGATGTCTGCGAAACAAAATGATAAGTGATTGCAGAATCACACGTTTTTAAATTATAACCTTTTAGTTTCGCACGGATTAAGAAATCATCATCCTCACAAAATGCGGGAACAAAACTGAAACCATCGAACCCACCAATATCATCAAACATCTTTTTAAATCCTGACATAAAGAACACCGCACCATTGTATAGATTCTTACTATCTTTCCATTGGTCCACATAAGCATTAAAATTATATTGGTCAAAGTTATCAAACCCCGAACCCAAATCTAATAATACTTTACCCGCTCTTTGGTGACCTCTAAAAATCGGAGGTTCAATTGTTGTATATGATAATAATGTATTTGGATTCTCATCTAATAATCTATCTAGGTTCTCTAAAAATTGTTCACCGATTACCATATCGTTGTGAATCAATACAAGTTTTTCAGTATCAACAAGTTTAATCGCGGCATTATATGTTTCAGAAAATGTTAATCTATCATCATCATGTATGAAAGAAAGGTTCTTATCTTCTAACGACTCTAACCACTCTTTGGTCCCATCATATGAACCACCACTACTAATCACCAAAGGTGCTGATGGATATACATTACGTAAACGATTATAACATTCCTGTGTTAAATCTAATTTATTGTAAACTGCCAATACAAAGGTTATATTCATTTTAATTTTTTTTCATGTCATCTGTTATAAACATCCTATCAGTATTGTCTTTCCAAACTAAATTATCTTCGTTATTA
>Ga0247723_1002153_pt1 | contig 10761 bp, 11 predicted proteins | sample MSEWelMarce5H_FC_FD_189079 | JGI IMG/M metagenome (GOLD analysis project Ga0247723, IMG submission 189079) | Subsurface sediment microbial communities from gas well in West Virginia, United States - MSEEL Well Study Marcellus 5H_FC | ecosystem: Environmental > Terrestrial > Deep subsurface >...
AGAATATGTAGACCACATGGGTGATGATCTTACTGTTGTTAATTCAGCAAGGGTATCGTTTAGTAAAGAATCTAGTTGGGAATACATTGAACCTAATGGTAATTTTAAAGAGAATGGCTATATAGCAGATAAAGACAAAAAACTTATTTCATATCTTGCAAAACATAATCATTGGACACCCTTCTCACATCCTCAAATTACACTAAGGGAGAAAGTCCCTATTTTTGTTGCCCGTCAGCGCTTCAAGCATATGATTGGCTTTTCATACAACGAAGTGTCAAGAAGGTATGTAGATGAAGCCCCTGAGTTCTTTATTCCCAATGAGTGGAGAGGTAAACCAGAGGGTTCAATGAAACAAGGTAGTAGTGAAGGGGTTGTTATTAATAATCTTGATTGGTGGTTTGACAGTAACCTTAAGGGTGCAACAGGACCTACTATTAAGAAAGCATATGAAGAACTTATAGAACATGCTGATCGTTTATATAAAGTTATGGTAGGAAATGGTGTAGCCCCTGAACAAGCACGTATGGTTCTGCCTCAAAGTATGATGACGGAATACATAGTGACCGGCTCACTTGCTGCTTTTGCTAGAGCATATAAACTTAGGATCGACGCACATGCCCAAAGAGAAATCCAGTTCCTTGCTACCGAATGGGATAGGATCATCAAACCACTCTACCCTAACAGTTGGGAGGCGCTTACCAGTTAATATTATTTGTTATAAAAACCCTTATGATAGAGGGGATACAGTAGGAGAACAAAGGACTTTTGAAATTGGTAATTACGTAGGTAAAATACCTGATGAGTGGAGTGAAAGAATGATAGGAGAATATCTTATTGTTTTTGGACAACACATAGTAAGTGAAGAGAAGAAAAAGAATGAGTGATAAGTGGTTTGTTATCTATACCCGTAGTGAACCTCATTGTGGGTGGTGTGTTAAACTGAAACAGCTGTTGAGTGTATACGGCTATGAATATTTTGAGAAGGATATTAAAGAAGATCGATATAAAAAAGAGTTCCTAGGTCAGGGATTTAAGTATGTCCCTCAAGTATTCCTTAACACAAAGATGACAAATAATCATATTGGTGGATATGATACTACTAAGGATTACCTCCGTAGGAATTTCTTCACCGGACATACTAATCAAGATGAAATTATCAAACAATTGGAAGAGTTAGAATAATGGGTTTTAAGAAGTACGAAGAATTTGTAGATACAATGCCTGACTTTGATGATGCTGCCCTTGGATTGGCAGGAGAAGTTGGAGAAGTCCTTGAACATGTAAAGAAGGATCGTCGTCCTGATGGTCGTCGTCAGCCACTGGATAAGGAGTCCTTTACTGCTGAGTTAGGTGATGTCTTGTTCTATCTCACCCGATTGGCACACAAGAATGGTATTACCCTTAAAGAGGTTGCTGATTACAACGAGAAGAAGCTTACAAAGAGGCACGGTTAATGAATGAAGATGAGTTCGAACAGTTTCTAGCAGAACTTGCGGCTTTTGCTGAAGAAACTGAAATGGAAGATGACGAAGATAATGATGATTGGGATTGGGGTGATGAAGGAGGCGACCTGTTTGATGAATAGGTTTAAAGGTCCACCCTGTCCTATTTGCAATAAAGATCGTACTTATTCTCATAAAGGTAATGCAGCAAAAGCTTTTAAAGTAAACAAACCTTGCCACTCATGTTCCAACTCTATTAAATTAGGTGGAGAAGGTAATGTAAAAGAACGAGGTTGTTTTAGGTGTGGAGAAAAAGAAATTTATCATAAGTCCACCTCTTTATGTAAAACTTGTCATAATAAGGCAAGCAGAAAATACCACAAAGAAGTATATAGATGGTCTAAATATGGACTTGATGCTCCTATAGAAATGAAATATTGTGAAATATGTGAATCACAAAAAGATTTAGTAATCGATCATTGCCATAAAACTAATAAAGTTAGAGGTGTCCTTTGTAAAACGTGTAATATGGGGATAGGTCTACTAAAAGATAGTTTACAAGTTTTAAAAAACTCAGTTAATTATGCAGAAAGGACTTTTAGTGACACCAGAAAATGAAATTTTAAGTCGGATAGTAACTTTTTCGAAATATGCCCGTTATGACAAAGACCTCCTTCGACGAGAGACTTGGGAAGAGATTGCATACAGAAACGCTGATATGCACCAACGGAAATACCCACACATTAAAAAAGAAATCTATAACATTTACAAAGACTATGTGGTAACAAAGAAGCTACTTCCTTCGATGCGATCACTACAGTTTGGGGGTAAGGCAATTGAGCGCAACCCAGCTCGTATTTACAATTGTGCTTATTTGCCAATTGAGCATCCTGATGCATTTAGTGAGACAATGTTCCTCCTTTTGGGAGGCACTGGAGTTGGTTATTCTGTACAGCATCGTCACGTTGCCAAGCTCCCTAATGTTGTCGGTCCTCGTAAGCGCACTCGTCGCTATGTAATTGGTGATAGTATTGAAGGTTGGGCTGACAGTGTAAAGGTTCTGGTAGAGGCATACTTCCATGGTAAACTTCAGCCAGTATTTGATTATGATGACATTCGTGAAAAGGGTACTGAGCTTGTTACCTCAGGTGGTAAGGCTCCGGGGCCAGACCCGCTTCGTGTATGTTTGGCTCAAGTCGAAGCTGTCCTCCATGGGGCTATCGGACGTAGACTTACCCCTCTTGAATGCCACGATATTCTTTGCTTCCTCGCTGATGCTGTACTTGCTGGTGGCATTCGTCGTGCTGCTATGATCTCCTTGTTCTCTCCTGAGGATGAGGAAATGCTCTTGTGTAAGAGTGGTAACTGGTGGGAACTTAACCCTCAGCGTGGACGGGCTAACAACTCTGTGTCACTACTTCGTGAGACAACTACAGCAGAACAGTTCTTCTCTATCTGGAAGAGAGTGTTCGAAAGTAAGGCAGGTGAACCGGGTATCTATTGGACAAACAATCTTGATTGGGGTACTAACCCTTGCTGTGAGATTGCTCTTCGTCCATACCAGTTCTGTAACCTAGTTGAATTGAATGGCTCTACCATCGAGAGTGAAGGAGACTTCATGGATCGTGCAGAGAAGGCAACCATTCTAGCAACCCTCCAAGCTGGTTACACTGACTTCCATTACCTTCGTCCTATTTGGAAGGTTACAACTGAGGAAGATGCACTTGTTGGTGTGGGTATCACTGGTATTGGTTCCAATCAGATTGAACAGTACGATCTTCGTAAAGTGAGTGATCATGTTAAGCACACTAACATCCTGTGGGCAGAAAAGATTGGTGTCAATCAGGCTGCTCGTACTACAACTATCAAGCCATCAGGAACATCTTCTCTTGTTCTTGGCACTCCTTCCGGTATTCATGCAGCGCATAATGATTACTATTTGCGTCGTATGAGGTTTGGTAAAGATGAAGCAATCTATCAGTATCTACAAACAGTAATTCCTGACTTGTGTGAAGATGAATACTTCCGACCACAACATCAGGGTGTTCTTACAATCCCACAGAAAGCAGCAGATGGTGCGTTCATTCGTACAGAATCTCCGATCACTCTTCTTGAACGAGTTAGAAAATACAACATCGATTGGGTGGCTAATGGTCACAATCGTGGTGATAATCACAATAATGTCTCTTGCACTATTTCTCTAAAAGACGAGGAATGGGAAGAGGTAGGTGAATGGATGTGGAGCAATAGGGAACACTATAACGGTATCTCTGTTCTTCCTTTTTCTGATTCCAGTTATTTCCAAATGCCTTTCGAAGACTGTACTAAAGAAAAATACGAAGAATTAATGCAATATATTAAAGAAATTGATTTGACAAAAGTAATTGAATACAATAATAACACAGATTTATCTGGTGAACTAGCATGTTCTGCTGATGGCTGCATTGTTGTATAAACGAATATGTCCTGATTGTGCTGGCGATATAACCTATCGCTGGCCTTCACAAGTTAAACTCGCAAATAAAAGAAACAGTGTATGTAAATCATGTAGGACACGAAGAGCTAATAAATCACCTTTACGAAATGCACAAAAAGAAAATAATAAAGCTTGGAAAGGTTACAAAGGTGTAGGGTATAAGTGGTTTTCTAAATACTTTGAAAGATCAGGCCGCAACAGGGCAGGTACAATCACTATAAAAGATGCTTATGATAAATTAAACTCTCAGGGGTTTACGTGTGCCTTAAGTGGAGTTAAGTTAGAGTGGTCTGAAGAAAGTGGAATGTCAATTGACAGAATTGATTCAAAACGTGAATATGATTTAGATAACATTCAAATAGTACATAAAGATATAAACCTAATGAAAAATCATTTCGATCAAGACTATTTTATCAGTATGTGCAAAAAGGTAGCAAATAAATGACAAAGAAGTTAATTGGGTTTGAATATCCACCGGAAGAAGTAGAAGTATATACAGAAGTTCGTATTTGTTTTATGGGTTCTTTTGTACACAAAGAAGAAGCAGAAGCTCATCGACAGGAGTTCTATGATGTATACGGTCAGGACGTTGAGGATGGTAATCTCGTCATTATTCAGGATGACATCCTTGAGTTAAACACAAAGTTCGTTACTCGTATCATGGCACAGAATGCACAAGGAGAATTACAGTTTGAGTGATCCTCATGACAAACAAGTAGGTGGTACACACTATAAAGAAATGGCCATCCAACCGGGTGACTATATTGTAAAGAATGGTATTGGTTGGTATGAAGGTAATGCTATTAAGTATCTTACCAGACACAAAGCTAAGGGTCAAAAGCAAGACCTTGAGAAAGCCATTCATTATATTGAACTAGCAATCCAACACTATTATGGTGATAGATGAAAATCGCACTAGACTATGACAATACTTATACAGAAGACCCAAATTTTTGGAATGCATTTTCTGAAGATGCAGTAGAAAGAGGTCATACTGTTTATATTGTAACTGCTCGTGATGATAGGTATGATTACATTGACCAACATTTTCCTTATGTAAAAGATGTGATTTATTGTAGGGGTGTTGCTAAAAGGTGGTTTTGTCACCATTTCCCACGTATTGATTTTGATATTTGGATTGATGATAAGCCAGAAAGTATCGACAGTAATTCTACAGCCACCCGTGATCAATTAGATGAGTGGCGAAAAGAACGTTAAAACGCAAAAAGCCCCCATTAGGAAATCCGAAAGGAAATCCCGATGGGGGCTTTTTTTTTTACTTAAGTTTCTTCATTTCATCTTTAAGATAAGATGCATTACTTTGATCTTCACCTTCCCGAAGTTTGCCATACAGTGCATCCGTGTTGGCCAAACTATAGGAACGTACAAGATATTTTGTGAAGTACTTACGTGCTTCCGAAGTATCAACACCCTTCTTAACTGTCTTCATGATTTCCCCGAACTTAACAGGGTCTTCCATCATGGCATCAAGTAGTGCTTTACGAGTAGCAGCAACCTGACCCAAAGATTGAGCAGAATAGCCCATGGTAAGACGACGAGCCTTACTAGAGACAGGATTAAGAACACCAAACAAAAGGGTAATACCAGATTGAATAGCGTGTGCAGGGTCTTCATTACGACTTAATTGCTCAAGTCCACTAGAACCCTGATGGGGAGTTTTCTTACTAAGAGAGGTGTACACTCTCTGCATTTCCTCAAGGCCATCGATAACCTCAGGCTGATCCCTGAAGATAGCTCGCATGTTTGCCATATCCTTACCACCTTCATCAAACAGTTTGTCTGCTTGGGTTTCATTGATACGGAAACCAGTACGAACCTTACCATTAGCAGTAGGTTCACCAATACCAAGGGCACTACGAGAGCCAATTCTCTCACGAACATAATCCATATAAGTACCCTTAAGGGCATCCTTAATGGCCTGTCCATCCTCACCCATTGAGTCAGCCCTTTTGATAAGGTCATCAATCTGTGATGTAGAGGTATTAGACCGGAACATAGTCCTTAACTGAGAACCAACTTCAGAAGGCTTAAGAGGGGTACCATCACCATACACAAACTTAGCAAGGATAGATTGAGAAGCTTCCTTACGGATAGCATCAGCTTCTGCCTTAATACTTTCGTATGCAGCTGCCTTATCAACTGCGGTATTTTCCAATGTCTGTAACTTGACTTCAAGTGCTTTAAACTTGTCAATCAAGGGGGAATTAACTCCCTGTAGACCTTCGACAATACCACTAATATTCCTACGCAATTCACCTACACCCTGCTTGGCACCACTAGATGCACTATTGGCAAGGTTGGTAATAGCTCGTGTGGCATAATAGTTTGCAAGATCACCAGAGATGTCGTTACCACCAGCAGCAGCTGCCCTTTTGAGGCTCTCTCTAAGTGGCTTACCGTTAACACCATCCAACTCTTGGATTTTGTTACCAAAGGTTACATCCCAATTGGTCTTACCTTGACCCTCAGCAGTCTTACCCGGAACGAATTTCTCGCCAGTAAGACGACCTTCCCCAGCCTTTTGTAAAGCTTTATTTTCTGGTTCACCAAAGGTGGACTTATAGTTGATGTACTTCTCTTTAGCATCAGCAACCATTCGCTTGATACCTTCATCACCCTGAGCGGCAACAAAATCAAGCTGTTCATTGTTGATGTTATCACGAAGTTCATACAAAGCATCCAAACGGGTGGAATCCTTTGCGGCATTAGCACGAGAGATTTCTTTGTTTACCTGATTGCGGATGTTATTGTAGATGTTCCCAAAAGAGTCATCAGCATTAACTTCATTGGCAATCTTACGAAGGAATGGATCAGTAATTTTTACAACATCTTCACCAGCTTCATCAATAGGTAATCCAAGTTTCTCCCTCATCAAAGCTTCTTCTGAATCAACAGAAGGTTTCTTACCTGGAGTTACATCAGAGTATTTCTTGATGACTTCAAGTATACTATTTGCATCACCTTGAGCGCCAGTATCGGCCAAAGCTCGGTAAGCATTATCAGTATCAGTTTTTAATTTCTTGAGGGACTGATAAGTCTTTTCAGACATGTTGCCATGAACAACATCATAGACACCACTCTTAGAGCCAAGTTCAGCATTAGCTTCTTCCATAAAAAGCTTAAACTCTGGATCATTGCTGACACCACGTTCGGCAGCTTCCTTGGCAGCTGTTGCTTCAGTTTTAGCAGCGTTTTCCATAGTGTCGGCCTGTAGACGCTTTGCAAGTAGACTGTCAGAAGCCAGTCGTCCAGTTTGTTCTTGAGCTTCCGCAAGATTACCTCCCGCCACAACATCTTTAGCTTCATCTAAAGTATCATTAATAGTAGTAGCACCCTTAGCTGCTGTATCATGAGTGTTCAAAGAAGTACGAATTTCGTACAAAACAGTAGAGGTATCTCTAGCCTGTTCCTGAACCCACTTATTGAAAGCTTCTTCCCCCATAACATCCTTACGGTTTGCATAGGCAATACGGAAGTAGTCTTCAGCTGCTTCATTGTAGGCAGTAGCAGTATCGACTTTCACCTTACCACCAGCACCTGCAATCTTAAGTTCCATTTCAGCATTACGGCTGATAGCATCACCAAGAACTTTAATCTTGAATGCAGCATCCTCAGGGGCAAGGTTCTTAAGGTTAGGGTCAATAGCTTGTGCCAATTTCATACCGGCAATCTTGTCAGAAGTCTTAAGAACTTTACCAACACTCATACCAAATACTTCGGCATTACGAAGACCACCGATAGATGGTTGAACAAGACCAGTATTAATGCTATTCGCGATCTTACCAAACGTACCGAGAATACCACCAACAATAGGGGTATCGGCCATTTGAGCCATATCAGCAGACCACTCTTTGCTTGCACCCAAGCCAACAAAGGCATCAGGAGGGAGAATACCCTCAGCATCATTAGGTGCTACAGCAGCTTCCGTAGCCATAACAGTAGTACCCCTAAGGCCAAGACCAACAAGAGTATTAGAGGTATAAGCCCTAGCAGCTTTTTGTGCCAGCACAGCGTCACCTGTACGCTTAAGGACAGCATCATAAGTCTTGTAGATGCCCTCACGAGCAGCAGGAGACAAAAGACCTACCGTCTTGGGGATAATTCCACCAACCGACTGAGCGATCTTACCAATGGCCTTAGCACCTGCACCAGTAGCAGCAGCTCCACCAATAGCATAAGTGGTCATATCCTCTACAAACTTCTCACCAATTTGGTCAGGAACCGTACCGGGGATAGCCTTACCAACTGTACCTTCTTCTGAGATTTTACCCTGAGCAAGGTCAGCAGTACCACCTACAATATTCTTCATAACCTGATAGGCCATACGACCAATGACATCCTGAGTAGGTTTGTCTACAACATAACGAGTAGACTGCATTGGTTCATTGTTAGGACCGGGTTCCTTGGTAGGATCGAAGTTAGGATTGTTGGTCATTCTTTCCTGAGTACGGACTGGAATAATACCAGCAACTGTATCAGCCTGACCTGTCTGTTCGTAAATCTTCATAGCTTCTTCAGCACGAAGTTTCTTAAGGTCCTGTACTTCATCAGGAAGTTGGAATGTACCAAAACTATCACCCAAAGGATTAAGGCCACCAAGGACAGAGCCTACGGTGTATTCACCCTCAATACCACTACGAGTATTAGGATCACCACCCATCCATTCAGGAAGTTCAATCTTTACATTACCAGCACGGCTGCCCCAAGAGTTTTCGCTCTCAACAACAGGTGCATACTTTTCCTTTTCATTCAGTCCACCATACAACTCAGACTGACTGCGGAGGGTGCCAAGATCAGGACCTGTTTCAGTAGGAACCTTATCAAGTTCACCACCCTCACGCATACGATTAAGATCGTCCATAAGGCCCCCATCAGGAGAGGGAGCCACAATAGAATCTTCATCAGTTTGGTCAACTGTGGGAGCAGCTTCCCACCAGTTATCTCCCTCAGCAGGAGCGTTCTGTGTTTCATCCACTACGGGAGCATTATCCCACCAGTTAGCCATTAAGGTTTCCTTCTAATCGAACCATCCGGTGCTCTAAATTTAGTACCAGAGGGGAGTTTATCAAAGTCTTCTTTAGATTTAATTTCTACAGGAGCAGCTTCAGATTTAACAGCCGGGTCAGTATAACCATCCTGTTGTACACTTTGGAAAGTATCAGCCTGTCCCTGAGCATACTGACGAGTAATACCACCAAGATATTTCATAAGCATCTGCTTCTGTTCTACAGGAAGTTCAGTACCCTGAATGATATCACCAATACGTTTACCCTTCAGACCAGTCTTAACACCGTACCGCTTTTCAAAGTCATCAACAGCAGGGTTACGATTGAGCGTAGCCTGAGAGGACTGAAGTTTAAGGAATGCACCTTGCATCTGAGCATTAAGGGCAGGGAGGATTTGCTTAGGATCGCTGGAGTTACCAATGATTTCCAGAGCATTTGCCAAGTCCTGATTGCTAACTTTACCATCCGTAGAGGTAGCCTGTGCAATCTGATAGGCAGTCTGCATTCTCAAACTGTTGTACTTAGCAGCATTAATTGCCTTCTGTTGGTTAGCATCAGAAAGGACACCACCATTCTTAAGAAACTCATCAACAGCCTTAGCATGATCCATAATATCCTTTTCGATACCATCAATCTTACCACTGGCAGACTTCTGAGAAATCTTCTGCTCAATACCGAGGATAGCCTTATAGCCAGCCTGAGCTTCACCAGAGAGACTTTCAATTAGACCAAGACCCTTGGATGCCAAAGTAGCAGCATCACGATCATTATGCAGGATTTGTGACATCTGCTGAGAGGCATGAAGAGCGGACACAAAGGACTCAGCATTATTGTTGTAATCCTTACTTGCCTTACCAAAATCATCAACAAGAGAGTTGTAACGTTTGACATCATCATCAGACATACGACGTACAGGGCCAGATACCTTCTGTGGGTTCATAGGATCAGACACATTGTAAAGTCCATCTTCACGAACTTCACCCGGCAACTGTGCACCAAGAGTACCATCAGGATTAACTGAGAAGTAGGTATCTACATTCTTACCATTTGCACGAGCCTGATTACGAGCACGTTCAGTTTCAACACGCTGATTGATTTCCACCTGAGCCTGAGCGTCACGAATACGAACAGGATCGCCAGACTGTTTAGCCTGATGAAGTCTCCAATAGGAGTCGTTCAAATCACCAATCTTAATTTCGTTATTGGGTTTGAATACATAAGCACCCTTACCATCATTAGCAGCAGTAAGTTGATCTTCATCAGCAATAGTAGCCTTACGAAGGGTAGGATCAACCTCATCGATACGTTTGTTGATAGCCTTAACACGTTCAGTAGCTTTAGGGTCACTAGAGTCCATACCAATATCATACTGAATTTCAGTAGGTTTCGGGGGAGTCTGAACACCATTAGGAACTTTAAGTGTCTGAGTAGGTGCCTTCCAATCCGGGTTCTTCTGATAGTAACCCTTACCAATACGCTCCTGTACAGTTTCAGGAGAAACACCAAGCTTTAGTTCCTGCAATGCAGTTGTGGCAAAAGTATCATCACCAAACTGTTGTGCAAGAGCTTTAGCCTGTGATGCAAGCTGAGTTTCCTTCTCGGACTTAGCTTCACGCTTTTCTCGCATTTTTACAAGAGCATTCATCTTGTATTGAAACTGCATATCTTCTTGCTTCTGTTCTCGTTCAAGTCTTTTGTCACGAGCACTAATAAAACCTTCAGCAAATCCAGAAAGAAATGTCATTTACTTAACTTCCTTTTGTTCTTCCCCGCCACCTGACATCTGCATAAAGCCTTCGGTTTGGAGGTCTTG
>Ga0247723_1002154_pt1 | contig 10757 bp, 11 predicted proteins | sample MSEWelMarce5H_FC_FD_189079 | JGI IMG/M metagenome (GOLD analysis project Ga0247723, IMG submission 189079) | Subsurface sediment microbial communities from gas well in West Virginia, United States - MSEEL Well Study Marcellus 5H_FC | ecosystem: Environmental > Terrestrial > Deep subsurface >...
CTTTGAATTATTTATTGTTAATTTGGTTTACTCTGTAACTTGGGATTATTTAATATACGTACATTTACTAATTAAATATTGTATCATTATGACTGCTCCCACAACAACTCTCTATCAACTCAATGACGAATTTCTTCAGAATATTCGTCACCGTTGGTTCTCACAGCCACAGCCGCGGATCAGCAAAGCTGAATTTGAATCTGCTGCTGTCCGATGGTTCTTGTCCACTAAAATAAACACCATTGTTGGCACTGAGCAATTTCCTTGCGTGGATACCATTTTAGGCTGCACTCATTTCATTGATTCTTTATTGATCAAATACGGCAAAAATATACAGGTCCTGCCCGGTGACTACAATTATTATACTTTCATGGGCATTGTGCCCACTGCACCGGGGTCGCTGCGTGAAAATACACCATTGATAGTGAGTTTGCCCAACTGGCAATACACTGACATACGCCCGGATTGGCTGGCTGTATTAAAAGAGTGCGAACAAAAGAACATAGACATACATGTGGACATGGCCTGGATTCCAGTGTGTCGTGATATTGAATTGGATCTTGGCCATCCCAATATCAAATCATTTGCCATGAGCTTCAGCAAGTACAGCATGGAATGGAATAGAATTGGAATAAGATGGAGTCGGCAACGAACCATGGACTCCGTGACTGTGTTCAATCATTATCAGGGTTATGCCAATGAAGCTGCTATTTCTTGTGGACATTATATTCTAACGAATCTATCAAGGGATTATGCCTGGGAACAATATGGAAATCAACATTACGCGGTGTGTGAGCAACATGATCTTCGCGCCAGCAAAGTGATTCATGTGGCACACGATCATTCCGGAGTAGTGGGCATTGCAGGATTACTGCTTGGGTAATTGACTCCAATGTGCATAGAAACTGTAACGTAGCACTCCCTCAGGTACTGCAATGGTACTGCAATGTGGCACACTGTGGTTCACGGAAACATAGCCAGTGTTGTGGTGATGCGGGATGACATAGCTGATCTCATCTCCTGTGGCATTGACAAAGAATGTTGTGCCACAATGTGCCGGGGCATCAAAAAGATAAATCTGCACTGCAACATCAATAATGGGATTGTCAGTGTGTTCTTGTATCTGATAACCTGGGGCGTCACGCCAAATCTGTATGCCATGAAAATGCAGGGGCATGCCAAATCGCTCGGCAATTAACTGTGTGTTGTTGCTGCAGACTTCGTGCAGTTCTTCAACGACGGAATCCATTTCCCAAGTTATCTTACGTCTTGGTAAATTTTCCTGCCAGGGCACCGGCTGCCAGGCTGATTCATCTCTTGTGGCAATATACTGTTGAAGTTTTAACCAGGCTGCGTCGTCACAAAAGTTCTGAACATGCCAGAGATCAGGTGAAGGAGTAGGCCACAATGACCTCAAAGCCTGTGCTGCTGTTTCAGAGTTTTGTTGTATTAGTTGATAGTCAAGCATCAGCCGCTTTTGATTTTACCCAACAATTGTTTGAGTTTTGCACTCTGCACATCAGCATCAATGCGCGGAGTATCCGCTTTTGGCTGCGCACGAATCATTGGTGGCGATGATTTAGTTTCTTCGTCACTGTCGGCCACTGTGCTGCGAGCTTTGATTGAATCCATGATGGCACTGGGCTTGCGGAATGCACTGGCTGCAGCATCATCAATGCCAGGATCAGTGATACGCATGGTTTCAATGTTGTAGTCTAAGTCAATCTTTTGTCCCACGCCAGTACTACTACGCGACTTCATACATTGTATCTGATACTTGCCACGCTCTTTCATTGCACGACTTGTAAAGATACCAAACACATTATCTGCTGTGTTGATCTTAGATATACCACCGCTGATATGACTGTGATCAAATTCAATTTCTTCCACTGCCGAACGATTCAACTGTGACGCTGTGACCATTAGTATGCCCAGCTCTTTGGCCAAGTTACGTAGTTCCTCACTCACATACTTGTCCTTGACAAACAAATCATTGGGACTGACCTTGGCACTCACCGGCATCAGCAAGTCCAAGTAGTCAATCATCATAAAGTCCACACGTATGCCTGTTTGTATCTGTACTTCTTTGAGATAACTGCGTATGTCATTGACATTGCTCTGCGCTGGCATGCCCTTGACTCGATACTGTCCGGACTTTTTACTCACTAATTTGACTTTGAGTGTTGTGGTGTCAACATCACGGCGTATGTCCTTGGTACTCATACCAGTCAACATAGCATCAGTTCTCAGTGATGTGAGTTCTTCCGAGAGTTCCAGCGTAATGTAAACACCACTGAGTCCGGACTGTAACCAGTTCAAGGCAATGTTCATCATCACTAGCGACTTACCTGATCCTGATCCACCGGCAAAGATGTTTAATTCGCCCCTGCTGAATCCACCATACAGCAAGCGATCCATCTGTGGCCAACCTGTTGATACCTGTCCACCGCTGTTGAAATATCTATTGATACGACCTGTGGGATCATCAAAATAGTCTGTGCCCATGTCTTTGGTCAGGCTAATCTGTACAGCATCCTTTATGAGTTTCTCCACGGGATCATAGTCGCCCTTTTCCAACAAGTCTGCGGCTTTCAATATAGCACGTTCCAGTTCCTGACGTCGGGTAAATGCTTCAAACTCTGACATGAACCATTCAAAGTGGCCCTCGTTGAGATCATCAATGGGCTGCAGTTGAATACCTGTTGTGGCTGCTATCTGTGTGCGGTCTGGCAGAGTCTTGTGTTGGTCGCTGTGTTCTTTAATAAACTCGGCTGCGGGTCTTAAACTACGATCAAAGTTCTGTGGATTGTAGATGTTTTGAACGCGAACATAGCTCTGTGCATCCTCCAGCATCATTTCCAAAAATAACTTCTGTACATCTATGTTATAATCTTTTATCATAGTGTTGGTATCGCGCCCAAGATATATCTCTGTGCTTGAAAAATCTCTCCTGAGTGTCTATATAGCATGAATAATTTGATTACTCCATCAATGTCTGTGGTCTTTATATTTTTCCGATAGTCGTACATTGATAATCCGCGCCAACTGTGAGTTTGGAAATTGTCACAATGCATGGCTGATTCATTGTCTTTTGCAACTACATTATACGGCACATTGTACTGTGATTGCAACCAGCGCATCAGGGGTTGGGTGAATCTGCTGTGTTCCGCAAAGGCCAACGCCACAAAGTACCAACTGCCATATATTTTTGATTTGTCTATGTCAAACCCACACATTGTGATGTCATCACTGACAATCTGATCCCATTGTTGCTGCACCTGTTGGTAAAATAGTGTTGTGACGAAAAAGTTTTCGTAAATGGATTGTACAAGACTGCCAAAACTCCTGGCATGATGTTGCTGTATCCACTGGAAGGTGCGACGGTAATAGCCACCCTGAACGACCAAGTTATAAAAACTAGTGCTCAACAACATCTGTAGATATTGTTTCTGCGTGTAGGAATTAGTTTTGATTACTACTTCATACTCTGCGCCAGTTTCATCATAGAACCAACCATTTTGTTTGCTGATAGTTTCAATACCAAATTGCCGACGATAGTCTGCAGCATAGGCCGGAGCTTCGGGCAGCAATAACCAAGGATACCATTGAATGGAAAGTTTGTCTTTGGCAAATACTGAGAGCTCATGATAAAACTTATCCACTGTGATACCCGGTAATCCTAGAATTATTTCTCCGTACATGGGAATTTTTCTGTGTCGTGCAATTGGTTCAAATGTCTCAATCTGCTGATTATAGGGAATGTTGATCCTGTCTATGTTCTTTAACACCACGGGATCAAGACTCTGTATACTAATTTTAATTTCATCATGATGACTGAGATGATGTTCTAAATCTATTTCCACAATGCGGCGCACATCGTCTAAGCGATTTACAGTTTTAGCAAACCCACCATAGAATACTTTGAAATCAAAATTGGCAATGTATTTGATAATTTCTATATCTCGCTCTCCATAGATGCCAAAGTTAGCATCAGCTAGATACAACATGTGTAGATTCAACGAAGCCAGGGCACTGACATCTTGTTTGACTCTGTCTACATTTTTCTTTATCACTGTTGTAGCAATGCCACCGCCCCAGTCACAGTAAGTGCATCCATACGGACAACCGCGTGTGGTCTCAAGGATGCTCATTAATCTGCTGCGGGGAGATACTTGATTTTTGTATTCAATAAACTTGGATATCCCATCGTATTGGCTGGAAAATGCTGCCCAATTATAATCAAAATCTTTTTTGTTGTCGCGTTGCATAGTCTTTGAACTTGCAGCAATCAAACGTGATTGCCCACGGGGATATCGTATGTCAGTGACCTGTGCCCAGTCAATTGCACCATCATGATAATTGTCTAACATTTCTTGAAAGCAAAGTTCGCCATAACATTCTCCGGGCAAACTGGCATCAATATAAGGGTGCCGACGAAACCACTCAACGTCATGTTTGAAGTTTTGATGTGGTCCTCCAGTTATAACAATACACCGGGGCGCAACTTCTTTGATCCAAGCAGCAATGCGCAAACTTAGTCTATAATTCCAAACATACAAGCTCATTGCAAATATATCAGGCTGATGCTCTAAAAACAATTCTTTGATACGGGCTTCGTTGTCAACATCATACATGTCAAAATAAGGTAGTATCCACTCCCATTGATCACAGTGGGCACCATTGCGTTCATAATATGTTTTGGCACTGGCCCAGAGCACCGGTAACCAGATGTCATCGGAAAATCTAGGAAGGTTACAGACCACTATTTTGTGTTTTTGATCCATTATCCAATTTCTTCATTAATTGTTTCTTGCTTAATTCAATTTTAATACGGCTGGTTTGTTGAGCTTGCATTATAGTCATCAACGCGGTTAACTTTCCCAGTCTTATCACAGCATCATTGATGTCTTTGACACCGTCGGGCCAGTTGGGTATGCTCACACTCCAACCCAGCTCCATGGCACGATCAATTAATCCAACTCCGGCTCGATCTTGATCAGGCACTACAATGATTTCTTTGCCAAGGCTTCTAATTAATCGTACTTGTGCATCATTGATCTCGTTGTGCATCACTGCCAAGCCAGAGATACTCAGGGCATCAAATATACCTTCACACACTATGGCATACTGCCAGTTGTGTTTTTGCAAGTCTGTGCCAAACACATATCCAGGCTGCATGTTGTTGATATACTTGGGCATACGATCATCTAAGAATCGTATAGTATAGCCCACAACAACATTGTCATAGGTAAATGGGATTACTACCCCATTTCTTGTATAATGTTGTTTGCTGGAATCGCCATTCCAGATAATCATATAAGGATAGTCCATTGGCGCACAACGACGCACTAGATACTGATATTCTTCACAGTCAGGATTGTCTAAAAATTCAGTGTGCGTGGGCAAATCAGTTTCATCAAACTTAATATCAGCCAACTGACCATACACACGTTGTCGATCATTTATTATACCTTCAATGCTGCGATGCTTTAAGCTCTCAAGATTTATACGCTCAATTTCTTCTTCGGGGACGTTTAACCATGTCAACAGTCGTCGAGCTTTTAAACTGACATTGCGACCAATTATAAAGCTGGCAGTATATCCACAGTTGAAACAATGATAGCTCCACCCTTGATCTGATGTCTTGACGCCGCCACGTTGCCGACGATCAGCAGTGTTGCCGTTGTGCTGACAGCACACTGCGTTGAAACTTATCCAACCTGAGGCTGTTTGTTTTCGGCGTGCGGGCAAATAAGATACAACATCAATCATCCTTGTATTATAGACGATTCTATGTGCGAAATCAAGAGATCAGCGATGATCTGGTGACCCTGCTCATTGGGATGTTTTTTGGGTGCCCAACAGTTGTTGTGTGCTGACAAGATTGATCTAAGACTTTGGTTGGGCCAAAGCAATGACTTTGGTGCATCAATTGATAAAGTGTTGATGGTGTTGAACTGTATGACATTTGGTTGCCCATCAAAGAACAGCACCGCCTGTAAATAATTCATTAAATTGGCTTGCCGGCTGCTAGACAATCCAATATTACTTTTGACCATAGCAACCCAATCGTCTGTGTAACATTCAGGTGCATGTATCCAAGCACTGTGTACATATCTATTCCAGGGCGGATCATTGGGGTAGACAACATGATCGGGGTTGTAATAACTCATTCGCCCGGCATCAGTGAGTCCAACTAAAATCAGAGTTGATTGGTGACTATTGCGATGTTGGTGCCACCAAATATAATTCCAAATTGTGCTCTGAAGACTGCCACCGGGGATGGCAAAATTTTCCACTGGAATATTGTAATGTTGTGCAATGACGCCAGCAAAGCAGTGAGATTCTCTATAACTGGTATTTTCCACAGAATAAGGTTTTAGATCAGGACAACTAGGATCAACTAATTCGTCTCCCCAAGCCCAACTATCCCCAAACACCGCAATGCGATCAAACATCACTGTCAACGAAAGGTTATGCTTTCTATCAATCCCGGAACAATTGTCACTTGAGCTGCAATCTGACTTGGTGGCAGTGGACTATATCCTGAGCCACCGTTGGTCACAGTGATGTTGGTAATAGTTCCGCTGTTGTTGATCGTGGCTACCGCAGTTGCCCCGGTGCCTGCTCCGGAAATTACCACCAATGGTTCAGCTAGATACCCCGCGCCTGCATTTTGTAAATTAATGGCAGTGACAGTGCCACTGACCACTGTGGCGTTGGCCAATGCTACTGTAGCACCAACGGCACCGCCATATTGATTTATGGCCACTCGTAAAAGATTGTGATAGCCCAAGGCAGTGATAGCAATATTGCTGCTGTTGGCATAGAAGGATTGACTGTCGGTGACATCATACCAGGCACTTTCATAGGTTTCAGCACCTTGTACTTTGATGTTGCCTGTGAATGTGTTGAGATCTAATATGAATGTGCCCACACCCGAATCATTTCCGTTGACATAACTACTGTAATTTTCAGCAGTTGATATTGGTGGCGACTGCACTGGTAATGCCCAATCTGGGCGGGACGAGTACGGTTGTTGACTGGGATAGTCAGGTGCGCCGTATATTGAAGGCACTGTTACCAATTGACTTGGTGTAAATTGAGGGAATGTGGAATCAAGAATCACTGCTTGCCCACGTCCATTTGCGCCTTCATCAACAAAAGCCGCAGTGTGCCGTCCACCTGAATAACGTTCAATGCTATAGCTACAGGGCTGTGCATCAATTTGATCTAAGTCTTGAGATTCAATAAGCACTTTAAGTCTACCGTAAGTAGCACTCAATATCTCCGAGTCAGATGACAACATAAGTGTACGGCCGTTTTGACTGATAAGTCTAAACGTAAAAGTACTGCCTGTGATATTAACTGGCTTCTGATCTTGATTGACAAACTCAAACAAGAGTACATTGTCAACTCCCTTGTTGAGAGTAATAGGTTTTGAATACACTGGATCCCACCTCGCTGTGAAATAAGCACCACTGGTGTCAATCAATAAAATCGGGTAACGCTGTTGATATAAATACGCCGTGGTTGAATACATAAGAATCTCCAAATAATATTTATGGGCAGTGACTTTTTTACAAAATTAGCTGAAAAATATCCGTTTATCACGTTGTGCGTGTACGCAAACAACGAGTATGTGGGTATAATTCAAAATCGCGATGATACCATTACAACCATCTATGACTTCGGTAGTCTAGTGGATACTCTTCAGAAACAAAAGTTTCTGGATCTGGCCAACGTTTGGTGGTGGGAAAGCAACAGATCAATCCCTATCAATATATTCTTACGCGGAGACTGGGATGAGTTTCGCCCCAGCTTGCGCACGTTTATCAACAGGGATCTAGAGATTGTTCACGGACCCATATGCAGCTTGAGTGACATTGCCAAGAAGAAATCCAAGCGAAAATCAATTACCTTGGTCCGCAAGGTTGATTAAATTCATATGTAGTGTCACCAATACTGCATAGCTCACTGCATGTGCTTTTTTGAAGCTGTATCCATCAGCAGCAGTATCCCACACTGTGGCTGCAATATCTTGCCAACTTCTCCCAACCAAGTGTCGCTTTCCCGGGCGGATTACAGCCAGGAACATGGCCATTCTTGGTATGCTGTCAACAGGATCAGGCATGCGCTGTAACAAATCATAATGATTGCCAATATGTACCACACGTTCTACAAATGCAGGATCTTGTAATCTTGTCCAGGGTGGTGCAGTGGCCAGCAGTTGATCATAATGTGCTGCGTCACGAATGCCTTGATACACCGACATATTCAGCAAATCTAATTTAAAATATCCACGCTGTTCGGCCGCGTGATAGTCAATTGCAGCACATTGATTCACAGGATCCCAAGGAATGTCAGTGACATATACGCCCGAGTTATGACGACGAACTTCGCCTTGATTTGTCTGGCGTGCTGCTGTGGATTTAATTAACTGCAGAATTTGAGTGCGATCTGCAAAGTCAATGTCAATGTCAGGAGTTTTCATTGATGATATCGTAGAGTTCTCTTCCGGCTTGACTTGATACTAACATACATTGCACTTGATTGTCAATCAACATTGCCCGAGCTTGGGCGGTCTCAAACACTTCAGGATTCTCCCATAGCCATCGAATGGCCCGAGCTTGCAGCAAATATCTATCAAAATGATTTTCTATACTGTCAAAATTCTGATGTTTTGGTGGCAACAAATGCCAGGCTGTTTTGAATCCAATGTCTGTATACAATTGATGAGTAAAAGCACCGCTCACAGGCATCGCAAATTTCTGATGTAAAAAGCATTTGAGTGATTTTTCATTTAAACTGATCTGAGAATTCTGCCAGGGTGATTCAGGATAAATGATTGTTTTGTGTTCCCGGAACGCATTGATAAATTGATCTTCAAATAAAGTTGCACCAGCTCTGCCATTGACCCCGGCTGGCAATGGTGGCCATCTTTGTTCTGGAGGTGTCAAGTTGACTGCATCAGTGGTGTATTTTTGATTGACTGTTTGTCTAAATTCAGTATCTTCTGCTGATTCATGCCAACACTGATATGTTTCATTTGTGATGCCACAATGTAAATCATTATGATGTGGTATTTCCGGCACGTAATGTTGCAAAACTTCAGTCCAATATCGTCGACTGGAGCTGTTGCGCCCATTGATAAAAACTATTGAATTCTTTTCACTGCTGCGATTGAGTTCATATTGTTGTGGAAACGTTGGGTCTGTGTAGTAACGTCTATGTATACCCCACATAATACTACTGTTGATTGTACGATGCTTCATGATGTGATCATCGGCGAGTATACTATTACAGAGCAATCTTGAATGTGATACAGTGTCTAGAATCTGATACATTGCTGCTGTGCCGCGTCCAAACGGTTCATCGCCGTTGTCTAATAATACGAGATCGTATTGATCTAAATCGTCAGGCACAGCGGTAGGCATGTGCAAGAACAAAATGTTATAACTGTTGGGCTGTGGCCTGGCAAAAACAACTGCTGGTGTGTGTTGATAGTCACTGACATATTGCCAGTAACCCACAAGATAATCAAAAACTTCTAGTCCAAGATAGTCTTGACGTTGGGTGTCAACACAGATATTCATAGTCCGGCTTCTTTCAATATATGGCGACACCACTCTACGTCAGCGGGGTAATCATGGAAGCGATGATTCCAATGATCAGGATCAATCCAACTAATAACCATACCCAGGTGTTCAGGACCAAGGCCATCAAGCCATTCAACACCACTATCGCAATTGTAAACAATCCAAGGGCTAACACGACCGGTGCTAATGTGATGGCAAATACGATTAGCATTGCCATAGCGAAAATAATCATTATAACTAGCGAGCCCACTATTTCCATCAGCATAGTCTTGCATCTCCCGTAATGCACGTTCCAGTGCGTCTTGTGGCGCTTCGCGTTTGACGTATTCCAGCAACCACTCTTCGTAAAAGCTGTCCTTGTGCCATTGGTCTAACTTCTTGTTATTCTTCAGGAGCCATGCAGTAAAACTGTTGCTATTGATAACGCGAATAGCAACCAAATGTCTACCGTAACGAACGAAAGCCCGATAATAAGGACTGTTAACAAAGTCTGCATATGATTTCAGCCTGGCGCTGCCCTGTGTGGTTTCATAAAATTGTAAGTATGCTCTAAGACCAAACTGCACACCTGTTTCTGTTTCCTGCTGCCAACGTTGTTTTTGTTCACAAAGATGTACCGCAAGACTTGATTCTTTACGGAATTCTTTCTCACAATAACGACATTGATGCTTTACTTCACTTGTCATTGCCCAGCTCTCGCTGATATACATCAAGTTCCTTTTGCGTGATTAGTTCACTCAGCACGTCGGCGTCACTGAGTTTCATGTTGGGGAACAGGTTTAAGATTTGTTTTTTCTTAGTACCAGCCCCTGCGGAACCTTCTTTTTTCTTGGGAGCGATCCATTGATGGCGATGCGCACCCAGTCCTGGGCTCACTGCAGTGGCACACAGCCATTGTAACTTGGGATGACGATTTATGGCAAAGAAGTGGCGATTGAGTCTTTCGTTTGTGGCTATCAAGTAAAATTCTTGTAGTTCACGAGACCCCTGCACCGAGCTGCCCCAACGTAGCATGAGATAATTTGAAAACTTCTTGCGTTCTTCGTCAGTGAGCTCATCGTAGAACTCGCGATTCTTCAAATCAAATTCGCGCATCTCATTTTGAATTGATAGCTTGTCACTCAAATTGGCACCTCTGGTATTAGTTTATTCCATGTA
>Ga0247723_1002155_pt1 | contig 10747 bp, 7 predicted proteins | sample MSEWelMarce5H_FC_FD_189079 | JGI IMG/M metagenome (GOLD analysis project Ga0247723, IMG submission 189079) | Subsurface sediment microbial communities from gas well in West Virginia, United States - MSEEL Well Study Marcellus 5H_FC | ecosystem: Environmental > Terrestrial > Deep subsurface > Rock...
AAAGAAAGGAGGGGGATGAAAGAAAGGAGGGGGATGAAAGAAAGGAGGGGGATGAAGGAAAGGAGGATGAAGAAGAAGAAGACGTTTTTTCCATGAAACAAAAAGACAATTCGTCTATTAAAGAACGAGAGGAAAAAGAATCAAAAGGGTTTTTTGAATCAATCGGGAACGCGGATATTCCCGAGTTGCTTGCACCTGAAACCAAAGCAGATGCAGATAAACTTATAAACAAATCGGCAAATTCAAATTGGCTCCAAAAGTTCATGAAAAATGGCGAATACCGCGTGCACAATATTTCACCAGATGGAGACTGTTTTTTCACAGTGATTGTCGAAGCATTCCGCCAAATTGGTAAGAAAATCACAGTCGAAACGTTGAGAGAGATTGTTGCCGAATCTCTAACCCAAGAAACATTCGACCGGTATTCGTCTTTGCAAGTAGCAATCAAGGCGGAAATTGACGGAAACCAAACCAATATATCTAAAATTTCCGAAAAAATAAAAGAATATAAAAAACGATTCGACAAAGTCGCCAACAAATCAGAAAAAGAAAAAATACTGGAGGCCGTAAAATCATCATCCGAAGATAAAAAAGAGCTTTCCAAAAAAATTGAATCCATCGAATCTGCTGATTATTATAATCAGTTTCGTTTTATGGAGGGTGTCAACTCATTGGAAGAAATGAAAAAAGCCGTAAAAACGTCTAGATACTGGGCGGACGAAATTGCAATTGAGGAAATTGAACAAAAACTCAATATTAAGATGATTATGTTATCCAAAGAAAGTTTCGACAATGGTTCGGAAGACACAGTTATGAAATGTGCAATGGGTGTAAACAAACCTCTAATCCAAGAACCGAAACACTATATAATGACATCGTATACCGGAAATCATTATGACCTGATTTCGTATAAGGAAAAGAAAATACTGGAGTTTTCCGAAATTCCATACTACATTAAAGCACTCATTGTGAATAAATGTGTTGAGAGAAATGCCGGAACTTTTCATGAAATCACCGATTTCCGTCGATTCCAAGAAAAATTTGGCATCAATCCAGATAGAACCGAAACTGCAGATGAACCAAGCGAATTATATGACGACGATATCCATTTCATGTTTTATGAAAAGTCGGCGGACAAGAAACCGCCCGGCACTGGTTCCGGAGAGAAGATAGGAAAGCAGGATTTACTTCAATTTACGGACCTCCAGATTGTGACCAATTGGCGTCGAATGCTTGATGACGAGCATGTTGCACCATTCACTTTTGACGGAAAACAGTGGCAAACCGTGGAGCATTATTACCAGGCATCCAAATTCAAGAAGGGGTTTCCCGATTTTTATGCCATGTTTTCTCTCGATTCGGAGAGTGAATTTTGCAATGATGTGAAAAAAGCAAAGGCGGCAGGTGGAAAATTGGGCAAATACAGAAAAGAATTGGGTTTTGAGAACGTCAGTTTGGACCCAGATTTTTACGGAGGCAGGGATAAAGTTGAGCGCGGAAATGCATTAACCGCCAAATTTGAAAATCCCCAGTTAAGAAAGGTTTTGATGGGAACAAAGAAGGCAAAACTGCTGCATTTTGTTCGTGGGTCTGAGCCAGAAGTTGATATACTTTTGATGGAATTGAGAGCAAAAAGTCGTCAACTGTAATAATTAAATATCATGTAGTTATATAATTATGCCTACACGATATAAAACCCGTACATACATAGAACCAATAATAGATGGTAAAGATTTAAGCAAAATGGGTTTAAAAGATACAGAAGTTTTGTTTGGCCGTTTAAAAAAAATTGATTTGGAGAATATGTATTTAGAAGGCGCGACATTTGACGGCATTGATTTTACTGGTGCTAATTTAAAAAATGCAATGATGGGTGGTGCAACCATGGAGAAATCCAGTTTAAGGGGTGCAAATTTAGAAGGAGTCAATTTTGAACAAGGTGGATTAGAAGGAGCTGATTTAACTGGTGCAAAAATATCAGGAGCGGATTTTATATCTACAGGTTTGACAGGTGCAAAATTAAACAACATTCAATCATCAAATGTATGCTTTGATTGGGCAAGAGCAAGTAAGGCAGAGTTCAAAAATGTCGATTTTGATAACCAAACATCTTTTAAAAAAGCAGATTTGACTGGTGCAAAATTTACGAATGCAAAACTTCATAATAATAGTTTTGTCGAAGCAAACTTGAAAGGAGCGGACTTAACTAAGGCGGACTTCACCGGCGCGGACTTAACAGATGCAGACTTGACTGGTGCAAACTTAACTGGTACTAATTTTACAAACGCCAATTTAACAAAAATATTTATAAATGCACCGAGTTTGATACAAACCATTTTTACTGGTGCGGATTTGACTGAAGCCGTTTTTGATTCGCATATGGCCAATTTAGATTTATCCACTGTGGTTTCATTGAAACGTGCAAACCTAGAAGATTTGAAATTACAAAAAATAAATTTACAAGGTGTGCAAATGCAAAATGCAACATTGCAAAATTCATTAATGAGAGAAGCAAATTTAACCGAGGCTAATTTGACTGAGGCTAATTTGTCTCGGACAAATTTAATGGCTGCAACCCTGGTCGGTGCAGACCTAACCCATGCAAATCTAACCCGCGCGATTCTAGCAGGCGCGGACCTAACTCGCACGATTCTAGCAGGCGCGGACCTAACTGGCGTAGATTTGGCTGGCGCAAATCTCACTGGTGCGATCCTAACTGGTGCAAATTTAGATGGTGCAAACTTAAACCGCGCAAACCTAACTGGTGCAAACCTAACTGGTGCAAATTTAAATGGCGCAGATTTGGATAATGCAAATTTAAATGGCGTGATTGGTCTCGTAGAAGTGAATAACCGAAATCAAGGGGTTGCCTATGAAATTCATAATCAATTCAAATTTGATTTTGATTTTGCCAAATTTATGGAAACAATTCGTAAATACAACGAAGAACATAGTGGAAACAAAAGTCCTCATTCTCCCACTCCACCTCCTTCAAAGTCAGATGAGGCCACGCCGGATATACAAGAAAATGAACAGGCTCGGGTAATATCCAGACGACTTTTGAAACCGCTCATTGATTATCCGGGTTATACACAGAAAAGAAAGGTTCTTAACCAATTAAACATTGCATACGAGCTTAGAGATGAAGATGCAATTCAAGACACTATTATTTTTGTTTTGTTACAAAGCCCCAAATTCATAAAAGAATATATTAAAGGGTTTACAAATGATTGTGTTTCCGCATACAGTTCGGGTAGACGAGCCAGTTGTATAAAAGGTCAATATGAAAGAATATTTTTAAACATTCAAACTACAATCCAATCACTATGTCTGGATACAGAAACAAATGATATAAAATCCGATTGTAAAGAGATATATAAAGATTTATATTCTTGTTTTTTACCAGATAATATGGATAAAATCATGAGTGAATGGTGGGATTTGCAAACTGATTTGGAAGATTATCTCACGAGTGATAAAAAAGAATTTATTAAAAAAAAATCAGCAGAATTTAAACAGCATTTTATTAGTAAATATAGTGAAAAATTTGCAAATGTAATTGACATATATATTGAAAAAACATTTACTATTGCTTATTTTGATACAACCATAGAAAAACCAAAAACACCAACGCCGATAGAACCTCAGGTTAATATCCGATATAGTGGTCAAAATTATAATTTTAAGGTGGTGCCGGATGTAACAACCATTGGAGAATTAAAAAGCCAACTTTTACAAAAATTGGTAGAAGATGGTAAAATTCTGGATGCAAATCGCAGTGTGAACTTTATATTTTCGGGAAAAAGATATAACAATGATAAAAATGCGGAAACCATTTCGTCTGTTATAGGAACAAATTATGCAGTCGTATTCAATGCATTATTAACATCGGGGACAGGAATGGGCAAAACGAAGAAGAGGAGACAAACGAAGAAGAGGAGACAAACGAAGAAAAAATAGAAAATTGATTTATTTATTTGAATAAACAAATAAACCATAAATAATAATCAAAATGGAATTAGTAGTCGAACCTGATGTCTATATGCCAAGCATAGATGAACTTGGAAACTATGTGGATAAAATTCCTTCTTGTAAAAAAGGCCTGACATGTCCTTGCGGTTCGCGTAAAGACAAGGTCTACGAAACCAATGCAGTTTTCTCTGCACATATCAAAACAAAAACCCATCAGAACTGGTTACAAAACTTAAATTTGAACAAAGCAAATCATTACATTGAGAATGAAAAGTTGAAGGAAACTGTGCAAAATCAACGCCTTATTATCGCAAGGTCGGAAGCCGAAATCAACAATTTGCGTCAGACAATCACTTATTTGACAATGCAACTGCAAAAACCGGTGGTTTCAAAAAATTTACTCGATTTTGACTAATGGTTTATTTATTTTTTTTTAAACTGTTCATCATTTTTTCCAGCGCAATTCGTTTTCTTTCTTCTTCCGCTTTCTTTAAATTGGGGTCTAATGTAATTCCCAAATAATTTTCAATTGACCCGACACTAGGTTTTACATGTGTATTCCATTTTTCACCCAATATATCTTGTAAAAATGCCAATTCTTTCGGTGTAATGTTTGGATTATTTGTTGGTATATACGATGTATTTCGGGGTCCTTTTACAATGCTAAATTTGTAAAAATAATTTTCAAGCATTTTGCCAAATAAATCTTCAATCGGTTTTGTATATAATTCGCGGTCTTCTCGTTCAGTATTACCTTTATCTTGTAACTTTACGATTTTATCTCGCATGTAGGTGCCAGATATAAAATTGTATGTAATTGTTGTGGGTGTTATCTGAAACTCACCTGCCAAATAAATTCGGTGAGGTAAATGACCCATTTTTTCAGCATATCTTTTCTCTATGTTTGCATGGGTAGTCCCAATTTCTTGGCGACTTTTTACTTTGTTTGACAACAAATAGTAATGATACTTACGATTTTTTAATTCAGCGACAAGCATCCAAGTGTATATGACTGGTTCTCCGCCTTCTTCCGCTAAATCCCTTTTGATTTGTTTTATGAGTTTAAGCGATGACCGCGATTTTGCGGTTTTTGCTCGTGATTTTGCACCACTGGTTCTTTTTCTAGTTGCAATTACACCCTTACTCCCCTTTCCAATATGGTCAATTAACAATGGTGAATAAGTTTGCGCTTTTTTTATAATTTCATCCGGAATTATTGTGTTTTCAAAATATAACTCAAAGAATTTTATACCAATCTTAATCTTATAAGACTTAATTGCACTTGGGTTTAAATTGTCAATGTTCCTTGCATCCGAACCAAATGTTTTGCTACCCGAATCGTTACTACCAGTTGAACCATTGTCGCTTGGACTATAATCAGAAGATGATTCTTCAATTGGTTCTTTTTCCATTTATATATTTTACTTTGATAAAATATATATCTATATCGTAAGATAACCAACGGTTGTCTTTTTTTTTATAATTTTTTTGATGACTGTCTTCTCTACGGTCGAATTATTATTCTTTACATCGTGTTGTTTATGCTGCTTTAAATGACATTCCTCGCAAAGTGCCATCAAATTCGCTTTATGGTTTTTATGGATAGCAGTTCCCTTAATGAATCCATCTTCATCCGCATTTTGTTGCATTTCTAAATGATGGATTTCGGTACTCAATGCTTTCTGGCACAATTCGCACAAGCTCCGCACTTTCTTTGCATTATAGTGTGACGTTTTCTGCTCCAATGTCCCCGCCTTTTCCGGAAAATACTTGTTCCGAATTTCAAATGCTTTGTCTAGAAATTCCGTTGGCAGATGCAGAGACTTGCATACTTCTAAACCATACATATTGTCGCCAGGTCCGTCTTTCAACAATCGGTCGTAAACCAGGCAATCTAATTCTCGGTCATAATGCACCGCCATATGTTTGAGCGCCAATCTCTCCATCGCTTTAATCTCCTCATAATCCACAATTTCGTGGAAATGCGTGGCGAATAAGAATGACGACTTCTGTTCGTGCAGTTTCATTAATCCAGCAACAAAAATACTCAATGCACTCTGTGTCTCTGTCCCCGAACACAGTTCGTCGCCCAAAATCAAGCTGTGTTGGTCCGCGTTTTTCAAAATGACGCGCAATTCGCTCATCTCTACGCCAAATGTGGAGAGACCTTTGTATAAATTGTCGTTACCCAAAATGCGCGTGTAAAATGACCGATATGGTTTATACAAGAAATTAGTGCAAGGAACAAAGAAACCGCATTGCGCCAAAATGGTGGCAATTCCGATTGCTCTTATCAAACTGGTTTTTCCGACTGCATTGGTTCCATACAACAAAATTCCTCCACTGCTGATTTCAACATCATTCGCCACATAGATTTCGTTTTGTTGGATGTGTTCAATGAGGCAGTGGCGGATTCCGATGGCTTTACAAAAGGAGTTCTCTCCTTGTTCAGCAATTTGGGGTCGGCAATACCGATTCTCTTTTGCCACATACGTTTTGGATTGCAGGACATCGAGAGAAGCCACATATTCAACAATTTTATCAATGTGTTCATAGCATTCATTTTCCAAGACTTTCTCTACGAATTCGGCATAAAGGACCGCAATCTTGTGTTCAATTGCATGTTCCAACTTCAAAACCTTTGTCGTAAGTTTGGCCAATTGGTCAAACACAATTTCTTCGGCGGTCGTGGTCGCCGTTTTGAATTTCAGGTCGCCAAACTCAATGAGAGAACCATGGAACAAGACAGTTCCCGACTTCACTTTCGTGAGAATTCCACGGAAACATGGCATCCCACCATACTCATCCTTATCGAGTAATTGCTTGAGAACTTTGGCTCTTGTTTTCGTGATTTGGAGAGAAGACCCCATTTTCTCTGTTACACTGATTTTCACATAATCTGAATCGTCCGGTAAATTTAAAGAGGCGCGCATCACCAAGTTAAAGAATCGGTGAATCGAATTGAATAGCTCATTGGCAACCTCGTATTCCTGCATCATTCCATCCAGCTCCGCATTGACGCCCTTCTTCACAATATGTTCGGAAACGGTGGACGAATTGATGTTTTTGCACGCGTCCACCAATAAAAATCCAGCAATTTTGGAACAAATTGAGTCGGATGCCTCGGCAATGCATTCGGAATTGGGCAGATAATCCATGAGTGATTTGTTCTCTGCAAGGCAAATATGAATTTGCTGGATTTTTGAAACAGATTCGTGCAATTTAAACACGGTGGCTGGCGAAACCTTTCTTACCAAAATTTGCCGCATTATTTTCTCCAGGTCGGTGACATCGACTAGCTGTTTGCGAAAAAACGAAATAAAATGGTAGTTCTCTACAGATAACATTTTGGAAACCATTTCATATTCGTTGTTCAACCATTCTTCATCGAAAACTGGACTAGTTATTAAATCCTGGATTCGCCGCTTGCCGATGGGCGTGCACGCGCGGTTCATAAAGTTGAGGACCGACGAGAATTTTCCACTGCGGACGGAGTCCGCGGATTTGTCTTCAATGATATTGAGTTGTTTCAGCGTATGGTTCGCCAAAATTGCATTGACACTGGTGCTTCCGAACGTGGGTGTGTGAATTTTTTTCACGAGAGACGGATTGTGTTCCTGGATGAAATTGAGCAAGTAGCAGAACGACTGGGTTGCTATCTGGTATCTGGAGAATTCCTCGCACGTCTCGTAACACTCGGAGCCAAAAAAGGTTTCCAAAAGTTGCACAATATATTGTTGTTTCATGCAGTTTTCGGTTTTCTTAGAATCGCGGATACAGAATTCATGAATGGAATTACAATCAATGCCCGCATACGATTTTATGTTTTTCACAAGCCCTTGTTCGTTCTCTGTGATTTTTAAAAAATCGTAGAGAAGAATGACTTCGCAAGGATTGTATATGGATATTGCTCTTTCCAATTCGTCAAACGTGGTCGGGTTGTTTTCGAACGTGGTTTTATATTCAAAAATGGACGATTTTCCAGTAAATATATTGATAATGGAGACGCCATAAATGAGCTGAGGTCTAGACTTAACCAATGAGCTATAAGAAGACATCCATACACACATGATGTTGTTGGATAACCGGGGTTGTTCCACGTCGTAGGGTATAAATGTGCCCGCAGAATGGATGGAATGGACGATGTGTTTCTTTTTGTCGCCGTGCACACTGTTCTCTTCATCCTGGATAATGACGACACTGGTGAAACCTGCCTCGCTCAACTTTTGTAAATATCTCTCCAAAGTGTATTCGGGAAAACCGGCCATCAAAACCGTTTTGCCTTCGACGGAGACTTTCTTTTTCTCGCTAACATTCATTTGGCAAATCTGAGAGAAGGCGACAATTTCGCTTCCGGAAATATCGCCCGATGCGGATTTGAGACCATAAACCTCATAGAAGGACCCAACCATCATTAAGACGATTGTTTTCTGACCATACTGTTGATAATAATTTGCGGTATGGTCCAAGTATTTTTCGTAGATGGTTTTGGGTTCGGGGCCGTCAGATTTATATGCGGCGATTATTTTCGCCATCGGGTTTTTTGATTTTTTCATTTAATTATGATACTATGTAATCATAGAGAAAAATCTCTATGTTATTTGCAAAAATAACATAAAAAAAAGAGCTTCATGGGTAGGGGAACCTTGGTTTACACATGCATTCTAACAATGGTGTCTAATCTTCTCAAAATTTCTGCCGAGTCAGGAGCAGGTTCATTTGCACCGAGTGACACAAATGCCTCCTGAAATCCATTCAGGAATCCCTTATAAATATTCGTTCTATAATCCGGACTTGCTCCAATGAGTTCGCGCAAATCTTCGTATGAAATCGGGTTTGCAAAATACACAACTGGTTCAATATCTATTTCCCATTTGTTGTATTTGGGAATGCTGTATATATTTTGCGGAACCGTGGGTATATATGCTGAACTAGTTGCGCGAGCTACTCCAAACGCGTATCTTCTATCTTTGTTTACCAAAAGGATTCCGTCTCCATCTGATATGTTCACTTTGGTTGAATGCGAAAGCGTAAACCTTCCCATATGGTTCCGCAATTCGGATTCGGTTAAATTACTGAAAATGTTGGTGTAAGTTTTGGTCATTTTATTTATGCCTTTCTTTTTTTTTGTAAAAAAAAATTCAATTTTACATCTTCGATGCTTGCTGCGTGGGCGTTTACCCGAAGAGAGAGAGAAAAGGTGTAAAATTGAAATTTATTTTCATCAAATACCAGATAACACAAAATACAAACACAACCTAATAAAATGCAGCAACCCAAATACGGAAAGAAGAGCAAGTTCAGCAGAGAGAAGCACTACGTTTGTTCGGAGGCGGATATTAACCGCATCGACAACAAACAAAACCAGTGGAACGAAAAAAGAAAAGAAGAGCGAAATCATAATTTGAAAATGGCTTCTGGTGTTGAAGTAGCAGAACCAAAATCCGAAGAAAAGAGAAGACAACCCCGCACCGAATATATTATCGATTATGCCGAAGACGTGGAAGAAGAAGAAATAGAATATTTTCCCAAAATGCATTTGGTTATGCACGACATTCCGCTTTCGTTCAACATCGATAATGTGCTGAGGTCATTCATGTATTATGGCGACATTGCATATGTAAAGAGCGTGTCAAACCATACTTCGCCGACATACAATGTCACTGCGGTGCCGAATGAGTGGAACGAAAACATTGCAGAAATCCAAGCAGACATTGCGGAAAAGGGGTTTTCCATGATTGGGGGCTATAAAGTGACAAAGGAATAAAAAAACATGCTATTATTTAACGTATTTTATTTTTTATTGTTTTTCGTTTGCCACCGGTTGAAACAAAAGGCATCATCATTATTTTCTTCAATAGTTGTCTATCATTATAATCTTCAATCACTTTACCCATTATTGTTTTATCCTCATTTACACAAACAATGTTGTTTATACTTTGTATACGGGTATTATCTTGAAAATAACAATCTTTATGATTCATTGTTCCTTTTCCAATTATCTCTTTAGATGGTTCCTGAATTGTTTTATGGAAATATATTAGTTTTTCGTCAGGATTGATGTAAAATTTATCAATCATTGGTTCTACTTCTGTTAAATTATAATTATTACTCATTGACCGGGATTTTATACTTTTTCTTGTTCTATTCGTTTTACGGGGTTTCTTCAATATTGCATTTGCATTTATATATTGTGATTCACTAATTTGGGTTTTATAATTTTCATGCCTTATTCCAAAATGATAATGAAAATCAAATAGTTTATCGTCAATTAGCGTCGGGATAGAAAACAATAATCCATATGTTTTTTCACTAATTATTTGTCCATTTTTGTCTTTATAATTATTTGATTTGCCAGTTTCACTAATGTATATTTTAACTCCGTCAATTATGATATAATTACATTTTTCATCTGTATTATTTTCTTTAGAAACTTTTTTATCCGACTTATTAAAAAAAAGTAGTTTTACACAATCATTTTTGTCGGTAATTACATTATTTGGGTTTGTATAATAATTATAGAATGTTGCATAATTGAATATATAATTTGGCATCTATAATATAACTACTTAAATATTTTTTAACCAACAAATATAAAAATGCCCAAATATAGAATTTTACCATGGATAGATGTAAATAAACTAGATAAGAAAGCATTATCACGAACACATAAAGCAATCACATTCTTGGAAGAAAATCCACACATGATTGTTTGGGACAGTTTTTCATTAAACAAGGCAGGTGTTCATATTATAAAAGACAATCTGGATGAAAT